>Ga0114918_10003387_pt1 | contig 14075 bp, 7 predicted proteins | sample LantaG_FD_87015 | JGI IMG/M metagenome (GOLD analysis project Ga0114918, IMG submission 87015) | Deep subsurface microbial communities from Baltic Sea to uncover new lineages of life (NeLLi) - Landsort_02402 metaG | ecosystem: Environmental > Aquatic > Marine > Oceanic > Sediment | place: Baltic...
AGACCTCTGCACGGCTACTTTTTCGTCATTCTGAGTCCGCCGAAGGCGGGCGAAGAATCTCTTTTTAAGCGAGATTCTTCACTCGGCTTTGCCTCGTTCAGAATGACGGATGGGAAGAAGCGGCGGTTGTGCAGAGGTCTTTTTTATGAATTGCGTCGGGGTGTAACCCTATGGAGACAAGCTTGTGCTTTGCCCCTTATACGGTTATACTTGTTCTTATGCGGATAAATTTGCCTGATAATTTTTTATGGGGCGCGGCCACTTCTTCACACCAAGTAGAAGGTAATAATCGTAACAATGATTGGTGGGAATGGGAATTGGAAGGAAAAACTCAAAGTTCCGGGGCCGCGTGCGGCCACTACCACAAATTTAAAGAAGATTTTCTTCTAGCGAAAGAATTGGGACATAACGCTCATCGCTTGAGCTTGGAATGGAGCCGACTTGAAAAAGAAGAAAACGTTTGGGACGAATCTGAATGGGATCATTACAAAACAGTTTTAGACGAACTCAAAAAACTGCGTATTACTCCGATAGTAACATTAAACCATTTTACGATTCCGCTGTGGTTCAGAAAAAAAGGAGCATGGCTTAACGAAGAATCCGTAAATATTTTCGCGCGTTTCGCGGAAAAAGCCCTGAAAGAACTGGGAAATAAAGTAGAATATTGGATCACGATCAACGAACCGAATGTTTTAGCGTTTCTCTCCTATTACTACGGCCAGTGGCCGCCGTGCCGAAAAAATTTTAACGAAGCTCTGCTCGTACTGAAACATATGATCAAAAGCCACGCTAAAAGTTATGACCTAATGCGTAAATTCGCCGGCAAAAACTCAGAAATAAAACCTCCTAAGATAGGAATCGCGAAAGCCGTAACAGCGTTTCATCCGTGCCGCGCGTTTTCCGCGCGTGACCGGTTAAGCGTTCTCATGAGAAAATGGCTGCACAATCACGGGACTGTCGCTTCCTTAATAAACGGACGAATACTAATTCCGGGGCTCGCGCCGGAAGCGCTTTACTCGAAAAACACACTTGATTTTATCGGCATCAACTATTATTTTCGCCAGTTTATCCGCCGCGACAAACTTTTCTCAAAAAACTTTCTCGGAGAAGTCTGCTCTCTTCGGCATCACCCGAAAGCCGGAAAAACGACAGACATGGGATGGGAAATTTATCCAAAGGGAATCTATGAACTTGTTAAAAGTTTTTCCCGATATAAATTACCCTTAATGATAACTGAGAACGGCATAGCGACGGAAGACGATTCATTGCGCCAAACCTTCATCAAACAACATCTTGATTATCTTTTTCGGGCGATGGAAGAAGGTTCCTCGGTAATCGGATATCTGCACTGGTCACTTCTGGACAATTTTGAATGGGCCGAAGGCTATACAAAACGCTTCGGTCTCATTCACGTAGATTATAAAACCCAAAAACGCACGGTTAAACCTTCCGCGCGTTATTATGCCTCAATTATTAAAAATTCCGCCAAAACCTCAACATCCTGAATCCGCCATTCACGGATGCGCGTGCGGGTCCGACCCTACGTTTTCTATTTTCGCGATTTCTTCCGCGCTTAGTTGCCAATCGGAGGCGGTTATATTTTGCCTAAACTGCTGTTCCGTACGGCATCCGACTATACAGCTTGCCGTTTGCCGGCATCGCAAAACCCAGTTGATCGCAACTTGGCTTGCCGGCACTTCGTGCCGAACGGCAATTTCATGCAGTACGAGACCTATTTTTTGGGCTTTATCCCACCCCGGGCCTTTATAGTACTTGTAAAAAAAACTTTTTACGTCCCCTTTGGAAAAAGCGGGCGCCTTTTTATATTTTCCGGACAAAATTCCGCCGCCTAAAGCTCCGTACGAAAGAATTGATATATTCTTTTCTTCACAAAATGGAATAAGTTCTTTTTCTATTTCTCTATTTAAAACTGAATACTGCACTTGATTGCTTATTATCGGCGCCATGGAACAAGCGGAAGAAAGCTCGGCCTTACCGAAATTACACACACCGATATGTCTAATCTTTCCTTCGCCAACAAGTTTTTTAAGCTCCTCAAAAGTTTCCTGTAGAGGCGTATTCGGATCCGGCCAATGACATTGATACAAATCTATCGTCTCAACATTAAGACGCCTGAGAGAGTTTTCTATCTCTTCCCTTATAAACTTCGCGCTCAAATTAGGTCTAAGCGCCATCCCTTTCCCCTCGAGTCCGCATTTTGTCGCTATCATCATTTTATCTTTTTTCCCGGTTAAAAAACGCCCGATAACTTCTTCCGCCCTCCCGTAACCGTATACCGGAGCCGTATCAATCAAATTAACACCTTTTTCCAGTGCGTCTTCCATAACACGAATAGACACTTCGTCGTCAACTTCACCCCAAACGTCCCCTCCGAAAACCCACGATCCGAGCGAAATGCTCGAGGCGTTAATGTTACTATTTCCTATTTTTCTGTATTGCATATGTCTGCCCTTTCTGTTCGATAAACATAACGGACAGGCAGGCCTGTCCCCTACACTGTACCGAATTAAAATTGTATTAATTAATTGCCCTCAAATGGTACTTTAGAAACAAACATCAAGTAAAGAACCGGCACAGGCTTCCGCTGTCGGGCACATGCAATGTGCCCCTACGATTTTGCATTTTCATTTTGATTTTTGATTTGATAAAATAACGCCTATATGATAACCTTTTTCCGATGAAAAAGATACTTCCTATTATAATCATCGCGGGCGTAATGACGGTCGCTTTTTCCGTGATCTGCCGGGTGTTTGACACGTCCTTCGCGAATAGCAGTATAGATTGGTTCTCATTTCTGGTCGGGATATTTTTGATCGCGGAAGCCCTTTATAAAATGCGTAAATTCCCCGCTCCTTTTTTCCCTGAACAATTTTTGAGAACCATCCGAATTCTGATCGGATGTTCTATCTTTTCGGTGCATCTTATCCAATGCATATGGGGTATAGATTGCGAAGCGCTGGCGGCGCCCCTAACTCAAAGCCTTATAGATTGGACGGCTTTCTCGGCAAGCATATTTTTGATAATTGAAGGACTCCTCAGAATGTTTTTAACTAAAGAACACTCTACACCCGAACAATTCCTGCGAAGCGCGCGAGTGATCATAGGCACATGCGTCTTCGCGATACACCTTCTCCAATTTATGCGATTTTAGTTTTTAAACGCGCAAGAACTTTCGCTATCGCGGACACATAGTCTTTTTTAACTCTTTGGAAAATTTCACATGAAGTTTTATTGTCATAAATATGCGAAGTTTTGTTCCGGTCTTCCAGCATATTTAAAAAAAGTTTTTCATTATCCAACCACTCTAACTTAAAAGCCTCTTTAAAAACATCCCGCGGAGTACGCGCTTCCACACCCTCTTCCCGTAAAAATATTTTTAATGTTTTCCAAAGAAGTCCAAAAGTAAACTCAAACCGCCGGATAACACCGTCTTCGGCAAGTTCATTTTTCGCTTCGCCGCATCCCGACTTTAATTGACCGATGGCATTCTCTAATTTCACAACACTATATTCAAGTTCATCTTTCATATATAACCTTCCCGGTTTTCAGAATAATTTTTTTGAACTCGGCATCAACATCATTGAGGAATACAATATCAACTTTATAAAGTCCGCTGATCGCTTCTATTTTCTCGCTTATTCTTCTTTCTGCGGAAATATCAGGTTTGGGAGAATCCACCGCAAAATCAAAATCAGCGTGTTTCCCGCCGTTTCCTTTAACGCGTGACCCAAAAAGAATTATCTTTTTAACTGTAAGCGTTCCAGTTAAAACCTTTACGACCCCGTCTATTATCTCTTTTTCCCGATTAGTTGTCATTTTTTACCCGTGTGTTCTTATCCGATACCCCGACATTGTATAAAATAAAATCAACCTATTCAAACATAAACGTACCATTAAAAATCACCAACCTCGTAGGTTCCTCCGGAACCTACGAGGTTGGTGATTTTGCACACGTAAATTTATGCAACAGACAGGCAAAGGGGCATGTCCCTACAATACGCCCGCCAAATAGAATTATCCGTAGGGGCACATTGCATATGCCCGTTCGATGGCGCACCCAAATAAAGACCTCTGCGCAATCACCGCTTCTTCCCATCCGTCATTCTTCGCCCGCCTTCGGCGGACTCAGAATGACGGATGAGAAGGGCTCAGAATGACGAAGAAGTAGCCGTGCAGAGGTCTTAAATAGAATTATCCGTAGGGGCACATTGCATGTGCCCGTTCGAGTTACATTGTAAAACAGACTTCTGTGCCTGTCCGTTATATAAATTCACGCGTAACTTTATTTGAGCGCCCATCGTAGGGGCACATTGCATGTGCCCTAAGAAACTTATGGGTAATAGGCAACTTAGAAAAAGGAGGTTAGGAGGATTTTAAACCGCTTCATAAATTCTTCTTATCGCGTCAAAATAATTATCAATTTCCGACCAATTGGCAGGTTCGATCTTCGGCAGGTACCAAGTAAAATAACCGGAATACTTTTCAAGCAGTTGCGCGGGATTTTTAAATTTTGATAAATCATCCGCAATCGGTTTTAACATACTGCTTATAATCTGTGTTATGTTATCCCGCGACACTTCTTCTCCGGTGTTAAGGAGTATTATTCTCGCAAGAGATTCCATATCAAGATCTTTCGACTCTTGCTGTATTCGCGTTAAAAAATCATTGAATTTAAGACTGAATATCAAGAATCCAAGCGGAGTTACACTGCATAAACTTTTCTCAGGTATGTTAAGCGGAACCACAAAAGCCTGCTCCTTTAGTGTATCATACTCATTTAAGTTTTCATTCTTTATTCTGTCTTCCACAAAATAAAAAGTATTGTTCCAGCTTCTGCCTTCCCCTGCCATTTTGGCTACAGCTTCTTTAAGCGTTTTAACATAGACAATGTGAGAATTACGTTTGAGCGAAACTATTCTCTCTGCCATATTGCTTAAACCCGTCATATCCCGAGATCCTATCCCTTCAATATCTTTTAACCTTTCTTCATCGTTAATGACTACAACAGCCAAAACATCCTTTTCTTCAACTTGTCGAATATTTCCCATTTCAGCAAGAAACTCTTGAGTAACAACTTCCGGGTTAAATTCCATGATCCTTTCACTTTCATCTTCTACTGGTATTTTATCAACATCAACGGATAGCATACCTTTGGTTTCATCAAGAAAATCTTTCTTTTTGCAATTTGTAACTGTTGTTTTCCCGAATCTATCTTTTATCAGAAGCAATTCATCTTTCATCGGGATTATCGGCGGTTCTATTATCTGTATGTCCTTTTCATGTTTTCTCACCCATTCCAATATATTCGACATATAAACTACTGATACTTCTAGATTCCCATTTGATAACTCCTTACCAAGCTCCACTCCTAAATCTTTTGACAACCAATTTCCGGTTATTCCGAGAATCTGTCCGTTTTCTGTCATTTTCTTTATCCCCTGAAAATTACTCTCATCGGCAAGCCAACTATCCTTTTCCTCCATTGTCATGATCATTTTATTTGTGAAAAAATATTTTGGCACGTAAAAATCCCAAAACTTTTTTGCCAAAGATTGTATTTCTTCCGGAAGTTGCGACTTTACATGATCCCATGTTTCGTCATATATTTTAAACCTTGTCTTTTTGTCCACTTTTGCAGTTTTCTTTTTTATTTCTGCGCGTATATTCTCCAATGTTTCATTTTTAAATCTATCCAATTCTCTGGGAGTAAAGACTACACCTGAAAGTAAGGCCAGATATTCCGCTCGATTTTCCGCCATTGATATTAGAACCGCTCGAATGGGCATAAAAACTTCCGTTACATACGGATTCTTATCTATAATGATTGTTCTGTCAAAATTTCTTTTGCATATCCTTGATAAATTTTGACCGCCATAACCAACCCCGAGATAAACTCCATCCTTCCTCCTTATTTCTTCAAGATCCTCCTCCCAATTTTTCTCATTACTACCAAACCAACTGCTCATTTGAACCAATAATCCATCCATTTTTTCATCATGAAGAGTCACATTAAGAAACTTGGGATCAGCAGAAAACTTCCTAAGAAAATCAAAATACTTCTTCTGATACTCCGGTATCTGCTCCTCTTCCACAAAAAGACGATTCCACAAATCATCTTCAAGGATCGGGGTTAATGTTTCAGGATGAAGTTTTGAGGGTTTTTCCGGAATATCTTCATAGAACGAAAAACGGGCGCGGCCGGTATCTTTGGAATATTGAACGGCCGCTTCGGCTTTGGCGTCTAAAAACTCAGCTTCTTTTAGTATTTTCGCCGCGTCAGTGAAACTGTCGATAAAGCTTACGCCTCCGCTGACTGAAGGCACCCTTGTGATTTTTTCTCTCGGGTTTATGACAACTTCATAAGTTAACGGCTCATAGTCATACTTGATATTTTTAACTCTAGTTTCAATACCGGAAAACACATTTTCAAGAAGGCTTTTGAGCTCTCGTTTTTCTCCGTCAAAATATCCTATGATCACAAGTTCGTCTCCCGCGCCTTTCTGCACCGCGAGAACCTCACTTTCGCCTTTCCCTTCAAAACCTTTCTCGAATTCTTCCTTAATGATCAAACTCCCCCGCATTTTTATTACATCGCCTTTTTCAATGGATACGTGCGACAAATAATCAAAATCGGCATTGATCCTGAATATTATTCCACGCGCGTTTTCTTTTACACGTTCGGAAAAGCTTTTTGTCACAGTATTAATAACATCCACTCCTGTCGGCATACCATAGGCGGTTTCATACCGTAAAGTTAATACTTTCGCCGTAAAATCATTCGTTTGCTGAAGTAGAAGTTTCAATTCATCTCCACGAGGGACAGACGCAATTCTTTTTTTAAGTTCCGCAAGTTCTTCTTCGATCTTCAAGTAGTTCGGAATGTATTGCGGAAACCCGAAATAATCAAAAAGTTTTGTGGTTGTTCCATTAGTTTTTGCCTCTCGTATCCAACTTCGGCTGACATCATTGTCAAAAAATACTCTGTTTTCTCCATCGAGAGTTTCAATATCAAATTTATTTTCCGCGAAAACGATCAGATCCCGAGTCTGGTAACTGGCATTTCTGATAAGGCTTTTATAGTATTCATCACGCGCGAGCGCGTCGGATCCTTTGTCAAATTCATCAATCGATGTTATTTCGAAATATAATTTATGTTCTCCCAGTTCCTCCATTATCTTTTCCGGCGGACTGTTTATTCTCATTTTGAGCCACCGAGCTATGTCCGTTGGTATTTGCCCTTTGTCACGACGCACTTCATACAACCTGTTCAATATTATTTTCCGTTTTATGGCTGAATAGGCTTCAGTTTTCGTGATATCAATTTGCGAGGGGGTCGGGCTTGAAGCGCTCATCACCACTTTAAGAAGATCCTCCGCTTCAAATCCTTGTCTCTCGGCTTCTCGCCTGCCGGCTTCAAGCGCCGCGTCCAAAAGCGCGTTCAGAAATTCTTTAAAAGCCTTTTCATCATAACGATCCCCGATTGTAAAAAGATACTGCCACCTGCCGCCGTAAGGATTGTAATAGGTAAGAAAATCGACACCTATATTTTCAAAATTTCCTTTATGCGTGCTAATATATTCAAATGACGCCCTGCCGAATTCATCCCGTACAGAGTCCACCGCGGTATGCCCGTATTTGTTGTTTAAATACCGCATCGACGAAGTTTCCGCCGTTACGAAAACCACTCTTTCACCGGCATCAACCTCACGCATGGCTTTATTCAACCCATATTTCTCAGGAACCGCCCCCTCCACACCGGTAGTTTTTGTCTTTTCGTATGCGTCTTCAGCAATACGCTCCGCCGCCTCAAGTTCGAAAGGAATTTCTATTGTTACAGTCTCTGCATCCTCCGCAAAATCTCTGTCAACCGCAAGTTTTTCTTGTGGTGTCATAGACCATATTGCTTTTTCAAACGGAGAAATTTTTGACAAAATTTGTTCTTTTCTATTATCATTTAAAAATGCGTCTTCAACTTTTTGGGCTAAAAAATGGTCGCCGTAAAGACCGGCAATAATTTCATGAAGAATAATCCCTTTTGTTTTTTTGTCATTACCTTTAACATCACCTTTGATACGTATACCTTGTCCGCCGGCATGTCCTCTGAATGTAATATCCGCAAGAACAAATCTTATCAAGGCTCTTCCGTCTACATTCTTACCATTTTTTAAAGCTTCAACGCTATCTAAAGCTTTCGTATTCGCACCAATGTCTCGTAAAAAATCTTTCAGCTTGTCTACAATCTCCTCAATGTTGGGTATATCTTCAAAATATTCTTCGGATAATCGTTCCATCTCGGCATCTATGGCCGCTTGATGAACCGCGTCTAAGAACGTTCCAAGCGGCATACGTTCTTGTGTACCGTTATCCAAATGAAGAACTACATCATTCCCGTCTTCTTCAACTTTGATGATAACTTTGCCCTTTACTCTTTGTTCCTCCAGATATACCTCGGCTCTGAATACATCAAGACCGCTCCTGCCCCAAACATCTTCCCCTAAAGATGAAAGAGGGCTCGCGATCTGTAGCGTTGAAGCTTTCGCGAGAATGGAGCTCAGCATACGTTGAATATTTGTTGTTTGACCGGCAAGTAAATCAAAATATGGACATTCATAACCTTTTTCGCTTGTAAATTTCGGGATGATCGATACGTATGAGATATTTTTCATCTTAAGAAGATCGCATATGTTCTCCGTATGGAAACCGCCTGTCATTAAAATGGCGCTTTCCGTGTTTTCTCTTTTGGGGTGAAATTTTAAATTTTTAATAAATACTTTGTCTCTGTCAAACGAATATTCGTAGAATTTTGCGATTCTCGTCCTATAGTCATCCAGCTTAAGAATTGACGGAGGCAGACGAGCTTCAATCTTATAAATTGGAGTTTCTTCCTCGATAAAATTTACGTAGTTTATTACGTCAAAGGAACTTTTGTTGGCAAGATAATACTCATAATCAGTTTTGGTAAGTGAAATATCAAAAATGTTTTTCATTAGAGCGAGATTTCTGGAAAGCACGTTCAGCCGGCGCTCGATATCGTTTCGATATAGGGGTTCTTTTATTGCCTCTTCAAGCTCGCCCAACTCTTTCATCACTTGAAACCGATTAACCGCTTCATAAATCGTCACATACATAATGTAATTAGAAAGTTCCGGAAACCTCTTTATGTCAACATTTAATTCTTTCGCTTTTTTGAGGAGATAATCATAAAAAATTTTGCGGGAGATTTTTTTTGTTTTAAAATCAACACTTTTTGAAACAAGTTCAGTCACTTCGTTTTTGGAAAGAGCATTTTTGAGTTCATCAATAAGAACATTCCGTTCCATATTCGCTTTTTCAAAATTAACTTTTTCTTCCTGCTCCATCGCCCGCACCAAGAGATAGAGATTAGCGAAACCTTTTACATTAATCCCTTCATCTTTGGCTTTTAAGGTTAACAACTCAAGATACGCTCTGAAATCCATATTCCCGGCCTTATACGCGCCGTATGCCATGTCAATTTTTAAAAGCTCCGGAGTATAAATATGACGTTTAAGATTGTTCAGAATGTGGGCCAGGCTTTTAAGATCTTCTTCGACTTCCGGTTTATACTTTAAAGAATCTCTGTATACCTGGAGGTTATCGAGATAAAGATCCTTGTTTTCAACTCCCCACAGATGAACTTTATCGGGATTATTTACCGCGTAAAATTCGGCTCCGTTTATCTCTCCTCTCTTAACAAAATAATCCGCGACTTCCCTGCGAATAGTTTCCCCTGTTATCGAAGTAAATACCGTAAGGTCATATTTGCCGACACCGCCTTCAAGATTAATGATGCTTAGGCCATATTCCTTATTAAGGTAGTCGATGATATCGGAAATTTTGCGTTGCGCGAAATAATTGCAGTGAGCGTCCTGAAGATGAATAACAATTTTGCCGGCCGCGCCTTTATACGCGTATTTGACATCCCCAAGGTGAGCCGGAATCGTAAAGGTGTCAGTATCGAGTACGGCAAACTGCCCATACGCCCGAGGCGCGACAGGCACATCATACTTGGCAGGATCCAAATCCGTCCCGCCCCATGCCGGTTTTAAAATAAAACTGACACAAAACATTACCAGAACCGCAATGTTTACACCTTTTTTAATATGTGTGCTCAAGTTTTTATTCATAATATTACTTTTGAAAACGTTTTAATTGCCGGAGACAACCCTCCCTTGCATGAATATAAGTACACTATTAGTTTACACCTCATAAGATAATTTTTCAATTCCACCAAGCCACCTTTTTTGCATCTTAACCCACCCCAAAAATCAAATCACAAAAACACCAACCTCGTAGGTTGGTGTTTTGTGCATCTATAACCATTTTAAAATATTATACTTAAAAATGTATCCTCTACCAACCTACGAGGTTGGTGGTGGGGTGGCGAATTGGGAAATGGGGAACTTACTATTTACCGGCTAACCGATTTCTACTTCTTTTTGCGCGTCAAGAGCTTTTCGGGCGGGACCGGAACGTAGGAATTCAAATCTATCAAGAAATTTTTCCTGTATTTCCTGCATATAGAGGAAGATGGCGGGGGTTACGAAAAGAGTTATCACCTGCGCGAACATAAGACCTCCCATAACGATGAGACCTAACGGCCGCCGGGAAGCGCCGTCAGCTCCAAAACCAAGAGCGATCGGAACGGCTCCTATTATAGTCGAGGCTCCTGTCATAAGTATCGGACGGAATCTGACAAGACACGCGTCATAAATCGCTTTAAAATCACTTTCATATCCTTCATCCAAATTTTGATTGGCAAAATCCACCATTATAATCCCGTTTTTCGAAACTATTCCCAAAAGCATAAAAAGCCCTATATACGCATACATTGAAAGTTCCGATTTGCATAAAAAAAGCGTGGCTAAACCGCCGAACGCGGCGGGAGGCAGGGTTGTAAGAATCGTGATCGGATGTACATAACTTTCATACAACACACCCAATATGATGTACATAATGAATACCGAAATTATTAGCAGTACCTTTAAACTTTTTACAGCGTCTTCGAATTCCTGAGCCTCCCCCTGAAGATTTCCGCTTACACCCGGAACCAAAATACCATTCGCGGCATTCTGTAAAGCTTTTGTGGCATTTCCCAAAGGAACATCGCTTCTAATGTTAAACGAAAGTGTGGCTGAATTAAGCCTGTCAAGATGCGGAACATTTTGCGGTCCGACACCTTCACTCCATTCTACGATAGAACCTAAAGGAATAAGTTTGCCGGTAACCGGGGACCGGAGATATAGCTGTGTGAGATCCCGCGGATCTTTTTGATATTTTTTGTCGAGCTCAACCACCACATAATACTGATCGATTTCCGTCTTATACAGAGTGGTCTTCCCTTGAGCAAAGGCCAGGCTTAACCCATATTCTATGTCATGTGCCGTAATTCCCAGACTGGAAGCACGATCTCTAAGAATTTTCACGTTAAGCTGAGGCATATTGAGTTTAGCGCTGTTTTGGATGTCAACAAACCCGGGTATTGCTTTAAGTGCTTCTTCAAGTTCTATCGCGCACTCATACAAGGACTTACTGTCCATCCCTTTCATGATGTAGGAATATTTTGATCCAGTAGCCGTGCTATCACCACCGGTACTTATTTGAAGCGCCGGAATTGCTTCAACATATACCTCTCCGTTCATTAGTTTCTTGAATTTCCCCCTGAGAGCCCTCACAACTTTTTGCATCGACTGGCGTCCCTTTGTTCCTTGAGGTTTCAAAATCGCGTAAAAAAGACCGGTACTTTGGTCAGCACCTGCTTGGAGACCCGTCACAGTTACCATTCTCTCCACACTCGGATTTTCCTGTAACACCGCGTTAACTTCATCCTGAAAATGTCTGATCTCATCCGTTGAAGTACCTAACGGTGCCTGCATCTGACCTTCAATCGCGCCACTATCCCCTTCGGGTAAAAAAGTTTTAGGAAGAATCATAAAAAGCCACACTGTTCCGACAATGCATGCTCCCCAAACGCACACTGAAACCCATTGATTTTTTAGTACCCATTTTAAAAGAACCGCGTATTTATCCCTAAGGTTCCCGACAAATTTATCGGTAAATTTCTCCACTTTTGTCTTGACTGCCGCCTTCCCGCCGGAAGGTTTCAACATACGCGCCGCCATCATGGGAGTGAGCGTAAGCGCGATCACCGTGGAACAAATTATGGCTATGACAACTGTTAAAGCAAACTCGCTAAAATTGCGGCCTACAACGCCACTCATAAAAACCAGCGGAATAAACACCGTTATGAGCGCCAAACTTGTTGAAATAACGGTTCCGGTAATTTCTTTCATACTTTTTACGGCGGCTTTAATGGGATTTAGTCCCGCTTCAACATGGCGCACCGTATTTTCCAAAACAACGATCGCGTCATCCACTAAAAAACCGACAGAAAGAGTAATCCCCATTAGCGACAAGTTGTCCAAACTAAATCCCGCCGCGAGCATAAAAATAAAAGTGGAAAAGATCGTAAAAGGCAGTGTTATCCCGGGAATAATCGTATCGGAAATACGCCCTATAAAGAGAAATATCACTAAAACCACGAGTAAAAGCGCGATAAATACGGTATTTTTAACATCGTCCACAGATTCCACTATCTGAATAGACCTGTCATAAAACATGTTCAAATCTACCGCTCCGGGAATCTCATTCTCCAACTCTTTGATCTCATTCTTGATTCTTTCAGCCAAAGCAACCGTATTCGCTCCGCTTTCACGGCTGATAGCAATATGAACACAGGCAGACTGCCACTTTTCGCCTCTTTGATAATACATCACTCTTATAACATCATCCTGTATGCCGTCAATACACTTCGCGACATCTCGAAGATATACTGGCGCGTTATCGCGATAAGCAACTATCAGTTTCTCGTACTCTTCAGCGTTTAAAAGCTGACCTTCGGGTTCGATTGAAAACGCGCGATATTCACCGTTAAGACTTCCCGCCGGAATAATTACAGTTCCCGTTTTGATCGCGTCGGCAATTTCATTAATACCTATTTCATAAGAAGCAAGTCTGCTCGGGTCGACCTGAACTCTAACCGCCGATTTCGCGCCCCACACATCCACTTTGGATACACCCAAAATCATGTTCAGCCTTTGACCTATCGTGGTATTTCCAAAATCATACAGTTGACCGGGTGTAAGAGTGTCCGATGTTACCGTAAGGTGTATTATCGGTTTGTCGGATGGATTATCTTTATCGTAAGTGGGAGGTTCCGGCAGGTCATCCGGTAAATTTGACGCGGCGCGTGAAATGGCCGCCTGAACATCCGGCGCCGCTAAATCAACATTACGGCTTAAATCAAAAGTTAAAGTTATTGTCGACTGGCCTTCAATGTTGTCAGAAATTATTGTGGAAAGTCCGGGGATCTGCATGCACTCGTTCTCGAGCGGAGTCGCGACGGTCGAAGCTACCATGGAAGGACTCGCGCCGGGATAACTTACGGTTATGGTTATAACCGGATAATCTACGACCGGAAGATCACTTACGGGAAGCACAAAATACGCGGCCGTACCGAATATTAACGCCGCCATCATAATAAGCGTCGTCATTATCGGTTTTCTGATGAAAATTTCAGAAAAAACCATATTTGGTAGTCCCCTTTTCTATTCTACCCATTACCCATAAGTCTCCTGGGGCACATGCAATGTGCCCCTACGGATAATTTTATTTGAGCGCCCATCGTAGGGGCACATTGCATGTGCCCGTTCGAGTTACATTGTAAAACAGACTTCTGTGCCTATCCGTTGTATAAATTCACGGGTAATTTTATTTGAGCGCCCATCGTAGGGGCACATTGCATGTGCCCGTTCGAGTTACATTGTAAAACAGACTTCTGTCCCTGTCCGTTATATAAATTCACGCGTAACTTTATTTAAGCGCCCATCGTAGGGGCACATTGCATGTGCCCGTTCGAGTCGCATTGTAAAACAGACTTCTGTGCCTGTCCGTTGTATAAATTCACGTGTAATTTTATTTGAGCGCCCATCGTAGGGGCACATTGCATGTGCCCGTTCGAGTTACATTGTAAAACA
>Ga0114918_10003388_pt1 | contig 14072 bp, 6 predicted proteins | sample LantaG_FD_87015 | JGI IMG/M metagenome (GOLD analysis project Ga0114918, IMG submission 87015) | Deep subsurface microbial communities from Baltic Sea to uncover new lineages of life (NeLLi) - Landsort_02402 metaG | ecosystem: Environmental > Aquatic > Marine > Oceanic > Sediment | place: Baltic...
AGATCCCAGAGCGCTACCACGACTTGCTCCTCTTTGACCCAGTACCGCGGCATCTGGCTGCCACCCTCGAGAAGCGCCTGCAGAAGCCATTTCTATGGAAGGCCAACACTTCAGCTTGGACGCCCGTTGGCGAATCGGAGGGCCTGTGGACGGCCTGGCACTCACGGCGCCTCGGCTCCTCAGACAGCCTTGTCAGGAGAGTTCTCCCGAGCCCCCAGCACCAGGTTCCCTCAGCCTCCTTCGTGGGGAAACCTCACCAGCGCTTCACGGTTGCCATCGTCAGCTGCTTGTCGCCTCAGTTCGTGCCACGTGCGTTCTCGTCCGTAATCGCACAAAAGGATTACCCCTTATCACTGATAGACGTTTTGCTAGTGCAGTCATGCTCGAGTTCGGTAAACAATTGCTCCTCTGCGCTGGAGCGCACGCGCAGCACCGCACCGGGGCAGCACCATCGTCAACTGCAGGTATCCTGTGTCGACGCCGGCGCTGGAAGCCATGTCTCTATTGCGAGCAAAGGAAAAGCACGTAATTTAGCAGTACAGAGCGCTCGAGCGGATGCCGTTCTCCTCCTGGACGAGACGGACGAGCTTAGAGAGGACGCGGTTGCAACTCTGGCCAGGGCCATCGCAAAAAATGCGGGTTCTGGCGTGTTCACGTCCTTTTCGGAATCTTTCGATCCCGCATTAGGCGCGACGTCTCTCAAGGACGAACCTCCGATGACTCGATCTTACTATATCGGCCCAGCTCCAGAGGTCGGCTTCTTTAAGAATGTGTTGGGTGGAAGTCATATGCTGGTGAACAGAGATAGCGATTTCTGGAAGGAATCCGGGGGATTCCGGGACGACATCAGCGCAGGTTGCGAGGACTGGGACATGCTGCAAAGGGCTGCTATGGTTGATTCTCTAGTTCTGATCCCCAAAATTCTCGTGATGCAGCAGACGTTACCGGATGAACGGTCGGGCTGGTCGAAGGAGGAACAGAATGACCCGAAACACATTCAGAACGTGCGATGCCATTCAAAAATGCTTCGGGACGTTTCCTCCTTCGCTGCCAAGCACCCGCTTAAAATTGATGCGCGAAAACTCTTTCCGACCTTACTTTATTCAATCGCGATGCACTTACAACATAATGCCGCTGCCATGTAGAAGATTTTGTTCCTCTCGACGTACTTTTTGTTCAGGCCGGGGAGGGGGGGGTAGGGAAGAGTAACGAGGGATGGGGGTGGGGTGGGGTGCTCGCTTGGGCGTACGTAATATTCCTCTTGTATTACGCAACAACAAGAGAGGGTAAACCATTTCCCGAAGGGACGACCGCCACGAGAACGGACACGGATAATAGAGTGTTGCAAGCGAATTACACAGCAGGAGGATGAAGGTATATATTCATGAAAGACTTTGGGAGAAGCGACGCGGTTGGGGCGCGTCGCTCACAGGACGGCCTTGATCTTGTCGGCGATCAGGGGAGCGCGTGTCGACGACTCGGCGTCCTCCTTGATCGCCGCCCTCTGCTTCTCGTGCAGCAGTAAGTACACCCCGAGGATGGAGATGAGGGTCCCGACGCCCTGGACGGGTGAGACAGCGCCCTCAAACGCCAGGGAGCCCCCGTAGATGATGATGGCCGTCTTGAGCTGGCTCATTGCCTGGAACAGGCCGGCCCCGTAGTACTTGATGACCGAGTACTGCGCCACGTTGACGACGACGGCGAGCGCGCAGGTGGCCGCCGCGAGCCACAGGGCCTCGCTCGAGACGGCCGAGAGCCTCAGGACGCTCCCAAACCACACCCTGTCGAGCGTCGGCGCGCACAGCAGGATGATGACGGCCTGCAGGGGCGCCACCTGCGAGAGCAGCGTCGCCGGCGTCACGTTGAAGTGCGACTGGAGCTTGCCGCAGAAGAACTGGTGGCACCCCGTCATCAGCACGGACGCGACGGCGGCGAGGGCGCCCGGGCCCGACGTGCGCATCGTGCCCCGGATGGTGATGCCGACGCCGAACATGATGACGGCGAAGCACGCGCCGTGCCGCAGCGAGTAGGAGCGAGTGCGGCTGGCGATCTCCAGGCACGCGATGAGCGGCAGCGTGGCCAGCTTCATGATCTGGTAGAACGCGACCGAGTTGAGGAAGAGCGACGCGTTCGACAGGATGATCGAGCCGCTGCTGAGCAGGGCGAAGGCGACCACCGGCGCGAGGGGCACGGAGCCTCCGGCGACGCCCGGAGCGGCGCCTCGCGAGGCGGCACGGACGGCTGCGACGGCGATGGAGGTCACGGCGAAGTGAGCCGCAGTCAGCGTGACCGGGAAGCGGAAGCCGTACCTGCTCATGAGCAGCTTGTTGCACACGATGATGGCCACGGAGGACGTCAGGTCTGCCGCGACCGACAGCCGGCCGAGCCACCGGCTCTGCTTGGCCTCGGGGACCATGGCCCCGCCGCTCTGCTTGGACTCTGGGACGATGGCCCCGCGGCTCGAGCTCCTGCTCTCGGCTACCCCCTTCATGCCGCGAGCCGTCGTGTCGCTGAGCTCCGCGGTCGGGGTTGAAGGTCAGGGCGCGGCGGTGTTCTGCGCGGCGGACGGGTGGCGCGGGCCAAAAAAAGTGGACAAAAAAGGAACGAGGACAAAGAAAGGGGACCGCCAGAGGGCGGGCTCGACTTTGCTACTGCGATGGTTTTGGAGGGAGAGAGCTCGTGTGTGTGTGTGTGGTGTGTGTGTGTGTGGGGGGAGGGTCTCTCGTCTTCCGTCCCAATAGCGTTCTCTTTGCCCGCGACGGGATTTCTCTTGCATCTTCTGGCACCAGCATGTTTTTTCGAGGCAAAGAGGAAGGCAAGAGATGGCGGAGGGCGGCAGAAAGTTGTCCTGCAGGCGAATGCTGTTGTGGGAGGCTAATATCGCAGTCTCTCTGTTGAGAAGGCAAAAGAAAAGGAGGAGACGGTGCAAAAAGTTTCGCAGGGGGTGCACCTTCTGCAAATTTTACCCATTTTCACAAATTCAAATCGTGACGACCGACAGCTCGCCTGATAGACAGCTTTTTCGTGAAGATCCGACCAGCGTTCCGCAAATCGCTGGCTCTGGTCGAGCCTTTGACGTCCGCGCGCGCGCTTTGAAATTACTTTTGAAGGCTTATTCTAATAACCGAACCCATGGGATTCTCCTCGACAGAATCCCGAGGAGGACGTCTCACAGGGGACTGGCGCATCGCTGCGAAACGCAGCAAGGGCTCGCCCGAGGCCCACGACGCCGACGCTTCCCTATCTTCGCTTATTAGCCTCAACCTGCTGAACCCGAGGACGGTCACGCCGGACTCGGGGAAGGTGCTGATCGTGGGCGCAGGGTGGTACGGTTGCCACGCCGCCATGGTGTTGACCCGGCTGGGGGTCCCGTTCGACATGGTCGACTCGACCAACACGATCATGTCGGAGTCGTCGATCAAGAACCAAAACCGCCTGCACCTCGGCTTCCATTATCCGCGGGCGTACCGCACTCGGGACGAGTGCGTGACGGGTCACGAAAAATTTATGTCGACTTACGAGCACCTGACCGTGGGGGTCACGAAAAACCTGTACCTGGTCGCCAAGGACTCGCTGATCGACTATCAGACGTACCGCAACATCTTCGCGTACGAGGGTACCGCCTTCAAGGACGTCCCTACGTCGCAGATGGCGGGCATGCCCTTCCCCTGGATGAGCGACCTGTACGACGGCTTCATGCTGACGGAGGAGCGCATGATCGACTGCGTGGCCGCCCAGGCGTTCTTCCGGGACAAGCTGCGGAGGCACCTGCTCCCGGGCTACAGACCGGCGGACCTGTCAATCTCGTCCGCCGGGGCCTTCTGCGGTGAAATCAAGTACCGCGTGGCGCTGGACTGCACGTACGGTCAGCTCGTCTGTGAACCGAACGTGCAGTACGAGCTCAGTTGCTCGTGGGTGTACAAGTTCAAGAAACCGATGGACCACCTCTTCGGCTTCACCGTGATGGACGGGCCCTTCTTCTCCATCTTTCCGTACAAGCCCAAGGAGTCTCTCTTTACTTTGACGCACGTGTCGTGGACGCCTCTGGTCACGTCGACGAGCATCGAGGACATCCGAGAGGCGATGGAAAGCAACGGAACGCTCGACGTCGTGGAGAGGCACCGCGCCAAGACGGTCGCGCACGTCCTACAGTCCATCCCAGATTTTGAAGAGGACTTCGAGTGCAGGGGTCACTTCCTGTCGATCAAGTGCAAGTCGAGCCTCCGCGACGACGATCGGTCCCTGCGCGTCCGCGAGGCCAACAACTGCGTTTCCTTTTGCGGCGGTAAGATCACCGGAATCTTTTCGATGCAGCGTCACCTGGAGCACATGGCGCAGAGCGGCCAGTTCAAAGAGGATGCCGCGGCGAAGCGAGTCGCGCAGCCGTCTGTCAAGGGAGCCGGCGTCGGCATCGGCATCGGCGTCGGGAAGAAAGTCTTCGAGCTCACAGCGAGCGCGACGGCGGCGAGCGGGGAGGGGGGCCTGGCCGCAACTCCTCCGCGAGAATGCCGAGCCTGAGTGACGTCCTGTTGAGGTCTCTCTCCTTGCGAGCGGGACGTAGGCCAGGAACTGGAAAAAAGTCTAACCGTTTTTTTTTTAAATTTATCGTTGCTAACTTGAAAACATTGAATAACCTTATGAAATGAGACAAAAAAAGACAAAAAACGGAGCGTGGTTTTCTACGTTATATGGAACAAAAAAAGAGAGCCATGCAACGTCGGACTTACTCCCAATCGTGTCCTGCGGTAACTTCCGTGGCTGCTTGCGCATGTCGCCGAGGTCAATCGAACGGTCACACCCGAAAGTATTTTGACACGAACACCACCACTGAGACGTATCTCCTTTGTGCCGTTCGCGTCCTTTGTGCCCTTTGCGCCCTGAAGTTTCGAATTTGGATGAACAGATTGTCCGCAACTTTATGCCAAAAAGAAAAAAAAACAAAAAACGAAAAGGTTCTGAGAAGCGGCAGCTACGCCCTATTTCAGATACATCTCGGAGAAAGCGACGTGGGGCATACAGGTCTTTCTCTGCTTTTTCTTTTCCTCGAGTGACGTCCCGCTTTCTCTTCGAACGGCGCACATACGATCCAGCAAATGACTTCCACGTGGTTGCGGCGTTGGACATTGACCGTTTGCGTTGCGTTACTTGCGCTTCGAAGCGCGTCAGCTGCTCAGAAACGTTCCTTTTCGAGTACCAGAGCTCCTTACAGACGGCAAGCTCAGGAAGGAAGACAAAGACAGGGCAGGAGGCAGCCGCGGGTGTACGTTTACGAATGCGAGGGGCTGCACTGTGACGTCTTCGACCCGGTCCCTCACACGAGACTGGAACGGGAACTCTATAACCAGTTGCTGCTGTCGCCGTCCCGAGTCCGTCATATCGAAGACGCCGATGCCGCGTACTTTCCTGTCAACATGGTTTCATGGTATTACAATAACACCGATGGCTCGATGCCGCTGGTCACATACGCCTCATACAAGTCGCGGAACGCTGAGCTGGAGGAGGCTTGGGCGAAGTGGAGCGAACGCCTGCCGCCGCCGGAGGTTCGCTCACGCATCCCTCATTTCATCATCTGGCCCTACGTGTTTTACAACGTGAACATCTCCTTCGTGCCGCAGGACATCTTCGTCCTGGCATACGAGAATATCGGTGTCGGGGGCGCGCCAGCTCACGCTTCGTACGAGAATGGCTGCGCGCAAAGGTGCATAATCATTCCGTACTTTTCGAGCAGCGAGGACATCGACCCTCCTCGCTACGAGCAGTACAAGTCTCGGAAGCTGGTCAGCTTTGTCGGCAGCGTCGTTCGGTCGAGTGCGACGCGATCGTTCAGGAGCCGCATCGTTTCGTACCTGCGAGAGTCTCTGTCCTCGGACGATTTCATTTTCAAGTCTACTGGTGACGGGTTGCCACCTGTCGTCGAAAACTGGGAAGATCTAGATCCCGAGAAAGTCAACCACTCGCTCGCCTTCAAGATGAGCAAGCTTTGTTTGGAGCTGCCTGGAGACACGGTGACGCGAAAAGGATTTTATGACGCCATCAGGCACGGCTGCTCCCCTGTCATCCTCGCGAGCAGCCTGAAATTATATCAGCGTTTACTCGGAGGAGCGCTACCGATAAGCGAGGCCGTCGTGACTCTGCCCGACGACCTCGCTACGCACGGCGTACCCCTTGACGGCGTCGTCGAGAAACTGCGGAGCGCTGCCCTGAATGAAGCCGAGGCGCGGAGGAGGCTCCAGGCCATATCTCGAATCCAGCCATTCTTGAGTTACAACACCCATGAAGAAAGCCCGCTCTCGCTCCCACTCGCTTCCGCGATCAAACACCTGGTTGGCAGAGCCCGGCACGACGCTCACGCCAGGGAGTTTGCATCAAGAGGAGGAGACGCGAAGGACCACAAGGCTTCGACAAGAGAGGCGGAGTTTCACTCTGCGCCTGCTTCGGGTACGACATCGCTGGGTTTCCTGCAGGCTCGCAAGAAGTTTCTCTTCAGGCAAAAATGCACCGGGGCGAAGCTGGCGGACGGAACGAGCTGCCGTGTCGAAGGGGCTTGCTTCAGCCCGCCGACAGGCAGGTGGTTCGCCAACGTCGAGGCGCCCGCCACAGTCTTACTCCGACCGAAGTGGAGTGAGAAGTACAAGAGCAAAAGCCTGCTCACTCTCAACCCGGTTTCCGCGGCGGCGGCTGACGAGGCTCGACTCATGAGCGAGTCTCTCGCGATCTTCGTGCCGGGGATCACAGTCCTTGCGCGGCGGTACGCCGTCGGAAACTTCGGTCACGCCATGCTGGAGAACGTGTTCCCTCTCCTCAAGGTGCTCTCCGACCTGGACATGGATCCGTCCAACGTTGAGCGGGTCATCCTTGACGACGACTGCGAAGACGCCACGGACCACGAGCTCTTGTTCGGGTACCCCAACAACGTCAGGAACTGTGCCGGCTACATGCAGTTTTTGGTCAATATGCTCCTTCCGAACGTCGACCTGCACGAGAAGGACTTCTTCGCGCACGGAAGGCCCGTGTGCTTCGAGACGCTTGCCCTCGGCGTCGGGCACAAATCTTCATTGGACTCTTGGGCACCCGCCGTGCGCGACAGCGCACTGGAAGCTACGACTTCCATGCATGCTCGACGAGCGATCGAGAGATACATTCACAGCAGGGCGTGGAAACCGCCGACGCAACCTTCCCCGAGGTTCATCATCCACGAGAAGGCTTTGGGCAACCGCCACGGGGCCAGCATTATCAATGCGCAGGACCTGTGCTCGGAGCTCACGAAGCACGGGGCATCTTGCCAGGTCTTCAGTCTGGACAAGTTTTCATCTTTGGAGGGGCAGGTGAAGCTCGTTCACGAAGCAGACGTCTTCGTCTCCGACCCGGGCTCGTCACAGTACTACTCAATCTTTCTGCGGCCAGGCGCGCGCCACATAACCTTTGAGAAGTGCCTCGTGCCTGACGGCACCCTGCGCAAGGTGTGCTCCGAGAGCGGAAAATTCGACCTCGCCAATAACCTGAACCAGATCGAGAAAGCTCACGGGAAGATTTTCTGCGAGCCCTTGCTTCCAGGGGTGCTTGAGTCGTTCGGGCACATCAACAGGACGTGCCTGCAGGCTCGCCCTGACCTCATTAGATCCATGAGCTATCACAACTGCGCCCCGTCCACGGAGTGGTCAAAAGCATGGTTTTCGCAGGAGGAGCATACGCACGGCCTGAACGTTAAGATCCCGCCGCAGCTGCTACTCGCGGAAATGAAAATCTAGCTGCATGCGCGTTCTCTCTCTCGCTCTCCCACTATCTTCCTCTCGCTCTCTCTCTTTCTCTGTATGCGTCTCTCTGCATCTCCCTCTCTGTGTGTACGTGTTTCTACACTGACGCTCTATCTCTCCTTTCTCTCTCTCCTCTCGCGCCGTGAGGGGAGTAGAAGAAGAGATGTTGCGAATGCAAAGGTGCTAAAGGAATAGTCCTTTAAATTCAGGCTCAGGATGACGAGGGACGCATTAGATAAGGCCGTTGGAGAAGCTCAGAGAATAATTGTTTTTTTTTTGTAAATGGAGGCACAAAAGAAATGAAGTCGAGGAAAAAGAGGCGAAAACAAAATGAAGCCAAGTCTCATAAACTTGGCTCCATGTTTACAAACGAAGTCTACAGACGAAGTTTTTCATGCTTATGCAGGCCGCGCTTGCTTTGCTTTCTCGCAGCAGTTCCTAACCCCAGCTCGGATCATTTGGTTGCGGCGAGAATGCAAGCGCTCCTAACACTTGCCCTAGTTTTCGTCATATGCTGTACGTCGTCTTCACGAGGTGTTGCTCAAAGGCACGTTCGAGCGGAGGCGCGACGTTCGAACCGCATCTTATCTCGCGCGTCATCGCCTCGCTGGTTTGATGGCGTTGAATCCAAAGACATTGACATGTTACTTCCTCGAATCTTCGGAAAGTCGACTAATGAAAAGCTCCGCCCGAGGGAAAGGTACTCTTCTGTTGACTGCCGTCGCGAGCCTGAACACGCAGCTCGATGCGTCTTCTCAAACGTCGGTTTTGTGAATGACACGGTGATTTTCTACGAAGACCCGTCCAATCCGCTTTCGTTTGTCGGTCCGTCAGTCAAGTACACGTTCCCTGCCCACTACTTTGGTATTCGCGGGGGCACGGACGATCACCACTTCGTCAATGTCAGCAAGTGCCAGGGTCCCATTCCCGAAAAAGCGATTTACGCCGATCACGCTGCTTCCTTCCTCATCGTCCCCTTCTGGCCTCAAAACCAAGGACACTGGCTCGTGGACGATCTCTTCGCGAGTTTCAGCAACATGCTCGAGCTCGGAATGTACGTCCCGAATCCGCAGCTGGTGATTTCGAAAGGCTGCCTCGACTATTTCGCGAGGGAAAAGACGAGCGACGTGGAGTACTGCCATGACTTTTTCCTCCGTCGCACGAAGGGGTACTCCAGCCAAGATCCGCTGTTCCTCACGGAAAATCCTTACTCGCGGGAGAGCAAAGCAGCAAAAAGGAACGAGCACTCGAAACGTGCGTACGAGAACGGGGACTTAATCTTTCAAAACTTAATAGGAGGACACTCCACGTTTGCCCTCATGAAGAGGGGAGAAAAGCGTTCTCTCCACTGGAACCTCTTTCGGAGGCATTTCCTGAAGAAATCCGGTCTGTCGGAGCCGAGACTGTCACGGCAGCAGATAACAGTCGTGCAGAAAAAGGGCCGGAGGAACATCTTGAATTTTCCTGACGTCCTCCGCGCAACGCGCGGGTACGGCGTCGACGTGGTCGTCTACGATCCGACCGTCCAGACCTGGGAGCAGCAGCTCGAAATCATGCTGAGGACCACGGTGCTGGTGACCGTGCCCGGCGGCATTTCTTTCTTAGCCGGCTTCCTTCAGTCGAGTAGCGTCGGCCTCTTTTTCGATGCCTGGGACTTTCACGCAAACCGCAGCTATCCACTGGAAGGGTACTGGTGGGAGGGCTTGTCTGCCTTCCGGTTCCTCACCTACGACTACGACGCGTCCGAAGCATCGTTCCCGGCAGGTGCCACAGACCCCAGCTTGCTCGACCACGAGATGAAAGTTACCGCTGGGTTACCGACGGACCGCCAATTGACCGTCGTAGACCTCCACTCTGAGGCGAAAACGCTTTTGTACCGATTCTTCACTGACATTCACGTCGACCTCGAAAGGTATCAAAAGACTCTGTGCGAAGCTCTGGCCATTGCCGAAGCCAACATGAGGTGGAAAAAAAGCTATGATTACAAGGCATGCGCCCGTGCCCGAGGTCTTGTAAAACAGTAACTTTTTGCGCCCGCGTTCATGGAATGTGCAGCAGCTGGATCTGTCAAAGAGAGAGAGAAAAAACACAGCTATGAAACTTCCGAGGAAAAAAGCGCGTACCAAAATCTGGTAAGCGATGCATTCGTTCTCCTCGGATCTTAAAAAAGCTCGGCGAGCTTAAAGATCCTTTCTTATTTTAGACTTCAAGAGAATGCCTGGTTACAAAAAAAAAACGATATTTGATGCTGTCGTGGAGACCAAGAGGCTTTGTAGCAACAAGGAGGTCCCTGTTTGGTAGTGAAAACAAATGATCGCGCTTACGAGGTGTGTGAATGAAGGCGCGATTCGAGGTGTGTGAACGAATGCGCGTCATACAAAAGTGATAAAACCAAAAAGAGAGCACTGAGGATGGGGCACAAGAGGAAGCGCGCGTGCTCCCACTACTTCAGGGAAACGAAAACGTTGGAAATACATAATGCCAGGAGCGACCGTGGCATAAAATGCATTTCATTTCTCTGGCCCACGCTCCCTGCCTCCCCCGTGGAACTTTCTCACTTTCTCCGTCTCGCCTGGCAATATTCCTTCACCAAACATACATATTGTTCACTCTGGCTCTCTCCGTGTAATGGACAAATCGCTTTCTACAAGCTCCTTCGTCTCCTCCTTGCTTCCGCCCGATCCTTACTCCTTTCCCGGTCTTTGACGGTCTGCGATCCCTCGATCTCTTTGGCTGTTCGCCCCGAGAGCTCCAAGGTGGGTATTTGTTGAAGACATGCACTTGCGCGAAGATCCGCTCGATGGCAAGGCCGTGGCCATCGTCGGATACACGGGATTCGTGGGCGGCACCCTCTACGATAGCATGCCCCACGCTGAATGCTTCAACTCCAAAAACATCGAGGAGATCGCCGGCCGCACCTTTGACGTCGTCATCTGCAGCGGGCTCCCCGCTGCCAAATGGATGATCAACCAGAACCCCGAAGAAGACCTTGCCAACATGAAAAGGCTGCAACACGCGCTGCAGGGGATTTCGCGCTGCGATCACTTTGTCCTAATTTCGACCATCGACGTGTATGAGGCTTCAGTACCCGGGCAGACGGAGGAGCCCTCGCACTCGGCGTCGCACCCGTACGGAAACCACCGCCTGCAGATGGAAGGCTGGGCCGCAAAGCAAGGCTTCGCGGCCAAGTGCACGACCCTGCGGCTGCCGGGATTGTTTGGCGTCGGCCTGAAAAAGAATATCATCTACGACATGCTCAACGAGAGGCTCCTCGACACCATCTGCGCCAGCCACGTGTTCCAGTGGTACGACATGAGCAACCTTTACGACGACCTCGTCTCGGCGTTGCGCGACAAAAAGCCCGGAGTGTACAACTTGTTCCCAGAGCCAGTCAGTACGGCCGAGCTCGTGCAGGCCGCCTTTCCTGAGTACTGGCCCATGGTCTCTAAGAACGTGACCGACACTCCCAACGTCTACTGCGTCCGAACAAAGCACAGCCCCATGGGCTGGGTGGCCGACAAGAAGACCGTCCTCGAGCAAGTCAAGACGTTCGTGGCCCTGCAGCGCAAGATCCAAACCGGGCACGGAGACCGCCTGGCGGTTTCCAACCTCGCATGGCCGCCCGAGCAGGATCATCACTCTCTGCGACTCCTGGTCAAATACGGCATCAAGCACCTGGAGGTCGCGCCCACCCGGTACGGGGAATGGGACGACAAAGGGCTGGCCGGCCGAATCACGGCGGCCGCGACCAGGCACAATCTCGACGTCTTTTCGCTGCAAGCGGTATTTTTCAACAAGGACTGCGGCGTTTTCGATGACGACGACGGCGAGGCCTTTGAGAGCCACTTCACCGCGGTGCTGAAGCTGGCCAAGAGCACAGGAGCGCGCAAGATCGTGTTTGGTTCTCCTCGCAACAGGAAGATCGGAGGCAAGTACGCCGACGAAGAGAGCGCCATGGCGCACGCCACGCGTGTCTTCGGTCGCCTCGCTCGCGTTGCCGAGGGCTTGGACTCCGAAATCATCATTTGCTTCGAGCCGAACAGCGCCAAGTACGGGTGCGACTTCGTGACAAAGTTAAGCCAAGCGCTCGACCTGGTGCGCCGCGTCAATCACCCGCAGTTTAAGATAAACTTGGACACCGGAAACGCGCGCATGGAAGAAGAGGAGCTCAGCAGCATTGTCAAGGGAAACGAAAGCGACATCGGCCACATCCAGATCAGCATGCCGTTCCTGGAACCCCTGCAAGCTGACCCGACAGAAGCGGCCAATTTACGCGCTATGCTCCCCGACCGCGTGTTTAGCCTGGAAATGAAGCAAGTGGCTTCAAGTGCGATGCCGAAGCTGTTGAGCCGGCTCTACGACTTTGCGTAGGTGACACATCTTGAAAAGAAAAAGGCATTCTCTGCAACGAATGGGTAAAGACCAGATAAGGGAGGGGAAATCAAGGTTTCAGTCGATGAAAACAAACAATGATGAAAGCGTGACAAAGAAAAATCGACGATTTCTTCGTACTGACTTCGTCACGTTATGGTTCTGGAGAAATAAAATGTGACGAGGGGGCTTTTTACTATTCACTCGCGAGCACGTCTACCATCCCCGCCGCGAGGGCATTCGTTCCGCCATGATGTAATCGAAGACAGGCCTGAAGAAAAGCAGAGAGAGAGAGAAAGCGAACAATGCACCATCATCGGTCCTTCCATCATCGAGATCCTGGGATGATGGATTCGCACGGGTCGCCTCCTGTCGTCCCCGTTTTTTGAACATCCGCGCTCTCAAAGTTCGTTTCGTTGTACTTCGCCCCCCCTCCCCCCCACCTAATCACGCGAAACCTGCGGAAGTCGAACATCTTGTTTCTGCCAAATATCTCTGTAAAATTTTTTTGTCCCCCCTTTCACGCAATATTGCCGATTTCGAAAGCTTCTCATCACACGGCTTTCAAGTATAGTGAAGAAAATATTTTTTAATCCACGTACCTTGAGCTCATGATCGGCGCAGCGAATGAAGTGCCTCGGAGACATCTTGGTCGCTCTGCGATGAGAGCACTCGTTGCCCTCGCATTTCTTTTCTCCGTGTGCCGTCTGTCGCTCGGTAGCTCAGAATCGCACCAGTCACGTTGGAAGAAAGAGCCGCAGCGTTGGCGCCGTTTTGCGCCCGTCCATAATCAAGTTCAGAACGCAGACGGAGACGTTTGCTTTGCCTCTCACGAGATCAAGTGTTTTACCAAGGGTGCAGGAGGCCTAGGTCGTGCTTTTCTCCAGCAAGCGGCGTACCTGAAGAAACGCGACGTTTCAGTCACGCTCCTTTTGCTAAATGTCGACCCGGTGAATGGGTCGAACGGAACCAACCTGTGCGCGTCGGATCAGGATGCTGCATTCCTCCACGAAAACGTCGTCGTGCCTCCCTTCGACTGGTCTAAGGCCAGCGCGTTCCCTTTCTATCACGCGCCCATGCAGCTGCTCTCGTGGATGGAACAGAACCCGGGAAAGTGCCGAATGGTTCACGTGGCCGACTTCTTGGGCGAAGGCGCAATGCTCCTCCTTGCGAAAAAAGCCGGTATGCCCTCCGTGCAAGACGTGGCAGTCAACGTCCAGGCGCACGGGGCGGACGCGGTGATGTTTCATGAGTGCTCACTGGATGTCCGGCCGTTCCATCCTTATATCCACGCCCTTGAGCGCATCCAGATGAGCAAAGCGGACTCGGTCGTCTTCCTGAACAGGGAAAACGAAGAGGAATACGAAAAAATATGGTCGTTGCCCAGTGACGTCTCCATCATTCCCAACATTCTCCGGCCCCAAAAGATCGAGCCGGTAACCAAGAGGCCCTGGAAAGTGGACGTTCACCACGTCTTCTTTTATGGAAAGATGACGGAGAGGAAAGGCCTGAAGCTCTTCCTCAAGGCCATGTCTCTGTGCTCGCCCGGTGCTCTGGCTGGCAAGACGGTGCACATCGTCGGCACCCGGTTCGACGAAGAGGATCACCTCTCCGGTCTCCGGTCCTTTGCGCAGAGCGCCGGCCTGACGCTGGTGGCGCACTACGACCTGGATACCGCAAGCGTCATCGAGCTCTTCCGTCGGCACATGCGCGACGGCGTTGTGGTGGTGCCGTCGTACATCGAGTTCCAGAGCTTCGCTCTCTTTGACGTCTTCCAGAGTGGTATCCCATTTCTGGCTTCCAACATTTTCGCTCACAGATCGCAGATCCCAGAGCGCTACCACGACTTGCTCCTCTTTGACCCAGTACCGCGGCATCTGGCTGCCACCCTCGAGAAGCGCCTGCAGAAGCCATTTCTATGGAAGGCCAACACTTCAGCTTGGACGC
>Ga0114918_10003389_pt1 | contig 14072 bp, 19 predicted proteins | sample LantaG_FD_87015 | JGI IMG/M metagenome (GOLD analysis project Ga0114918, IMG submission 87015) | Deep subsurface microbial communities from Baltic Sea to uncover new lineages of life (NeLLi) - Landsort_02402 metaG | ecosystem: Environmental > Aquatic > Marine > Oceanic > Sediment | place...
AACAGCATTCGAGAAGAGCCAGGAATGACACGCGCCAAGGTCGACGCGATCGGCGGGGCGATGGGCCAGCAAGACAAGGCACGCGACGCCATCCGAAGGGAACTGGAGGTCCCCATCACCGTGATCGACGTCCGGGCAGACGTCGCCAACGCCCATATCCGAAAGGCGATTGAGATCTTCCATCCCCAATCGCCCGCGGCCATATCAGGCGGCAGGCACGAACCACGAGCCGAACTCACGTCTTGCCTCTTCGCGCTGCTCGGCACGGGGCAAGTGAGGACCCCCGAGCAACACACGGCAGTCGGCAAGGCCGTCGTCGCGGTGTGCTACGTTCGCACGGCTGAGGACGTGGACGCGGAACTCAATAATCTCGAGGCAGCCGGCCTCAGCATCTTCGACTGCTTCGGGAGCGACGAGCCGGCCGACGAGGAGGCACCCGCCAATGGAGCCCGTTGACCAGACCACCCCCACCAACTGCTTCCAAGCCTGCCTCGCGTCCATCCTCGAGCTGCCCATCGCCGACGTCCCCGACGTGATGAATGCCGCCGACCTCCCCACCCCGTCGCACTGGCTCTGGCCACTCCAAGACTGGCTGCAAACCCTCGGCCTCGGCGTCCTCTGCGCAGTCCCCCAAGACCCCGACTTCGCACGCTTCCACTCGAATGCCTGGCTGATCGCGGCAGGACACTCCTGGCGGGAACACGAAGGCCACGCCGTCGTGTGGAGAGACGGAGCGATGGTCCACGACCCGCATCAGGCACGCGGCGGCCTGCGTGGCGAACCCCGGGAGTTCTACTTCTTCTATCTGCTCGATCCCGCCGACCGGTAGCCACAATCCAGCCGCAGAATCCCTTAAGTGCATACAGCGCCGCGAGGCAAGTCCTCTTCTCTCTCTCGCGTGCGCGCGCGCGCGAGTCATCGCGCGAGGGGGATTGCCTGTGTGGACCGCATATAGCTTGACAGCTTGGGGGGGCCGGAGTAGACTGAGCGCACAAGTCAGGGCGGGGGCCGCGGAGCGTAGCCCATTGACTTGTGCTTGCATCCGCGGCCCTACCGCCGTCCCCAAGCCCTGATGCGGGAGAGGCTCATCGTGGCTGGCGCAAGCAACGGCAACGGCTTCTGGCTCAAGGTGGTCGGGTCGCTTCTCGTTGCCGTCGTCCTCGCGGCGGCTTCCGTGCTGTGGAGCTTGAACGGGCGGGTCACGCGAAACGAGACGCGGGTCGAGAGGATCGGCAGGGACATCGCAGAGATCAAGGGCGACGTGAAGGTGCTGCTCCGGTTCGCAAAGCCGGAGCCGTCGCGTTAGCGGTCAGTTCTCAGGAGGCCTGACGATGGCGACCGAACTGACGACGACGCTGGCGCTCAACCTGTCGGCGGTCCACACCGAGCCCGCCGACCTGTCCACCCCGTTCCCCAAGGACAAGCCGTCAATCGACGGGGCGAAGACGCTCGCGGACGGCACCGACGCCAACGAGGCGGACTATATCCATCACCAGCGCGTGTCGCTGGCGGGGGACGCCCAGGTGCTGCATCTCGGCGATGGTTCGCTCTACGACAAGTTCCGCAACTCGCTCGTGTTCACCAGCGTGCGAATCTTGATCGTGAAGAATCGCTCGACGGTGAGCGGCGAGTATATCCAGGTGCTCAGCGGGGCGAACGACCTCCTGGAGTGGGGCGAGGACAAGTGTGGGCCTGATTCCGTGGTTCTCAAGACCGCGGCTGTTGACGCGATCCCAGTAACCGGGAGCAATCACAGCGTCACACTGAGTGCGGTGGCCAGCGGGGCCACGCTCGACGCGGACGTGATGATCGTCGGCTGCTCCCTCTAGGGCGAAGGGGGACGAGCAGGTGAAAGCGAAGCGCGGCCTTGACCTCGCGGTCCAGGCGGTCGAGCGGATCAAGGCCAGGCATCCGGAGGTCGACCTCTGGATCGGGCACGGCAAGTTCGGTGGCCACGGCGATACCGCTGTGGCCATCGCTCATGCACGGGCGGCCCGGCGGTGGGCGGCAGAGACGTTCCCTGGGGCGAACGTCGGCCACATGGTGCTGGCCAAGACGACGGGATCGCAGACGGATATCGACCTCTTTCGCGGCTCGTCCGAGTTCCTGGTCGGCTACGTCTGCATCCCCGACCCGGGCTGGCACGACGCGGTGCTCGCGCTGCGGCCCTGCTTCGAGGTCTACCACGACGTCCAATACGTCGTCGGCACGTATCTCTTGGCAGGGGGCAAACTTGGGCCGCTGGGCACGTCGCTGGCCATCGAGGCGGAGCAGCGGTTGCGCCCCTTCTCGCGGTTCTACAGCGGCTTCCCGCTGAGCAACAACGAGCTGGGGGCGATGTGGCCGGTCACGCAGTGGGAGTTGATGAGCAGGACTGGCCTGTTCGACGTGTCGCCGGCGGACCTGTGGGTGCCTGTCGTCGAGCCAACGGTCGGGTTCGGCGAGTGGAACGTCCCGACGACGAGCCGGTCGTGGCGGTGGGCACACCAGTTCGCGGACCGCCTCGATCGGTGCGTTGTGATTCACGCGGGGGCGGGTGGCCACGGCAGCCTCAAAGTTCCAAGTCTTGACGTGTTCGCGGCTTGTGCCGCCGCCGCCTGGGGCAGGGGCTACACCCCGATCCAGGTCGGCATCGAGGGCGAGGCCGTTGTTCCCGGCTGCGTGGACGGTCGTGGCCTGTCGCTGCCTGAGACTGCGTGGCTGGTGGGGCGGGCCACGCTCCTCGTATGCGCGGAGGGTTTCCTGGCCTATGTGGCGCGGGTGGTCAGCACGCGGTCGCTGACGTTCTTCGGGCCGACACCAACGGGGATGTTCGGCTTCTTCGAGGAGCGTGCCGAGGACGGGACGCTCGTGTTCCCTGGCCACGTCAACCATTCGGAGGGCAAGTGCTCGGCGTGCTGGTGGCTGACCGGCGGCGGCTGGGACGGCAAGTGCCCGAAGGCCAACCGCACGTGTGCGAACTTCCCAGGGCCTGGCGAGGCCCAGGATTTGACGGTCCGGGTGCTCTTGGCCTGCGAGGCGAACCCTTGGCCACGGGCGGCCGATGGCGAGCCGCGCGATCCAGAAGGCCAAGCGGCGGTCCAGGACGCGACAGCGGCCAACGGGGGCGGCGTCGTGGCCAAGGTGGGCGAACCGAAGGAGGACGAGGATGGCGACGGTACTCGAGCAGACGGGGGTGGGGCTGCTGAGCTACAACAGTCCCGCGGTCATGGCGAAGGCGGCGAGGGCGATCCACGAGCTGACGCCCGCCGAGATCCCCTTGATTATCTATGATGACGCGAGCTACTCGGCGAACGTCCGCTGGGCAGAGGCGTGGGCGGCCAGCGTTGAACCCGAGCGGCTCGTCTGCGTGATCGCGGGCGACGGCAACCGCGGGGCGGCGTATGGGCGCAACCGTATCCTCGAGGCCTGCGAGGAGGCGGGCAAGCGGTTCGTGGCGACGGTCGACGCCGACATCGAGGTGCTCAAGGGTTGGCTGGGCGTCCTGGCCGCGATGATGGAGCGGCACGCCAACTGCGGGATCGCGACGTGGCGCTACTGCAACGACCACGGGGGCAGGTTCCCGGTGGCCGACGACGGCCGCGTTGCCGAGGCCGCCTCGATGTGCTGGCTGTGGCGGCTCGCCGCGGTGGACGCGGCCCTTGGCCCCGACGTGGTTTGGGGGATGGACGAGCGGTTGGGCTACTTCAGCCACGACAGCGAGTTCTGCCAGCGGATGAAGCGGTGCTCGGGCTACCGCACGTTCGTCTCGCCGATGGACTTGATGTGCGAGATTGAGCAGCATTCCAGCCATCGGGACGCGAGCGCGACGGTCCGCGAGGACGGCAAGGCGAAGCGGCGGCACGACTTGCGGGTCTGGCAAGAGCTCGAGGCCGCCCGCGGGTGGGCGGTCGGGAAGGCGGATGTTGGCGGGCCGTCGTCGCTCTCTGCCGCCCCTGACCGGCCGCGCGACCCAGAAGGCCAGGCAGCGGTCCCGGACGCCACAGCGGCCAAGGGCGAGGCCCCCGTGGCCAACGTCGAGGAAGCTCCGATGGGCAGATACGTGCTGGCCAGGGCGACTGACCCTGCGGTACTCGAGGCCGCGTCGAGCGGTGGGCTGGTTCGCGTCCTGCTCGCTGGCGCTCTCGAGAGCGGTCTGGTCGACGCCCTGGTCGTCGTTCGCGGCGGCACACGGGATCCGTTCCGCCCGGAGGTCGTGGTGATCGAGGCGGCGGCGGCCGGCGCGTTCAAGCGCGAGCGGGCGTTCGGCTCCGTCTACCTGCCTGCCGACCCGTTCCCTGCGCTGCACGCGATAACCGCGGACGAGCGGACCGCGGGCAAACGGATCGCGACGGTCCTGCTGCCGTGCCAGGCGCGGCGGCTGCGGGAGTTGCAGGCGGGGCGGCTGCACCCGTTCCTGCGGCTCGGGGCGAGCGATCCGCACGACCCGCCTGGCGACGGCGAGTTGGCGAACGTCGTGATGACCGTCGAGCTTGCGTGCAACCGCGTGCCGTCGCGGCGGTGGGTGATGGCGGCGGTGCAGCGATACCTCGAGGTTCCACCCGCGGAGGTTGAGCGGATCGACTTCAGGGCTGGTGGGTGGCCGGGCCACGTGGTCGTCACGACGCGATCCGGCGACGAGCGGTCGATGCCTTACCTGAAGTTCTGGGGCGGCGTCGAGGCACCGTCTGGCGACTGTGCCAGGTGCCGGGTCCCATTCACGCGGTTCTGCGATGTCGTCGCCGCCGATTCCTGGGGGTTGGAGGCCCTGACGGGCGGTCAGCCGGCGACGCTGGCGTGCTTGCACTCGGAGGCCGCGCAGGCGATGGTGGACGAGCTTGCCGATCGCGGCGAGCTTTGCGTGAGCGAGATGTCGAAGGGCGACTTCTTCAGGTCGATGGAGGCGATGCTTGCCGACAAGCATTCGAGAGGAGCGGTCGATGGCGAATGAGATCTGCTCGTCGTATTGGCTTGGCGAGAAGGACGTCCTCAACCTCGGCGAGCACTTCGTGGAGCTGCTCGCGGCGGCGGGGGGGCTGGGCGTGTGCCCTGCCGCGAAGAGCGAGGGCCGCCACAAGGACGTCTGGATGATCATCGGCTCGTCGCTGAACCGGGAGACGCTTGACCGGCTGCTCGGCAAGTTCGAGCGGGTGGTCGTGTGGGGCGCGGGCAACGGGTGTGGAATCCCGATGGCCGCGAACCTCACGCAGGAGCCGTATGCGAGCAGGGTCGTCGTGCGAGCGGTGCGAGGGCCGCTGACGGTCGCCCATAGCCGGCTGCCGGCCTCGACGGTGCAGGGCGATCCCGGCTTCCTGATGCCGCGTTTCTACCCGCCGAAACGGGCGGTGCCTCCGGGCGAGGGCGAGACGCTCTACGTTCCGCACTGGAGCAACCGAAAGGACGCCGAGCATAAGCGGCAGGTTCTCGGTTGCTCCGCGTGGATGGACGTGATGATGCCGCGGGACGCGGTGGGGGCCGCGATGCAGCGGCTGGTGGACGCGGACTTCGTCCTCACCAATTCACTCCACTGCTGGATATTCTGCGCTGCTTACGGCGTGCCCCACGCCTTCGCCCTGCCGGACGGCGAGCAGTGGAATATGCCGTTGAAGTGGGCCGACGTTTGGCAGTGGCTCGGGCAGGTCAATATGCCCGTCCCGATGTCCAAGCTGAGCGAGGCCCGCGAGTGGTGGGACGGCGAGGGTCGCTGGATTCAGACCCCCGACTTGGCGCCGCTGCTGCGGTGCGGTCCGCTGGTCTCCGCCTGAAAACCTTTGCGTCGAGCGGTTCGGCGCTGTATGATTGGCCGTAGAAAGGAGGCGCGTCATGCGTCAAGGAAAGTGGCTGGCGGTCGTGGCGGTGATGGGGCTGCTGGTGGCGGGCTGCACGGGAGGCGCGTTCAGTGGTGGCCCGGCGAGCCCCTCCAAAGAGCACATCGTGGCGATGGCCGCGCTGCTCCCGCCGCAACAGGCGGAGGAGCTTCGGGTCTGGGGCAAGGCCCACCGCAACATGTGGAACGGCGACGTGCACTCGGGCAAGACGTGCCCCATCTTTGTCTACACGCCGGCGTTCTACAGGCACGCGGCCGGCCAGATGAGCGACCTGGAATGGGCCGAGTTCCTGCACAAGACTTACAAGTACAAGCATCGAGAGGAAGGCCACTGCGATTGCGACGAGCAGTTGCAGAAAGCCGACAAGGTCACGGTGCTCAAGATTCCGCACGAGCTTTGCGTCTACCACGTCGACCACGGCTACGTCCCGTTCAAGTTCTACATCCACAGCGGGCACGGCATGATCGCACGGCCTCTCGTGGCGAGGGAGTGAGATGGCCTTGACCGAGTCAATCGGCGCCCACCCCGACGAGCTACAGGTCTGGGCAGTGCGCAGCCGCGTGCCCTTCGGCCAGGGTCCGCGCGTGTGGGCAGGCTTCCTCTTCGGCCTCGCCATCCGCGCCTTCACCTTCGGCCGCTACGGCGGCCGCTACTCGCACGTCCTCTTCCGCCGCCACAACGTCATCTGGGAGGCCGCGGCGGGCGGCGTCCGCGTCGGCAAGGCGACCGAGTACGACAAGCGCCACCTGCTCGTGGACGCCTACCACATCAACGGCCACGAAGGCGACGCCGGCCGCATCATCGCCTGGCTCTGCGAGCAGGAGGGCATGGGCTACGACTTCGGCCTGCTCGCCCGCATCGCCCTCGACATCATCGGCAAGGGCCACTGGCTCGGCGCCCTGCTGGACAGCGACGCGCGCTTCATCTGCTCCGAGCTCATCGGCCTCGCATACCACCAGGTCGGCCTCAACCTCCCGGCCATCTGCGACATCGCCCTCTGGCAGTTCACCCCCGACCACATGTACACCCTGCACCAGCGGCAGCCTGACCGCTGCGAGCTCCGGGGCCGCGTGACTTTCCGAACCGCGTAGGAGCCTCGACATGAAGCAGTTTGCTCAGGGCAAGGTGACCGTCGTGTGTGCCACGGCGATCATCTCCCTCGTCGTCGTCGTGCTTGGCGTCGGGCTGTGCCTGGACAAGCTCGGCGACGCGGTGGCCGAGAAGATCGTCATGGCGATCCTCGTTGTGCTGACTGGTGGCGGGATGCTCGGCCTGCACCGGCAAGGGACGCGCATTGAGAAGCGCGTCAACGGTGGCGGCAAGTAGAGGGCCACCGATGCACTCGGTCGCACAGATCTGGACCCTTGACGACCCGACCATCGAGCGGGTGCGCGCGGCTGCGGGGGCGTGGTGCCGGCGGTTCCTGCCCCGCGCCGGCTGGCGGGAGGACTATTCCCAGTGGGTCATGATCGAGTTGCTGACCCGTTGCGCCCTGTCCTTCGCCGAGGCGCTGCGCCAGGCGATGGCGGCCGCCGCCGAGGAGCTGCGGAGAGGGGGCGACTTCGGTTACACCAACAAGTCGCGGCGCGACCGGCTCTACTGCAATCACGTCGCGCTGGGCTCGCCTGTTCACGTGGCGGGCATCCGGCAAGGCGTGACCGTCCGCGAGCACGCTCGGCTGCCTGGATTCGATAGGCTCGACCGCCTGGCTGTGCGCGAATTCGTCGCGCTCGTCACGTGCCCTAAGAAGGCGGCCATCATCAAGGCGTTTTTCCTCGGCTACTATCCCAAGGAAATCTGCGAGCTGTTGTCGCTGTCGCCCTGGCAGTTCCGCAAGCATCGCCGCGAGTTGCGGGCCGCGGCCGAGGCCTACGGGTGGCGCAATCCCGGCGGGCCTCGCGCGTCGTGGCAGCAGCCGCAGGGACCCTACGACCGGGCGTTGGCCGAGCGGCGGCGCCGCAGGAATCGGAGAGCTTCGCCATGAGGATACTGCGCCAGTCCACGGCCGTCACCGTGGCGATCGGCCCCTTCGTTGACGACGCGGACGGCAACACCGCCGAGACTGGCTTGACCATCTCGCAGGCCGACGTGCGCCTGTCCAAGAACGGCGGGAATATGGCGCAGAAGAACGAGGCGTCGGCCTGCACACACGACGAGCTTGGCATCTACGCCTGCTCCCTCGACGCCACGGATACGGGCACGCTGGGCCGGCTCGCCCTCTTCGTCCACGAGAGCGGCGCCCTTCCCGTCTGGGAGCGGTTCATGGTCTCGCCCGCGAACGTCTACGATTCCTGGTTTGGCTCCGACAAGCAGCAGGTCGACGTCGTCCAGGGCCAGGGCAGCGCGCTCATTCTCACAGGCACCGTGGACACGGTGACAAACAGCCACACGCCGACGACGACCGAGTTCCAGGCCGACGACATCACTGAGGCCACGGCGGACCACTACAATGGCCGCGTGGTGCTGTTCACAAGCGGCGCGCTCGTGGGGCAGGTCGCGGTGATCGAAGACTACGAGGCGGTCGGTGGGATCGGCCAGTTCACGGTGCGCGCGATGACCGAGGCGCCTGCCAACAATGATACGTTCGTCATCCTCTGACCGGAGGCAAGAGCAATGGCCACGTTCGTCTACAACAAGGCCGCCGCCGAGATCTTCGACGGCTCCATCGACCTCGACACCGACACGCTGAAGGTGATGCTGGTCGATGACTCCTACTCGCCCGACCGCGACGACGACGTGGTGGACGAGGGTGGCGCCGGTGACGCGGAATCCGCCGAGATCACCGCGACGAATTACGCCAGGGCGTGGGGCGGCGCGGGCCGCAAGACGCCCAGCATCTCCGTCTCCGAGCAGGACGCGAACGACCGCGCCGTCGCGATCATCGCGGACCTGACGTGGACCGCCCTCGGCGGCGCCGTCAACGACACGGTGGCTGGCGCGATCCTCATCAAGGAGGGCGACGCCAACGACACGACTAGCAGGCTGATCGCATACTTCGACATCGCCGACACGCCGACGAACGGCTCGGACTTCATCCTCGACTTCGATGCCGCGGACGGCAACATTCGGATCGCCACGGCGTAAGGCGGAGAGGTTGGCGTGGCAGAGGTGCAGCGAACGGCGCTCGGCTCGATGGGCCTGCCAGCGCGATATGTTGCGCTAGCGCAGACCATCGTCGTCGGTGCAGCGGTTGTCACTGCCTCGGCGGTCGCTCCCAGCGTGACGCTTGGCGCAGTCTCGGTCGCGGTGCCGGCGGCCACGGTGTCCACGACGGCCGTCGCCCCGGCGGTCAGCCTGGGAGCGGTGTCCATCGCCGTGCCTGCGGCGGAGATCTCCGCGACGGCGGTCGCTCCCTCGATCAGCCTGGGAGCGGTGTCCGTTGCGGTGCCGGCGGCGGTCGTTTCTGTGACGGCGGTCGCTCCTGCGGTTGTCGGCGCCCCGGTGTCTGTGGTGCCATCGGCGGCACTGATGTCCCTCGCGGCGACGCCTCCTGCGGTGGTGCTCGGCGCCGTCTCGGTCGCTCCCTCAGCGGCGGTGCTGGTGGTGACGGCGACGCCCCCGGTGGTGATACACATAGCCGCGTGGCTTCCCCACCGCGCCCGCGACACGACGCGCCAGCTTTCCGTGGTTTCGCTGCACTGGCCAGGAGCAGACTGATGGCTCGCACGCTTTACGTTACCCACAACAACGGCCTCCGCGATGTGCTCGAGTACTCGGACAACGCCGGCAAGACCAAGACCGGCTACGACCTGACCGCCGCCAGTTTCACATCGCTGACGCTCCAGATCGGAACGCCTGGAAGCTTCGTGATCGAGCGGGACTCAGTGAGCCACGCGAGCGAGTTCGTCCTTGGCAGCGACGGCATCGTGACCTGGACGCCAGGCTCCGGCGTCGTCGTCGCTGATGACAAAGGCGAGCACGCCTGCCGATGGGTTCTCAAGACCACGGGCTACCCGCAGGGGATCGTCATCATCGCGGATGACGTCGAGATCGTAGACTGAGGGTGGTGATGCTTCATGCCGCGTCATCCAAACGACATGGCCAGCGGGCCGGGCCGCCACGACGAGGAGGCCGTTGCGGCCCGCGAGCGGCGTGAGGAGAGCAGCGCCGCCAGCGTGGTCCTCGACTTCCTGCGCGCGGCGATGGACAGGGGGCAGCGGCAGGGGGCGGCTTCCACAGACGTTGTTGACCAGACGCCGAACATCGTCGCTGCGCTTTACGACCAGATCATCCGCACCATCCAGCCGCGCGACGAGGCTGGCACCGTCACGCAGGTCACCCTGACTACCCGCGACATTCAACGCCTGTCGCGTTCTCTCTGTTCGCTCCAGGGCATTCAGCAGGACTGGATCAAGCTCGGGATCGAGGCGGCGAAGGCAGCGGGCGTCATCATCGTCAAGGGTGAGATGGACGACGGCGGCCCGAGACGGATCGCATATCCGTTCAGGCCTCCCGACGAGGGCAGCACAGAATGAGCCAGGTGATTCTCGCCGAGAGCGACGCGATGCCGGAGCCGCATCCCGGTGGCCAGACCGCCTTCGCGGCGGACTGGGAGCATCGCTTCGTGGGCCTCGAGGGGGGGTGGGGGTCGGGCAAGACCTGGGTTGGCGCCCGCAAGCTCGTCACGCTCCATCTGTTCAACGCCTTCGACGCCGCTGGCGACGCGACGTTCGTGCCGAGCGTGGCGATTGCCCCGACCTACGCGAACGCGCACGACTTCATGTGCCCGCATCTGAGCGACAGCCTGGACGAGGCAGGTTGCGACTGGACGTGGCGGCCGTCGTCGCAGGAGTTTCTCATACACGACCTCGGCACGCGGCGGCGGCCCTCGAGGATCTTCGTTCGGTCCGCCGACAAGCCGGAGCGAATTACGGGCTGGGAGGTCGGCGCGGCGTGGGGCGACGAGCCGACGCGCTGGTCGACGCTGCGGACGGGGGTGGAGCCGCTTCGCGATCCCCTGCTCCAGTTGACTGGCCGCATCCGGCACCCGCTGGCCCGCTTCGTCCAGGGGATGTTCACCTATACCAACGAGGGCGACACTACCGCGGTCTTCGAGATGTTCCACTCGGACCGCCCGGGCCACGCCCTCTACCGGGCCAAGACCAAGGACAACCCCGTCGTCGTGGAGTTCTACAACGCCCAGCGGGAGCTCCTCTCGCCCGAGCTTGCCCGCCAGTATCTCGATGGCGACGCCGTCCCGATGCGGGGCCAGGCGATCTACCCGCCGTTTGATCGCGAGCTTCACGTCTGCCGGCACGTCGACCTCGCCACGGAGCGGCCGCTCCAGATCGCGTTCGACTTCAACATCAGCCCGGGGATGCACGCGGAGCTTGGGCAATACGACTTGGTCACCGACACGCTGTTCGTCGCCGACGAGCTCTACGGCCCCCGCGTCGACGTCATAACGCTGCTGGGGATGTTCGAGCATTGGATCGAGGAGCAGGGCGGTTTCGTCTGGCCAGAGCTTCAGGTGTTCGGCGACGCCACGGGCAAGAGCGCGTGGGCCGGCACTGGCGAAACCTGCTACTCGATCATCCAGCAGAAGCTGGAAGCGATGGGCATTCCCTACCGCTTCCGTGTGCCGCGGTCAAACCCCCCCGTCGTGGATCGCGTCAACGCTTTCTGTGTGGCGCTCCGCGACGTCGTCGGCGAGCGGCATTGGGTGTGCCACCCGCGCTGCGAGCGGCTGATCGAGGACCTTGAGAAGATGCGTCGCGGCCCTGACGGGAGGATCGACAAGCGCGAGCTGGACCGCTCCCACGCGTCCGACGCCGAGGGCTACCGCATTCACTACCTTCGTCCCGCCCGTCTCCTCGAGGACCGTGCGGTGGGCGGGCGTTTCTCTGTCGGGTGATCGGAGATCATCGAATGGCCAAGCATCGCATCCTGGACTGGTTTCGCCGCAAGCCGAAGCCCGGCGAGCAGACCGAGCAGCAGAAGAGCAACGCCATCGCCGAGGTTGCCACACACTTCAAGCTCGACCCCGACAAGCCGAGCCGGGGTGACTATGCAACTTACCGCGCGATGCGGAGGCATCCGACCGTCGCCTTGGCCAGGGCCATCGCCCAGGCCCCCAACCTCACCGCGGGCTACACGGTCGAGTCAAACAAGGGTGAGGAGGATCCCGTCCGCGACGCGGTGACCGAGCTGGTCGATCCGCTGTGGCCGTTCCTGATCCACAACATCCTCTTCGCCCTCGACTATGGGTGGCAGCCGTTCGAGAAGGTCTGGGCCGTCGAGGACGGCCGGCTCGTGGTGATCAAGATGAAGCCGTTGCTGCCCGACAACACGGAGATTCTGGTCGACAAGCACGGGGCGTTCGCGGGCCTGAAGCAGAAGGGCGTCGAGCTGCCACCTGAGAGCTGCTTCGTGATGACATACGACCAGGAGGCTGGCAACCTCTACGGGCGGTCGCGGCACGAGAACATCCGCGACGTCTGGGACAACGCCCGCGCGATGCAGAAGAAGCAGAACGCATACAACGCCAAGGTCGCGGGGGTGACTCCGATCATCGAGTATCCAGAGGGCACGAGCCGCGACCGCAACGGCGCCGAGCAGGACAATTACGAGCTGGCAGAAAAGGTGCTCAAGGCCCTTGGCGAGGCCCGCGGCGTGGCGATGCCGAACACGCTGGCCAAGTATGCGAGCGACCTTGCCCGCCAGGGCGTCTCGCTCGAGTCTCTCAAGGCGTGGCACATCAGGCTCCTCGAGGTGAAGGGCAACCACGGCGCAGGCTTCGTGGAGCAGCGCCGCTACGACGACGCGCTGCTGCTGCGCGGCTGGCTGATCCCCGAGCGGGTAGCGACGGAGGGGCAGTTCGGCACCAAGGCCGAGTCGGTCGCGCACGCCGACATCGCCCTGGTGATCGCCGACCAGTTCTTTGAGGACATCATCCGCCACGTCAACTGGTTTCTGGTCGACCCGTTCGTCGCATACAACTTCGGGACCGCCCGCGTCGGGACGGTTCGTCTGGAGGCGGTCGGCCTCGACCGTGCGCAGCGGGCGTTCTACCGGGCGTTGATCGAGAAGGTTTTGGGCAACCCCGCCAACGTCGACGTCCTGCTCGACCTGGTGGAGCTCCGCGAGATGGCCGAGGCGGTGGGGCTGCCGACCACGGAGGCAAGCGACAAGCCCCTGCCGCGCGAAGAGGACACCGAGAAGGACGAGGTCGTGCAGAGTATCTACGACGAGGCCCACGGGGAGGGCGCCGAATGACCTCGCGGGCCACACGCCGCGCCGCCGCTGCCGTCGACCGCGAGCGGCGCGTCCTGGAGCGCATCGGCGAGCGGGCGATGGTCGCCGTCGCCGCTGAGTTCCGCGCGGCGGTGCTGGCCGCGTTTCGCAGCGAGGGCAAGCTTCGGCCTCAAGTTCTTGCGCGGGCGAGCGACGGCGGCGTCGCGGTGCTGTGGATGGGTATGGCGGCTGCGGCCCTCACAGGAAGGCAGCGCTCGGCCACCCTCGCCGGGCGTTTACTCCGCAAGCGTCGCCTCGCTCGCTCGCCCGTTTCCTCGTGGCGCTTCTCTGCAATCTCCGGCTCGTGGTCGTATCAGAAGGCCATCGACTATCTGGCGCAGCGCCAGACGCTTTCGCCCGCCCAGGTCGAGAGCATCACGAGCCGCTTCGGCAACGAGGCGGCTCGCGTGATGCGCGGAGCCACCGCGGCGGTCGAGACGTCGGCGCAGCAGGCCATCGCGGAGATCACCAGGGAGGGGATGCACGTCCGCGAAGGCATGGCCCACCTGGGGAAGCGCCTGGATGCGGCGGGCGTGGGCGTCAAGCCACATCTTCTGGAGACCTTGGCTCGCACGCAGATCAACCTCGCGCACGCCGCCGGCCAGGAGCTTGCCAACGCTGACCCTGCGATCCAAGAGATCCTGTGGGGTTACGAGTATTCGGCAGTCGGCGACGACCGCACGCGGCCGAGCCACGCGGCGCTCGACGGGACGCGGCTGCCGAAGGGCGATCCGATGTGGATGGAGATCGCCCCGCCGAACGGTTTTCAGTGCCGGTGCAAGCGTATCGAGATCTTCAACGACGACAAGAAACGGGCACGGAAAAAGCCGCCACGGCGCGGCGGCAAGCCTGACAAGGGATGGGCATTCAACCCCGCCAGCGTGATGACGGGCGCGGCCACGCCAATCCCCCAGATCTGAAATCCGCTTGACAGCCCCCCCGCGTGCGGAGTAGACTACGAGCGCCTTCCTGACCGATACCCCCATCCGACCTTCCGCACGCCTCGGAGGCCTGCTCGATGGCTGAGTGGAC
>Ga0114918_10003391_pt1 | contig 14070 bp, 11 predicted proteins | sample LantaG_FD_87015 | JGI IMG/M metagenome (GOLD analysis project Ga0114918, IMG submission 87015) | Deep subsurface microbial communities from Baltic Sea to uncover new lineages of life (NeLLi) - Landsort_02402 metaG | ecosystem: Environmental > Aquatic > Marine > Oceanic > Sediment | place...
CGGTTCCACGACCCGCATTTGTTGGCGGGGGGGGGGCGGCCGGTGGCGCCGGTCGCCAAGGGAGGTGGGGAGGGGAAACGGAAGAAAGGGGGGGGGGGGGGGGGGGTGGGCGAAGGGGTGGGGGGGGGGGGGGGTCAGAGAGAGAGAGCGCGCGAGAGAGAGAGCAAAGGGAAGGAAGGTGGAGGGTCTTGCTCTATCTATCAATCACACACACCCTATTCTACTCCTCCTCCGCCCCGACCAGCATGGCCACCGACCGCCCCAGCAGGGCCTCGTCAAAGCCAGACCTGCGCAGGGTCGCCAGGCCGTCTGCAAAAGCGGCCGCGTAGGCGGCCAAGCGGGTGGGGTACGGGTCGGTCGGCGGGGCTGGTGTGTCGCCCGCCACCCCTCCTCCAACAGCCGCCAGGAGGTCGGCCGCGATGATAGCGGCCGTGGTCGGGAGTGTTTCAGGACAGGCCCGGCCCAGCGCTGCTTCGCCCCGGGCCAGGACAGCCGCCAGCGCGGGGGGCAGAGGCCGGGGCGAGCAGGTGAGGGCCACCAAGCTCGCCTGGAGGGCGGCCGGATCGGCCGAGGAGGCGGCCAGGAGCGTGTCCACTAAGGACGCCGTGGGGATCCCGGGCGCGGGTGGGGGTAGGGGTGGAGGCGGTGCGGGCGCGGACGCCTCGGCGGACGCCCGCTTCTTGGCCGGCGGCAGCGGCGGCGGTGGCCGTGGCGGGGTCGGCGCCGCGGCGGCCCGTGAGGCTAGCGCAAGTGGGGCGGGCTCGCGCTGCGGCAACGCCCCTGGCGGCCGCCGCCCGGTCGGGTCAGCACTGCCGCCACCGGCAACCGCCTCGGCCGCCAGGCGGCGCGAGATCGCGGCCAGCGCATTGGAGTCCTGGAACTTTTCCGGCATCCTGAGAGAGTGAGAGAGAGCGGGACGGCGCCTCCACTCTTTCAATGCGTCTCCCGGCCCCACCCCGCCTCGCCGCCGCCCAGCCGCGCCGCCCAGGCCTCCCGCTCCCTCCCAGGGCCACCCCCGGCGAGGCAGCCGACGCGGCCTACGGCTGGGCGCCCACGCCTTCGCCTCCTCCTCCTCCCCTTACCTCCACCAGCGGCGCCCGCCTGCTCGACCTGCCCATCACCTCCATTCGGCGCCCGCTGGCAAAGTCTCGACCCAATGATGCGGCCAAGGTCGCGGCCCTGGCAGCCTCCATCGCGGAAGCCGGCCTGCGCGAGCCCATCGACATCCTGGAGTGCCCGGACGGCGTGTTCTGGGGCTTTTCGGGCTGTCACCGCTACGAGGCGCACCAGGCGCTGGGGCGGGAGGCCATCGCTTGCCGCGTGCGGCGGGTCTCGCCCGGCACGCTGCGCATGCACCTGGCGTAGGAAAGCGGCAGACGAATAGAGAGAGAGGGACAGAGAGAGAGAGAGAGAGAGAGAGAGAGGGTCGTCCGACCGTCTGTGTTCATGAGGTTTTGCCCTGGGTCCATCCATCCACCCCAACCCGCTCTCTCTCCGCCCAAAAGCACGCCCGACATCTACTTCTCCTTCTCCCACGGAAATTTAAACGCCTGCAGCGTCTCCTGCAACTTCTCCTGCAGCTCTGCCAGCGCATTCAGCGGGCTGGCGCCGCCGCCCTCGCCATCGCTGTCCACGCTGCTGCTCCCGCTGCTGCGCTTGGCCGGCATGCCAAATGCGTCGCCCTCGTCGCCCCGCTCCAGGTTACCCAGGTCGACGGCGGCGGACGTCTGCTTCATGCCCGCCCCGCCAGCCATGCCTTGACCGCCCGTCGCATCGTCCAGGCCACCCTCCCCCTTGGGGCCGCCTTGCACCGCGGGCGCGCCCAGCTGGCCATCCTTCCACTCGTAGAGGGCCATGCCCACGGGCCCCTCGCACATGGGGGCGACCGCCCGCATGAAGGTCGCGTACGCCTCGCCCGTGTTGACCTCACCCAGGGTGCGGTTGGAGTCGTACCGCTCCCACAGGTGGAAGGTTCGCGGATTGGCCGCGTCCGTCAGGAGGCGGGCTTCCAGGACGCCCCGCACGGCGGGCGGGCCGCCTGCGGTGGGCGGGGCCAGGGCGGCGACAATGCCTGCGCACAGGGCGGCCACCTCTTCCTCGGCGCCCTCCTTGGCGACCAGCGTCTTCGAACAGACGACCTGGCGCGCCGCATCCCGGCGGACGGCGGAGGGCGGGGACAGGCGGTCGGCGTGGCGGCGGCGGGGCAAGGGCGACGAATGGCCGGAGGCGTTTCCCGGCGGCGGCCGACGGCTGCAGCTCGCCAGGCGTGTCTGAGGGGAGGCGGCCGGAGGGGCGGCCCCCCCGCGAGTGATGGAGCACGTATGCGGCTGCCCCGCCGTGCAGGCGGAAGGGGGCGGCATGGCGTCGTGTGGGGTGCGTCTTCTTTCGGGGCGGCGGAAGGGAACTCAATTCTAGCCGCTGGCCTCATCCACTCCCCAGTCCATCCCCCCCTCCCCTCCTTTTTCATGCCGCCCAAGGCCCTCCCCGGCTCTCCCGCCGCCAAGGCGCCCGCCCCGGCGCCCTCGCCCAGGGTTTCCCCCTCAAACCCTGCCGCCCCTCCTCGCCCGGACGTGGCCGTCCTGACGACTGAGTTGCGTTCTCGTTGGCGTCTCTACCTCCTCCCTTTGACCCACCCACCCTGTTTGTGCCTAAGAATAGAACAGTCTCTCAATTTCTCTCCCCCCCTCCTTCTCTCTCTGCATCAGGCTCGATCGCCTCCAGGAGGACCTGGCGTCCGCCCGGGCCGCCCACGCCGCCGACCTGGCCCGGGCAGGGCGGGTGGCGGCGGTGTCGGCCGCCGCGGCTGCCGACGCGCGCGCCGCGAACGGCCTCCTGCGCCGGCGCCTGGCCGCGTCGGCGGCGGAGGCGGACGCGCTGCGTGCAGCGGGGCGGGCGGAGGCGGATGCATCGACCGCCGAGCTTAACGCTATCCGTGCCGACCTGGCGGGTGAGCGGGCGCGGGCCGGGACCGTGGAGGGCGGGCTCAGGGCCGAGGTGGCAGCCCTGAGGGCCGCCCTCGCGGCCGCAGTCGACCCTTTGGCGGCCGAATGGGGTGCGGCGACGAGACTGGCGGGGATCACGCAGGGGACGGCGGACACGGGGAGGGTCGGTGCGCCTCCTGGTGTGAGCGCGGCCCGGCCGGTCAAGGCCGTGCCGGGCTGCCCCACCGCCACCGCCCCGCCCGCTCCCACTCCCATCCCCGCCGCTGCCGCGCCTGCCCCGCCCCCCTCTTCCCCCACGCCTCCTCTCCTCCCCCCCACCATTCTCGCCCCGCTGGCCGCCCGCCTGCTGCGCCTGGACGCGGGCGTGGCGGCCGCCGCGGAGCTGCGGGCGGCCGAAGCGCGCGCGGACGCGGCCGCCGCGGACGCGGCGTCCGCCCGGGCGGGCGCGGCGGACGGGTGGGCGGCCGAGGCGGCGGCCCGCCGGGCGGCGACCGTGGCAGCGGCCCGGGCGGCCGCGGCGGGGAAACGGGCGGCCGCCGCGGCGGTGGGCGAGGCGGCCGCCCGGGCCGACCTGGAGGAGGAGCGTGCTGCACGGGCGGCGGACGCGCTGGCGGCGGCCGCAGCCTTGGTGACCGCCAAAGCCCGGCGGGGTCGGACGGTGAAAAAGCTGCGGGCGGAGGTGGCCCGAGCCCGCCGGGCGGCGGAGGGGCTGGCGGCCGCTGAGGCGGCGGTGGCGGCCGGGCGGCGGGAGGTCGGGGCGTGGCTGCTCGCGGCCCTGCGGTCTGCGCGGACAGAGGTGATGGCGAGCCGCCGTGCCGGTGCTGCGCCGTGCACCACCCCCATCCCGGCGCTGGATGTGCCCCTGGACTGGGAGGCGCTGGCGCCCGGCGACCGGGAGCGGGTGCTAGGCCTGGCGTTCATGCGTCTGCGGGAGCGGCGGTGAAGAAGAGACAGAGACCTACAGGGCCGGGGGCCGGGTTAAGAGAATGCTGCGCGCTTTATTTCCTATCTTTCTAGCGGAGGCCCCGAGCGCCTCTCTCCTCACGCCCATTCACGCCCACCCGAGACAGAGGACCCACCTGAACCCAAAGCGTCGCCGCTTTGCAGGCCATGAGCATTGAGGGCGGCGGTGGGAGCGGCGTGGCCGCGGCGGCGTCGACGGGCGTGCGGTGCTTCCCCTCCCGGGCCGGGCCGGGCGCCATGCACCGGTCTGCGTCAGCCCAACGGCTGGCGGCGGCCCTGGCTGAGGACGAGCTGGCCGCCTCCCGCAAGCCGCTGCGGCCGGTGGAGGAGGCGGGCCTCGGGTGAGTGTGTGGCTTTTTGAGAGCGCGAAATGCGTTCGGGCGCGCGGCATTGCGTGCTTTTAGCTCTCCGCGCGCCCGCCCTGGCACGGCCATGCACAAGGCGTCGAGGCACCAACGCCCAGGCAGGTGCCGAACTTGCCTGGACGTCCCTGTGCACGGTCGAATTGAAGCACGGCCCCGTATCCTCGCCCCTACTCACGCGCCACCCCTATCAACTCTCTCTCCCCCCTCTCTCCCTAGGCCGGCCCTCCCACCCGGCTCCGCCCTCTCCCCACCGCCCCCTCCACCCCGCCTCCGCTCGCGCTCCACCGCCCGCCCCCCCGGCCGGCTGGCCACCATGGTCATGATGAACCTGGCCATGGCGTTCGAGCGGACGGACGAGGTCATCCTGCCAGCCGTCTACGCCTTCGTGGCCGCCTCCTTCAACGCGTCCCTGACCCAGATCGCCTACCTCACCCTGGCCCGGGCCTTAGCCCAGGCCATCTGCTCGCCTTTGGGCGGCTTTTCCGGGTACTACTGGAACCGGGCGGCCGTCATCGGCGTCGGCGCGACCGTCTGGGGCTGCACCATGGTGGCCTTTGCGTTCGCCACCTCCTTGGCCCAGGGCATCGCCCTGTGGTCCATCACGGGCCTGGGCCTGGCCGTCATCGTGCCCAACGTCCAGTCCCTGACGGCGGACCTGTACAGCGAGGGCGATCGGGGGAAGGCATTTGGCACGCTGCATCTGACGTCCGCACTGGGCGCGGCGGGTGGGGGCCTGGTCGCCACAAACCTGGGTGCGGCCCGCCCCGGCGGGTGGGACGGGTGGCGGCTGGCCATCCTGCTGCTGGGCGGCCTGTCCTTCGGCATCGCGGCGGGGACTTGCGCGCTGGCGCGCGACCCGCGCGGCCGCCCCGGGTCCCTCCGCATAGGGGACGCGCCCCTGGAGGACGGGGCGGCCGCCCTGATGAGTTCGCCCCTGGCCGTGCCCGCTGAGCCCGCTGAGCCGTCCACCCCTCCGCCCGCCGCGTCCGCCGGGCTGCCCGCCGGCGCCTCCCCGAACCCGCTCTTTGACGGCGCGGAGCCGGACGGGGGCGCCCCCCCGGAGGCGCCCATGCAGGGCCACGAGCCCACGCCCGCAGCGCCCGCGCCCGCGCCCGCGCCCGGGCCCGCGCCCGCGCCCGCGCCCACCACCACGCAGGGCACCAGCATCGACTGCGGCGCCTTTGCCCGCGAACTGGGGTCCGTCGTCCGCGTGCCCACCTTTGTCCTCATCGTCGCCCAGGGCATCGTCGGCAACATCCCGGCCGCCGCGCTCGGCTTCCAGACCCTGTACCTGCAACTCCTCGGCATCTCGCCCGCCTGGGCGTCCATCGCGGTGTCCACGGGCATGGCCTTCCACGCGGCGGGCGGCCTGCTGGGCGGGTGGATCGGGGACGCGGCCGCCCGCCTCTCCCCTCGCCACGGCCGCATCGCGGCATGCCAGGTGTCCGTCGTCCTGGGCGCGGCTGTCACCGCCCTGTTCCTGCGAGGGCTGCCCCGGGAGGGGGCGGCCGCGGCGTCGTACGTGGGCGCGTACGTGGCCGTCCTCGCCTTGGCCGGCCTGGTCAACGCCTGGCCCGCGCCCGCCTGCAACAACCCCATTTTCGCGGAGATCGTGCCGCCGGGGGCCCGCACTCTCATCTACTCGTTCGACCGGTCCTTCGAGATGGCGGTGGCGGCCCTGGCCGTCCCTCTAGTCGGGGTCCTGGCCGAACGCTGGTTTGGGTTTGACGGGACGGCGACCGCGAGCGGGGACCCGGCCCTGGACGGGCCGAAAGCGGAGGCCCTGTCCCGCGCCCTGCTGCTGATGACCATCATCCCCTGGACCGCCTGCGCCGTCGTCTACTCCTTCGTCCACGTGTCCTACCCGCGCGACAAGCAGCGCGCCCTGGCGGCCAGCGCCGGCCTGTCCAGCGTGGGCGGGCTGGAGGGTGCCGCCGGGGGGGAGGGCCGCCAGGCGGGCGCGGCGGCCAATGGGGCGTGGGCGGGCGTGGCGGGCGCGGCAGGGACGAGTGTGATCGTGGCGCGGGGTAGGGGTGGAGGAGGGGGCAACGGCGCAGGGCGGGCGTAGAGGGGGCGCGGGGGGGTTGCATGGAGAGTAGTCGAGATTGCGTTCCTTTCATTCTGACCAGCGTGTCTCGTGCTCTGCCGGGCCCGGCCTGAAGGGCGCCGCGGGCCTGTACTAAACACGGCTGCCAGGGGTGATGGAGCGCTACAGGCTAGCCCTGGTGGGATCTCGCCTGTTGCGGGCGCGCTGTGCGGGCGTGGCGTGGGCGGAGCCGATTGCGCCGTGGCCCCCCCACCTCCACCACCACCCTCGCCGGGTGTCGGCTGCGGCCGGGTCGTCGACCGCCCACGATGCCGACGGCACCGACGACACCATCGCCCGAGCCTGGCATGCCCGCCTGTCCCCGCTGGCTGCCCGCTTTGCGGCCCGGGCGGCGGCCTGGTGTCCGGCGTCCGAGGCAACAGTGCCCGAGACTGTCGGCCCCTGGCGCTATTGGAGTGCCCAGGCGGCAGGTGAGCCCGGCCCCTCCCTCTTTAGAACACCCTTACACGCCCCGTCCGCCCCGCCTGCCCTCGTCCTGGACAGCTCGGCCGTGACGGTCCGCCTGCGGTCGGCCGGCGGCCTGGTGTCCGTCAAGCTCTCCCCCTGCGGCGGGTTTGTCGCAGTCGTGTCTGACGCGGACGGGGGGCCGTGCGCGTCCGTGTGGCGCGTGGGCCCAGACGCGACCGAGGTCGCCCGCCTCCCCGGCGCGGTGGGCGTGGAGTGGGGCATGACGGGCAGTGGGGACCTGTTTTACACGGCCTGCGGCTCCCGCGGCGACGGGCGGCCGAGCGAGGTGCGGGTGGCAGCGGGGCTTGTGTGGGGTGGGACCTCTCCCTCTCCACGCGCTGGCCGCCACCACCACCCGCTCCTGCTGGCCTGGCCCGACCCTCGGTCCCACCTCGCCCTGGGCCGGACCAAGGACGGCGCCTGGCTGACCGCGACGGCCGTGCGGCGGGACGCGGCGGTGCCGCACGTGCTGAGGCTGGGTGGCAGCGCACCGGCCGCGCACGCCTTTTCTGTGGTCGGCGGCGGGGGCGAGGCTGTGCCTGATCCCTGCGTGGAGACCTTTGTGGAGGGGGATGGCCGGGGCGGCCTTCTCCTGCTGACCAACGAGCGGACGGCGGGCAGTGAGGCTGGCGGCGCCGTCTCGCCGCACGAGGCCTGGCTGGGCTGGGCGGCCGGGCCGGGCGTGCCTCCTCCAGGCTGGGCCCCGCTCATCCCCCGCCGCTCGGGCCGCGTCATCACCGACCTGGACGCCTTCTGCGGGCACGGCACGGCGGAGGCCGTCGTCCTGTACGAGCGGGACACGGCCACGCACGTGCCGGGTGTGTCCCTGACACGGCTGGCGTGGGGCGGTGGTGGCCTGGGTGGCCCGCCCTCTGCCTCGCCGCCCGTCCCCGTCGCCCTGCCACCACACGGCGCCTGGGCCTGCATCCGCCCGGGCGCCAACGCCTGCCCAGCCGCCACCACCGCCCGCATCGTGGGGTCCTCGCCCCTAGACTACCCGCGGGCGTGGGATGTGTGCCTTGCGAGTGGGGCAGTGAGCGCGCCGCCCGTGCCGCCGCCCAGCACGGCCGCGGCGGACGCCGTGTCCGCGGCCGCGACCGGCCTGCGCCTGCGCCGGACCACCATCCCCTCGACCGATGGGTCGATTCGCATCCCTCTGACGGTCGTAGAACCGGAGATGGAGGCGGCGAAGGCGGCCCTGCTCGTCCTGTACGGCGCCTACGGCACGACTTTGGAGGCCGACTTCGACCTTCTCTGGCTGACCTTGGCCTGCGAGGGGTGGCGGGTCGTCCTGGCGGGCGTGCGGGGCGGGGGTGAGGGCGGCCGGACCTGGCATGCGGCCGGGCGTGGGGCGGACCGGCCGGCCGCGGCGGCGGACGCAGAGGCCGCGGCCTCCTGGGCGTCGGCCAGAGGGGCACTCCCCGTCGTTGCCGCCGCCGAGTCGGCGGGCGGCCTGCTGGCGGGGCACCTCCTCCTCCGGGGCGGCCTGGCGGGCGCCATCCTGCGGGCACCCTTCCTGGATATATGTGCGCACGTGGAGGCGGCGGCCGGCCCCGTGGCCGACCCTGTCCAGGCCTCGCTGGCCGCGCACGAGGCGGGCGAGTGGGGCCCGCCGGGCGACGCGGCCGCCCTGGCTGCTGTCTGCCCGGCCACCCGCCTCGCGGCGGGGCCACCCCCGCCGTCATTTCCGCCCTGGCGCGTCACAGCCGGGCTGGCCGACGAGCGCGTCCCGCCAGCGGACGTCGCTCGGTTCGTGGCCCGCTGGAAGGCGGTGGGTAGGGGCCGGGTGGGCGCCGCCAACCCGGCCCTGGCGACCTTCCTGGAGGGCGTGGGGCATGAGGGGCCGACAGGCGAGGACGCGCTAGAGTACATGGGCCTTGATGCGGCGTTCGCGGTGGCGGTGGCTGAGGATGCGGCGGAGCGGGACAGTGACAAACACAAAGAGTAGAAAACGACACGCACACACACACCAAACCCACCTCTCCCTCCTCTCTCTAGCTCGCCCCGACCCCGTCCAGCCCGCCCGCCCGGCCGCCCGCCGCCTCGTCCGCGTCCCTCCAGTTGGTCGTCACCGTCTTGGTGCGCGTGAAGAACTCGATGCCGGCGGGGCCGTACATGGGCAGGTCGCCCGCGAAGGAGCCCCGCCAGCCCGTGAAGGAGAAGAAGGGGAGCGGGACGGGGATGGGCACGTTGATCCCGACCATGCCCACCTCCACGCCCGCCTGGAACCGGCGGGCGGCCGCGCCCGACCGGGTGAACAGGGCGGTGCCGTTGCCGTAGGGGCAGGCGTTGACCAGGGCGATGGCGGCGTCGAGGGAGGGCGCCTCCAGGACGGACAGGACGGGGCCAAACACCTCCTCCCGGTAAGCGCCCATGGCCGGCGTCACGCCGGACAGGATGGTGGGGCCCAGGAAGTTGCCTGACTCATACCCCGGCACGACGACACCCCGGCCATCCAGGGCCAGGGACGCGCCGGAGGACGCCGCCTCGCCGATCAGGCGGGCCGCCCGGTCCCGCGCGGCCGGGGAGATCATCGGGCCCACGTCGGTGTCCGGGTGCGCGCCGGGGCCGACCGCCAGCGCCGCCACCCGGGCCTTCAGGCCCTCCACCCACCGGCCCGACACGCCGGGCGGGCCCACAAAGACGGCCACGCTGACGGCCATGCACCGCTGGCCCGCAGCCCCGAAGGCCGCGCCCGTCAGGGCCGCCAGGGTGGCCTCCTCATGAGCGTCGGGCAGGATGACGGCGTGGTTCTTCGCCCCCATGTTCACCTGGACCCGCTTGCCCGCCGCGGCCGCCCGGTCCGCCACCGCCCGCCCGCCGGGTGTGGACCCCACAAAGGACAGGGCGGCGATGGCCGGGTGGTCGCACAGGGCACCCACGGTTTCCGGGCCGCCGTGAACGAGGTTCAGCACGCCCGGCGGCAGGCCCGCCTCCTGGGCGAGCGCCGCCAGGGCGACCGCCGCGCCCGGCGTCCGCTCCGACGGCTTCAGCACAAACGTGTTCCCCGCCGTCACCGCCAGTGGGAACATCCAGAGCGGTATCATGGCGGGGAAGTTGAAGGGGCAGACCCCCGCCACCACGCCCAGGGGCTGGCGAATGGAGAAGGTGTCCACCCCGCCCGCCACGTGTTCTACGAACCCGCCCATCAGGGCCGGCGCGATGCCGGCCGCGTACTCAACCACCTCCAGCCCCCGGAACACGTCCCCTCGCGCGTCCGCCAGCGTCTTGCCCTGCTCCGCCGTTATGCTCGCCGCCAGGGACTCGGTGTGGTCCCGGATCAGGGCCTGCAGGCGGAGCATGACCCGCTGGCGGGCGGGCAAGGGCGTGGCCCGCCAGGCCGGGAAGGCGACGCGGGCGGCGTCGACGGCGGCGGACAGCTCGGACGGGGTAGTGCGGGGTGTGCGGGCGACGACGGCTTGGGTGGCCTGTGGAATGGAGAGGTGGGATGGAGCGGGGATGAGGACCAAACCAACAGGGAGGGCAGGGACGACCGTGTGGGTGCGCGGGAGTACTCTTATACTCTTACCGGGTCGTGGACGTCGATCCAGTCGGCCGTCGTGGAGCCCAGGAACTTGCCACCGATGAGGAGCTTGGCGTCGGGCTGTGGAAAGGTGTGGAGAGAGAGAGAGAGAGGGAGAGGTTGATGAGGGAGAGAGGAAAAGGTCCCGTCCATCGTTGTCAGCACGCGCACGCGCTCTCTCCCTCTCCCTCTCCCTTTCTTCCACTCACCGCCGTCCCCGCGGATGATGCCAGACCGCGGGTGGGGCGCAGCAGTGCCCAAGCCGACCGGCGCAGGGAGGCGAGTAGCGGGGCCGACATGACGAAAGAGAGAGAGAGAGAGACGCAAAAAAAAACACGCGCCCCAACAAGTTCACACTGACGATAGTGCTGGGGCGAAAGAAAAACAACGCGATGCCGTACGCCGTGCTCAACGCGGCACCCACGCCCGACCCCGCCCCGCCCTCCGCCGCCGCCTGGCTGCGGGCGAGCCCACGAGGCGTCTACACGTCGCTAGTGGTATTGGGCGACTTGGTGCGTCGTTGGCTGGAAGATGCGCGACGTCCCGCTCGCGCTCGCGCTCGGCGCTCGCTCAACCTTCACCTCCTCTTCTCCATTCACACAGATCCCGCACTGGCAGTGGCACACGGAGCGCCTGGCGTCCTCCCTCGCCGAGCTGGCGACGTCCGACCCCGCCGCCCTGCCGGCCTTTGCGGCCTGGCACGGCGGCGGCCCCGAAGTGGCCTCGCCCCTGCCGCTGGCCTCCCACCTGTCGAACGCCGCGCTGCCCAGCCTGGCCGCCGCGGTGAGAGGGGCCGGCGGCGGCGGCGGCGGCAGCAGGGGCAGCGACGTGGGCGTCGTCATCCTGGTGACGGATGCGGCCGCACCGTCACCCTGCCCGCACATGGAGCCGCCCCTGGACGTGCGCGCGTACGCGTGGGCCCTGCCGCCCGCGCCGGACCGCGCGCGCCCGGCCGCCGCTGTCGTCGTCGGCCCGCCCCGGTCCCGCCCGGCCGTCAAGGATTCTGCCTGGGCGGTGGACCGGCTGGACCTGGAGGCGGCACTCCAGCCCGGCGCGGCGGACGGCATCCTGGCCAGCCCGGACGGTAGAGGGCGGCTGGTAGAGGGGCTGGTGACCAACCTGTTCGTCGTCCAGCGGGGCGGCACATCATGCGGGAGCGACCCGCCTCTGCCCCTCCTCCTCACCGCGGCCCCGGCGGACGGCGCCCTGGACGGCATCGTCCGCCGGGTGGTGCTGGACCTGGCCCGGGCGGACGGCGGGATCGCGGTTGTCGAGGCCCCGCCTGACCCGGCGCACGCGGGCGCCTGGACGGAAGCCTTTCTCACAAACGCGGTGCGCGGGGTGCAGCCGCTGACCGCGCTGGCGGGCCCGCCGCGGGGCGGTGAGCGCGGGGCCGGGGTGCCGGCCTGGCAGGTCGGCTTCGAGCCCGTGCCGGGCCCGGTGACGGTGCGGCTCATGGCGCGGCTGGGCCGGGCGATGGCGGAGCACGCGACCCGGCTGCCGAAAGCATGATGTGCTGAGATGGAGGAGAGGGAGAAGTAGCGCTCGCAGTTTCGGGACGGAAAATACAAAAACCTGCTCTGCCTCTACACACACATGCCGTCCCCGCCCTCTTCCCCTCCTCACCCGCGCGGCCGGTACAGGTGCACCCCCCGGCAACCCGCCACCGCCAGCAGGCCATTCCCGCCGCCCACCGCCGCCAGGGTGACGGTGTCGTGGTCGACCGCGCCGCGCGAGACAGTCACTCCCGTGTCGCCGCGGTAGAGTGACAGGGACCGGGCCTGGGGGCCGCCCGCCACGACCAGGGGGGGGGTGGAGGGCGAGGACGGCGGTAAGACGGCGGGCTGGTAGATGCCGGCCACCCGGCCCGCGCCCGGGAGGTGGCCCCGCAGGACCAGGGCGGGCGGGGTGAGGGCGGTGGGCGGAGGCGCGCCCCCCTCTCGCGCGGGCCCCACCAGGCGGAGGTCGAAGATCCGCAGCTCCGGCTCGCCGCCCGCGACTGCCAGGCAATGCTCACCCACCCACCGCACCGCGTTGGCGGCGCCGCCAAAGGCGGCGCAGGACGCGACGGCCCCCGAAGCCGGCCCGACCCGGGTGTCCCACACCCGGGCCGCCCCGTCGTTGCCGCAGGAGGCGAGCAGTGGAGCAGCGGGCGTGCTGGCCGGCCCCCACCGCACGCACTTCGCCACGCCCGCGTGCGCTTCGGCCCAGGCGGCGACCGTCACCAGACCCCGCCCCTCGCCGGCCAGGCGGCAGACGACCACGCTGCCATCCTTGGCCGCGGTTGATAGGGTCGGCGAAGCGTCGTCGGACGCGGCCAGGGAGAAAATGCCCGCCCCGCCGTGCAGGTCCGGGCAGGACGCCAGCTGCTGGGGCATAGGGGCAGACCGGCCACCTCCATTCTCTCCCGGCGCCCGCGCGCACGCGCCCAGGTTCCAGACCGCCACCGCGCCGTCATTGGAGGCGGACACGAGGAGGGGCAGGGTAGAGGAGGGGCCGCATCCGCCGGCCTCCACCAGGGCGACGTCCGCGAGCCAGGAGCGGTGCAGGCGGCCGGCCACGAGGGGGAGGAGGTCGGGGTCGTCAGGGTTGCCGCCGTCGCCACCACCACCGCCGCCGTTTAGCCAGCCCCGCACGCCCCACACTGCCGCCCAGCCGTCCTTGCCGCCCGCGGCCAGCAGTCCCGACGGGGCGTGCGCAGCGATGGAGTAGAGGCGCGCGATGTGCGGGCAGGCCAGGAAGACGGGGAGCGGGGAAAAGCCGAGGGTGGGGCCGCGGCTGCATCGGCCTGCATCGGCCGCGCAGGACGCATCCGCGACATACCGCAGCACGGTATCGTCGTCGAAGCACAGTTCGGGCGAGGGCGAGCGAGGGCGGGTAGGTACGGGCGCATCTGCCGGGCCACCCCCGCCACCCCCACCCCCGCCCCGGGTGCGCGCGCTGCGGCGGACGGCCTCGGGTGGGATGGCCGCCCGCACGCGGGGCGGCCGGCGGGGGCGTTTGGGGGCCGGGGCGGGCACCTCTCGCGGCGCCAAGGCGCCCACGATGCCCATCTGAGCCATGCGGGCCGCGTTGGCGGCGATGCGGGCGGCCCGGGCGCGCTCGTACGCGGCGCCTGGGCCATCGTCGTCGTCGCCCTCAGGGTCGACGGCCGGCGCACTGCTTGCCTGGGCGGCACCTGCCAAGCCGGGTGGAGGAGGCATCGCATCGCCCTCCTCGCCCGCCGACGACACCCCCGAGTCATCCCCTACCTCTTCGCACGGTGCCAGCTCAGGCGGCAGCCCGGGCGGTGCAGGGCTGGCGCCGGCCGTGGCGCGCGCACGGTCGATGGCGCCGTCGCCGGTGGCGTCCTCCCCGCCCTTCTTGCCCTCCTCCTTCAACGCCGGCCGGGCCAGCGGCGCGAAGAAGGCGGTGATGGGGCGGGCAGCCGGGGGGTCGCCCCCCTTGCGCTTGAGGAGCATGGCGCTGGCGCAGCGGGAGGGGAGCGCGAGAAAAATATATATATATTACGAAAGACGGCATTGCATTTGCATTCACTCTTGCTCCATTGTCGTGTGTTTCCCGGCGGGGCGGACACGAAGCGCGAGAAGAGGCAGGCGTGGTCCCCACGAGGCCGGGAGCCTCCCGTCGCCTCTTTCCACTCATCCACGATGCCTTTCGGCCAGCTCGTCATCGGCCCGCCTGGATGTGGAAAGGTGAGGGCCAGTGGGCGAGAGAGAGAGA
>Ga0114918_10003392_pt1 | contig 14068 bp, 7 predicted proteins | sample LantaG_FD_87015 | JGI IMG/M metagenome (GOLD analysis project Ga0114918, IMG submission 87015) | Deep subsurface microbial communities from Baltic Sea to uncover new lineages of life (NeLLi) - Landsort_02402 metaG | ecosystem: Environmental > Aquatic > Marine > Oceanic > Sediment | place: Baltic...
GCTCCCGCTCCCGCTCCCGCTCCCACCGCTCCCACCGCCGCTCCTCCGCCCCTTCCAAAGTCCATCACCGTCGTCTGCGGCCACCTCCTGGGAGAGTTCGACGTCTCCTCGACGCAGGTGCTCCTCCCCGGGGGGCGCCGCGTCAGCGGCACCGAGTTCGAGCGCCTCGGCGGCAGGGGTGTCTGCAAAAAGTGGAAGACGAGCCTGCGCGTCCTGGACGAGGCCGCGGGGGACGGGATCTCCCCAGGAATGAGCCTCGGGGACTGGCTGATCACCATGGGGCTCGACAGGGAAGGGGCTGCCGCCGGGGGGGGAGGAGGAGGGGGGAGCGCTGCCGCTGCCGGCGCTATCGTCGCCGCCGCGACCCTCTCGACGGCGGCGATGACGGCCAAGCAGCTCCAGCTCCGCGCCTCGTCCCCCTCGCTCGCCGAGTACTTCGCCGTCGCCAACCGCCGCACGCTCCCCGGTCGCGCCGCCGCGGGCCATCTGCACCGCGGTAACTTCCTGAACCCGGACGGAACGCTGATCGACGGCGTCGACGCGTCGGAACTCGCGAAGAGTCGCTTCATGTCGGCCGAGGAGGAGCGCGCGCGGCGCCGGCGAGCGGCGCACACCGCCGCCGCGGCGACAGGCGATGCGCCGATGCTGCCCGCGGGGCACCGCACGGGCTGCGCGTGCGCGGTCTGCAGGCAGATAAGGAGGTCGCTGCGGATCTGGCACGCGGCGGCCGCAGGCACGGAGGTGGGCGCCTGTTGCGAGGAGGGGGAGGAAGATGAAGAGGGAGCGGAGCCCGTCGCGGTGGCGGCGGCGGGCGAAGAGGGTGGCGAAGAAGAAGAGGCCGAAGGGCTCAACGGCAACGACAAGCGCCGCGCTGCGCGCTCCGAGACGCCTCCCCGCCCAGCCAAAAAACCGCGCGTGCTCTCCGGGAAGCGAGCGTACCTCGAGGCGGTCCCCCACGTCGTGTCCTCGGGCCCGAGGAGGACGCCAGCGAGGCTTCTCCCCGAGGGCGTCGCCATCAAGGTTTTAGGAGGAGGAGGAGGAGGGGAAGCAGCAGCGAAGACGGCGGCAGCGACGACGCCAGGGCTCGCTGCTGCTGCTGCTGCTGCCGCTGTCCTGCCTCCGCCCCCACTGACGTGCGTCGCCCTCCCTGCCCCCGCCTCAGCGGCCGCCGCCTCGACGGCGACGACCAGGGCCCGCCTCGCCGCCGCGCGCCGCCTAGAGCCCGCCGCCGTCGCGTTCGGCAAGTCGGGCGTCGCGGGCTGGGGCGCCTTCTCCCGCGCCCGCTTCTCCGCCGGGAGCATCGTGATGGAGTACCGCGGCGAGGAGATCCGTGCGGGCGCGGTCGCGGCGGCGAGGGAGCGGGCCTACAGGGCGGCGGGCGACGACTGCTACCTGTTTGCGCGGGCGGCGAACTCGATCGTCGACTCGACGCGCGGGGGCAGCGTCGCCCGCTTCACAAACCACTCGTACGCCCCCTGCCTGTACACCCGCGTCTTCCCTCCCGACGCCGAGACCAACGCGGGAGCACGCATCATCTTCCTGGCGAGGACGGAGATCGGGCCCGGCCAGGAGCTGACCTACGACTACAGGTTCGCGGAGGAGGAGGAGGGCGCCAAGGTCGAGTGCGCCTGCGGGGCGCCGGCGTGCCGCGGGACGCTCAACTGATTGTGTTCTTTAACTTTTTTCCCCCACCCCGTTTCTTTTTCCGCGCGCGCCCTTTGTTTTTTATCTGTACCTGCCAAAGAGAGAGAGAGGAGGAAGATCATATCATCACTGAATCATTAAAACCAACAACACCATTTCTTGCAATTTACATAAAAGACGAACGAACAAATATTTTCAACCAAAAAAGAGTGGAAAACTCCACTCCACTCTTACCAATCGATAGGCGCCCTCCGCTCCTTCTTCTTGTCCGCCTTCTTCTTCTTCAGGTCCAGCCGCACCTCGTTGCCGGCCTTCAAGGCTTTCTCGATCTGCTTGGCCTTCTCCGGGTCGATCTCCGGCGGGATGAGGGTTTTTGCCGCGGTGTCCAAAATCGCCTGCAGCTTCGCAAGAGCGTCGTCGACGTTGGCGGCCTGCGACCTCGACGCGGTCGACGTGACAACGAGCTCCCCTTCCTTGTTGATGCGCTTCTTCTCGGCTCTTTTGACTGCTTCCACAAGCTCCGGCTCGAGCCAGTCCGTGGTCTCCAGGTTGAGGCGGAGGTCGGCCTTGGTGTTGACCTTGTTGACGTTTTGGCCGCCGGCGCCGCCTGAGCGCGCAAACTGGAGCGCGACGTCGGCTAGAGGGTTTTGATATTTTTTTACTTTGTTTTTTTCTGGTGTGAGCGACTCGCTTTCGAGGTGTGCGACATGGAGAAGAACAAGAGCGGGAGAAGTCCGCACCTCGGGTGATCCGCTTGACGATCTGCTCGATGGTGCGCCTCGGGGCAGCAGGTGGAGGAGGTGGAGAAGGTTGGGATGATGAGACAGCGGTGGCGTCGCCAGTCGTTGGACTTGCATCAACGTCTGTCTTCCCTCGCGCCGCTGCGCCCGCTGCAAGACGCGTGCGGACTCCGGGGCTTTTCGTATAGCTGCCGCTAAAACTACGCAGCATCCTCGCGAGCAGAGAAGACGATAAACATGTCGGAGGCGGCAAGGGGGCGGCTACGAAGGAGAGCCTCGACGACGCCGACGCCGTCGGCGATCGAAGCGGACCTCCTCGACGCTGCGGCGACGGGGTTGGCAACGTCATCGCCACCCTCGAAGAAGAGCACGACGCCGCCGAGCCGGAGGCCAAGCGTGCCTTGAGCAGCATGAAGGTGACGTTGATCTCTGAGCGGAGCAAGCAGATCGCGAGTCGGACCCTTGCCCTGCTGCTCAGCGCGCTGAGCATGAAGGTAAGAGTGGCAGAGATTTCTCGAGGAGTGTTTTTCCCCCTTTTTTTTCTCGACGGATTTCTTTTGTTTCGTCAAAGTCACTTCCATCGCTCTTCGGGGCGCGCGCTCTGGGCGCTCTCTCTCTCTGTTTTACAGAAAAATGCCCGCTCTCTCCCGAGCAGACAGAGGACCATCTATCGTCATGTCGAATCCCCTCGGCAAACCCAGATGCGGCTGCTGCGGCCGGGGAGGAGGCGGGGCGAAAAACAAAGACAAGAATGCCTCTGTCCCATTGCTCTGCCCCTGCTGCGCCTCGTCGGCGGCTCGTCCGAGCTCGGCTCGCCTCTCCCAGCTCCGCGACGCGCGGCAGAGGTTCCTTGTCGCTGTCGAAGCGATGCGGGAGCTCGTGGAGGCCAAGGTGAGGGCGAGATTTGGAGTTTTTAAGCTCCCAGAAGGAAAACCCTCGCTCCGTTTTCGCTGACTCCTGTCCTTCCTCAAAATCTCGACCTCGACCCTCAACGGAAAAAAAAAAAAAACAGAACGCCGCCTCTGCCTCTCGCTCAGAGGTCGAGGCCGCTCTCAGGAGGGAAGCACGTGCTAATGCGGCAGCAGAAGAGGCCGAGGAGCTCGCCGAGAAGGGTACGTCAGAGGAAATGTTCCTTCCGGAACAGGGAAGAGGGAGGCGACCTCCTTTCCTGCACGCTGCTCACCTCTCTGTCTCCCCTCTTCCCTCTCATCGCGCCCGCCATCCAAATCCCAGCCCGCGCCGCCGCCCTCTCCCTCCGCCGGGACACCGCCGCCCGCCTCGAGCGCCTGGAACAGGCCCGCAGGGCCCTGGTAGCGTGGCGAGGCGCGACGCTGGCGAGGAAGATCCCGGACGCCGCCCGCGCGGCCGCCTCGAGGCTCTCGGCGGCGCGCGCGGGGCTCGCCGCGGCCGCGGCCGAGCGCGCGAGGGAGCTGTCTGCCGCCGTCCCGTTGGAGCTGCTGCTCGCGCCGCCCGCGCCCCCCTCTTCCCGCCCCTCTGCTTCCGCGTCCGCGATCGGCCCGGGCTCGGCCGTGAGGGTCCGCGGGGGAGTCGTCCTGCCGCCGCCTCCCCTCTCCTCCGCCCCCGCGGCTGCCGCCCCCTCCGCCGCCGCGCCGCCGCCGGCCGCCGTCGCCGCCGCGGCCGGGGACCTCGCTGCCGCCCTCGCGCTCCTGGCCTACTACCTCGACGCGCCCTTTCCCTTGGTGATAGAGAGGCGAGGGTCCTCGACGGCGACGGTGGCGAGGGCGCCGAGGCCGGCCCCGGCGACGGTGAGGACGATCGGGGCGGCGAGAAGGGAGGAGAGAGGAGGGGGTGGTTTGGCGGCGGCGACGGTGCCCCCTCCTCCTCCTTCTCCTCCTCCTCAGCCTTACACTGCTGCTGCTGCTTCTTTCTCCCCCCTGTCGGCCCATCCGCCTCCTCCGCGCCTCTCGGTGCCCTCGGAAAGAAGAGTTCCCTCCCCGACTCCCTCCTCGACCGCCGGCGGAGGGACGCGCCTCCCGCTCTTCTTCCCTCCGGCGAGGGAGCCCGCTGCTGGGAGCGAGGCAGCCGCCGACGCCTCCTCCGCCACCGAGGCCGCTCTCGCCTCCCTCTCGAACCGCTGGGCCTCTATCAGAGCCGCGGCAGCCGGAGGGTCAGCGGCGACGGGAGAAAGCCCTTCGCCTTCTTCGTCGGCTCCTCTGCCTCTGCCGCCGACAGAAGCGCAGCGCGCCGCGTTTGACCGAGGAATCGCCGCCCTCGCCGCGGCCTCCTCCATGCTCGCGTCGGACGCCCTCGGGGCCGGGATCGCAGAAGTCCCCCCGGGCTGGCACCCTTTCGCGGTGGCGGTCGCGCTGCTCGAGCGCCTGGCCAGCAGCGGAGGAGGAACTGGGGGAGGCTCCTTTTACTCCTCCTCCGCCGCCGCCGGTGCTTCGTCCTCGTCGTTCTCGACAGCCGCTTCCGCCCCTCCTGCCTCTCCGTCTCCTCCTCCGCACGGAGGATACGTCGACGGCGTTTTCTACCCGAGCACCGGGCCCGGGGCAGCGGCGGTGGGAGCGGCGCTGCGTAGGGAAGAGGAGAGGAGCGAAAGGGGAGACGAAGAGTGGACTGACGTCGCCGCTCCTCCTTCCGCCGCCGCTCCCGGCTCGGCCGAGGAGGAGGAACAGCAGCAGCAGCAGCACCTCTTCGCCTGGGAGAGAGCGAGGAAGAGGGCCCTCGCGGCCGTGGCGGCGAGGGACGTAGGGGCCGCGGCCGGGGCCGCGGCGGGCGTGGCGGTGAGGGCAGCGGCGGGAGCGGGCGCGAGGGCGTTGGCAGCGGCGAGGGGCGCGGCAGCGAGCAGAGGTTGATTTTGTTTGCCCCCCCTTTCTCTTTTGCATCTGTCTCTCTCCGCGTCTCGCCTTTGTAGCATTATCAAAAAAGCGATGTTTCAAAATCTCAAATTAGCACCTTGTAACCTGCATTGAAAAAAGCTCAAAAGCTTCTCTTTTGTTTACAGCAAAGTTGAACCTCGTTTTGCTTCCTCCTTTTTTTGGAAATGCTCACTTTCTCTCTCTGTAATTATCTTCCATCCCAGTTCTTGTTTTTCCTCTCTCCCTTTCCCTCTCCCTCTCTTTTCTCACTGCGGAACAGAAGGAGTAGCCCCCTCGACGCGGGCGACGGCCATCGCTCGCCTCTCGGCGAAGGCCGCGTCCCTCGCGGCCTCGGCCGCGGCGCGCTCGCCGTCGAGCGCCCTCTCTAAATCGTCGAGAGCCTTGACCTTGGCCTCGATCCGAGCGCTCAGGGCGGCGGCGGCGGCGCTCGCGAGCCTTACGACCTCGCGCTCCTCGGCGTCGGCGAGGAGGCGAGCCTTGACCGCCGCGGCGGCGAGGCCTGCGGCGGCGGCGGCGCGCATCCTCTTGTTTGTTCCGGCGCTGGGTCCTCCGTCGCCGTTTGCGACCTTCTCTTTTCCCTCGCCTCCTCCCTCCGCCTCCCCCTCCCCCCCCTCCTCCTCCTCCTCCGTCAGGACCTCCAGCGCGCGGGCAGCGGCCGCGGCGGCGACCCTGGGGCCGACCATGTGGCTCAGAAAGGCGACCTGAGCCATCACCGGATTCCCCGCGTCGGCGAACGGGACCTCCTCCTCCACCTCGGCCTCGGCGCCCTCCTCCTCCCTCGCGACCGCGACGCCCGCGGCCCTGGCCGGCGCCTCCAGCTCGGCGAGGAACTCGTCGGCCAGCGGCAGCGCGAGGAACCGCCGCACACAGGCGAAGGCCGAGCGGGACCCGACGTGCGCGGCGACCTCGGCCCAGTCCTCGCTCCCGTAGAGCTCGATGCCCTCCAGCAGCGCGAGCGTCTCCGCGTCGGACCAGTCGCCGCTACTCGCGGCCGTCTGGGGCCCGGAGCGCGTCCCGGGGTCGATCGGGGGAGGGGCCCCGGCGCCGATCCCCGCTCCCGCGGCGCTCGCCGCGGCCGCCTCGGCCCCGGGCAGCGGCGCCGGCGCGCCGCCGTCGATGCGCACAAAGTCCTTGGCCGAGCACCCGGGGGGGAACCTCCCGTCTGTGAACGCTGCCGGCGACAGGTCGACGTCCGGGAGGCGCGTGCAGTGGTAGCGGGCGGCGGTGCAGTCGACCCAGGGCATCGCTGAGCAGAAGTACCGCGGCTGCCCCTGCGGCTGCCCCTGCGGCTGCCCCTGCTGCTGCCCTCCCGCCGCCGGGGGGGCCTCCCCGGCGAGGGACCTTCCATAGCGGTCCTTGCGCCCCGCGAGGGCCGCGAGCCCAGGAGGGACGCCCGTGCCCCCCGCCGCAGCGACGCCGGCGGCGACGGAGGCGGGAGGGAAGGAGAAGACGGCCTCCGTGCCCGGGGGCAGCGGCCTCCTCTTCCTGCCGCCCGGGGCGCCGGCGCCGCCGGCGACGCGGGCCAGCAGCGCCGCCGGCGGCCCCACGAGCTGCTCCTGCCGCTCCTGCCCCTGCCCTCCCCGCCCCTGTTGCTGATAGTACCCGCGACCTCCGAACACGCCCCCTGCGGCCTCTCCGGAGGCAGCGGCAGGCGGGGCCGCCTGGAAGTTGACTATGCCCCAGTGGTCGAGGAACGAGTGCAGCCGGAGCACCGACGCCGCGTCGAAGCCGGCGGCAGCTTCGCCTGCGTTGCCCCCCGATTCGCCGCCGCCTGCTGCTGCTGCTGCTGCTGCCGACGCTGCCGCTGCAGCCGCCCTGGCGCGGGCCTCGGTGTACGTCAGGCGCCTCAGCGGGTCCTCGCGGTAGGCATCGACCAGAAGGTTGCGGAGTTTTAAATAACTCTCGGGCGTCTTATTCGAAGAAGCCCCTTCTCCGCCTGCGTGCCTCCCGTCGAACCATTCGGGGAGCGCCTCGCGCTCGAGACGGTGGACAGCGTAGTAGCGGAACCAGGCGGAGTGGCCCGGGACGAGGAGCTTGGCAGCGGGGGGCCCTGCCGCTGCTGCTGCTGCTGCTGCTGCCGAAGGAGGCGCGGCCGCAGCAGCCGCAGCATGAGCATGAGCAGCATCGGCGACGGGGACGCCACGGTCGGCCCTGGCGGCGTCGGAGGCGGGCCGCTGGCCGTGGGAGAGATCCTCCTCGGTGCCCAACGGGCGAGGGGGAGCGACGGGCCGCGGGTGGAGAGGCGGGGCCGGGGGAGCGGCAGCGCCAGTGGCGGAAGGGTCGGGCGCCGAGGCGTCGGCCGCATTCGCGTCGGGCGTGAGGTCGCGCGACGCGCTCCCGCGCTTGCGTTTCTCTCCGGATTCGTTTATCATTTCAGATGCCGTAGTGGTGTAGTCGTGCCTCTGGCGCTAGAAACACGGAAAGGAGGCGGCCCGGACTTTTGAATGCCAGCAAAAAACACGTTTTTTTTGGAGGGGGGGGTGATGCGAGCCGACGACGACGGCGACGGCCGGGGAGATCGCTCTTGTTTGGCTCTAGCCAGCGCTCTTGCTCGCTCGCTTGCTGCTCGTCGAAACGACAAGGCTTTTGCGTGAGCGCGCAGGAGAATACGATGTTCTAGTCCGGCTCTTTCAAGAGCGAGAGAGGGAGACCGACGCGCGTGCGCGAAAGAGCGAGGCGGAAGAGCGCTCGGGATTGAGAGAGGAAAGGAGAACAAAATGAAAGCGTCGGTGAAAGCGTCGAATCCTCGCCACTCTCCATTCTCGAAGATGCTCGAAATTCGCTTCTGAAGACTTCAGGGGAACAACGTCAGGGGAGGGACGCTCTCTACCTTTCTTGTTGCCCTCTGGAAGCCCCCTTATTCCCGGCAACGCATGAGTAACTTAACTGCTGCTGCTCCTTCCGGAGCGGCAGTGTCTATCAGCGGCAGAGCGTGGTCCTCGTGGGCCCTGGACTTCACCCTCGCGGCGGCGCCCTTCTCTTTTTTTGTGACCTCCATCTCTCGCGGGACCCCGGCGCACGGTCTGCTTCTTTCGGCGCTCCGCGCTCCGACCAAGCTGGCTTCCGTCTTCTGCCTGCTCAGCTCGGTGAGTTTTGGGAGGGAGATATTGCGCGTTAGTGAAGAAGAAGAGGCGAGAGATGAAAGAGGGTGCTCCGCCATTGAACGTCGCTCGCCCCGCGCCGTGCTTCTCTCGACCTGCGAATAAAAACCCTGACTCCCTTCTCCGTTTCTCCGCTCATTCCTTCCTCTCTCTCCCCCTCCCTCCCTCCCTCCCTCTCCCCCCCTCTAAAAAAAAGGCCTTCTGGCTCGCCTCGCTCGCGGCCACGTTGGCTCTCCGCTGGCCCGCAGACCCCAGCGACAACCAGCAGCACTCGCTCCGCCTCCGCCTCCTTGACCGCGAGGCGGCGGGGTCGGCAGCCGCGGCCTCGGCCGTCGTCTCTCTCTTGTTCGCGCTCGAGGCCGTCTTCCTCTGGGAGTCCCCGAGGAGGCGGAGGCTCCGCCGGGCGCTCACGAAGTCGTTCGCCATGATCGAGGGCAGGAGAGGCAGCAATAGCAGCAGCGGGAGGATAGCGGCAGACAGGGAGGAGGGGAGCAGCGACGGCAGCGGCGGCGGCGGCGGCAGCGACGGCAGCGGCGGCGGCGGCGGCAGCGGCGGCAGCGGCGGCAGCGGCAGCACTGGCAGCGGCAGCAGCGAGCGGAGACAGCTCCCCCCTCGCCCTCCGCGCCTCTGCCTCCGCGGCGGCGGCCCGCTCGTCGCCGCGGCCGTCGCGGCCCTGGGGAGCGTCTGGGGCCTCGCGGCGGCCGCCTTCCTCGTCTCCGCCGCAGCGAGCCCCTCCTGGCTCCCCGAGGCGCCGGGCGGCGCCGCTCCGGGCGCCACCCGGTCCCCTCCCTCCCCCCTCGTCGCGGCCCTGCCCCTGCCCAGAGGCCTCCCCGCGCGGGGGATCTCCCTCCTCGCGGCCGCCGGGTGCTTCGCCGCCGCGGTCACGACCACGCACGGCGTTGGGGGGAGGGCGACGGCGGGGGCAGCGGCGGCGGCGGGGCCAGCGGCGGCGGCCCCTCGCCCTTTTTCATCTTCCTCGTCTCCTCCGTCGTCGGCGCCGTCGTCCATCCGCCGCCGCTTCCGCTTCTGGCAGCCCTTCCGCGGTGGCGGCGCCTTCATCGCCACGCAGGCCATCGGCTGGTCCCTCACGGGGCTGGCGACCCTCGGCTTCCTGAAGGTCTCGGCCGCGGTGCTCGCCTCCGCGGCGAGGACAAGCGCGAGCGCCGCGGCCGCCGTCGTCGCCTCGGCAGCTCTGTCGTCGTCGTTGTCATTGCCGCTTTCTCCTTCGCCTTCCCCTTCGACGCTCCTCTTCGACGTCCTCCTGACGGCGGCGCTGATGCCCGTCGCGCAGGCAGTGCTGGCCGTGAGCGTCTCTCTCTGGGACGCGTCATCGCCGTCGTCGCCCGAGGCGGCTGCTCCCCCTCGCAGGGGGAGCAGAACGAGAATGAGACAGGAAAAAGGAGGAGGAGGAGCAGGAGCAGAAGAAGACGTAGAAGAAAAACAGCAACTCTTCGAAAAGGCCGCGGCGCGCTCCCGCTCCCACCCCAACTCGCTGCCTCCCCTGTCCACCTGGCCCATCATCGTGCTCATCTACGCTCCGGCGCACATCACTATATCCCTCATCGTCGCCGTCCTCGCCGGCGCGGGCCCCGTCCTCGGCGGGCTCTCTCTGATCTCGGCGCTCGCGGTCTACTACGCGGTGACGGAGCGCGGCGACCCGGCGAGGACGGGCAGGCGGCGCTGGCCCCGAGTGGCCAACGCGCTAGCTCGCGTCGCGGAGCCGGCTCTGGCGGCGTGGCATGGCGGGCTCGAGGTCGTCCACGACGCGCTGGAGGACGACGACGAGTGGGAGGCGTTCTGCTCGCGGGCGGAGGAGGACGTCCGCCGCCTCCTCTCGGGCCCTGCGCCTCGGCCTCCGTCGCCCCCCCCCGCTCCCTCCCCTTCCGCGGCGGCGGCGGCCGCTTCCGAAGAAGAAGAGGCCCGCGCGCTCGTCCGTGCCCCGCTCTCCGGCACCGAGCCCGCCGTCCTCGGCGTCGCCCCGCACGGCCTCTTCCCGGCCTCGCTGCTCTACCTGGGGCGGCTCGCCGCCTTCCGGGCGGGCGGCGCGTGCTGGCCGCGGGGCAGGGACGCGCCGACGCCCGCCGTCGCCTCGGCCGTGATGAGGGTGCCCGTCCTGCGGGACCTGGCCTCTATCATAGGGGCGAGGGCCGTGACTCGGTCCGCCATAGCCGACGCGCTGAGGGTGAGGGAGAGGGAGCGGGAGGAGGAGGGCGAGGAGGGAGCGGAGGAGCGGCGGCAGCGGCGGCGGGGGTCGAACAGCGGCGGCGGGAGGAAACAAAGGGTCGGCGGCGGCGGCAACGGCGCCCCGTATCCTCCCGCCCCTGCCCCTTCCGCCCCCTCGGTCGCCCTCGTCCCGGGAGGCCAGTCCGAGCTCATCCACACCTGGAGGCTCCACGCGCGCAGGGAGCTCGTGCTCGTGCGGAGGCACGCCGGGTTCGTCCGCATCGCGCTGTCCCACAACGCCGCGCTGGTCCCGGTGCTGGTGCTCGGCGAGGCCGCGAGCCTGGCGGACGCGATCTCGCTCCCGAAGCTGAAAGCGAAGTCGATCAAGGCCCTGGGTTTTCCTGTGCCCTTTTTGGTTTCGGGGAGGTTCTTCCCCGGGAGCCCGCTTCCGAGGGGTGGCACGCCGCTCCGCTTTGTCGTCGGCCCCGCGATCCGAGTCGCGAGGGCGAGCAGGGACGAAGAGAGGGAGGAGGCCGTGGCGGAGGCCCACGAGCGGTACTTCAAGGCGATCGAGAGGCTGTTCGCGAGGCACGCGAGCGCGGCAGGGCACGGGGACGTGCGGCTGGTCTGGGCCGACGAGGGGCCCGAGAGGAAGATGGTGGGGCGGAGAAGAGGAGAAGTAGAAGACGAGGTCGAGGTCGAGGCCGAGGGGGCGGCGGCGGCGTTTGTCGCCGCTGACGCCTCGGTGACCGTCTCCGCCTCTCTCTCGGGCAAGGAGAAGGCGGAATGAAGAGAACAAACTTGACGCAATCAAACACAAAGCGCTGTACAGGCACAGCGCTGCTGGTCCCCTTCCTTTTTTGTTTGTAGTAATAGAAGACAACACACTGGAAAAAAAGAGGGAGAACTCGAGGTTGAGAGTTTGAGAGGGGGAAGAGAGCAAGCTGAACAAAAAAAAACTCTCATCTCGACGGCGCGACGCAGCTCTCACTACTTCCTCCTCTTGCCATCAATTCATTCCACGCCTTTGCCTTTCTCCCTTCCCCGGCTTCCTCTCTTTCTCTCCCTCGCTCTCTCGCACCTGAACACAAGACGAGACAGCCCTGTCACTTCCTCTCGTCGCCGCTACAAGTTTACTCGGAGAAATAGCAGCAACGATGGTCTCTTCCAGACGCGCGAGCTCCGACTCGCTCAGCCCCCCGCCTCGTCGGCTCGCATCGTCGAAGTCGTCGGCGGCGGCATCGCCCGAGCGCGCCGGTGCCTGTTCCGTTCCTTCGGGGCCTCCGCCGCCCAAAGGTGTCGCCGTAATTGTCGGGTGAGTTTATATCGGTGTTCAAGAGCGAGCGACTAGAGAGAGCGTCGGATTGGCGCGAGGGGGGCCGAAGTCAAAAAAAACTAGCCGGCGCCGCTACGACCCCCCCAACAAACTCGCCGCACGTGTTCGCGGTCTCCGAGGAAATGCTCGAGGCGCTCGCATACGGTACCTTTGCGTCTACGTTGCTTTCCATCGAATGTCCCCGCAGGGCTTGCCTGATTTTATAGAAGAGCCCGCGCCCATCGATGGAAAGAGAAGCGAACAGAAAGCCGCTCGGAATCGAGGAGCGCCATTCTCGCCTCAATCTCGTTCGCGGAATCGACGCCGACGAGAGGGGTCTGAGAGCACGAGACTAGAGCTAGCTCTAGGCGCTTTTGCCGAGATGCGTGCCCTCTCTCGCGGCTCCAGTTCCCTTTCCCACCCGGTGGTCGATTCGAAATTATTTCATATTTACGATCGCGCGAGGGAAACGAGGAAGCAGAGCCCTCGATGTGACACGAGCATGCTGCGACACTTCGAAATTGGCTTTTTTTCTCTTCTTCTTCCCCGGTTTCACCGACGCCGCCGCCCTCTTTTTTTTCCCCGCCTCTCACGTTTTTTTTTCTTTTCTCCTTCCCCGAACCCTCTCCACAGCTGGCTCGGCGCCGAGGAGCGCCACCTCGACAAGTACGCCGCCTGGTGGCGCTCCAAGGGCTGGGAGACCCGTCTCATCGCCTTCGACGCCTCGACCACGATGTCGTTCGCGTCGGCCGAGAGGGCCTTTGACCAGCACCTCGCCGATCTCGCGGCGCGCCTCGCCGACAGGGCGCGCCTGGGCGCCTCCCCGCGCCTGGCCTTCCACGCGTTCTCCAACACGGGCTGGATCATGTACGCCCGCTTTGTCGAGCTGCTGGCTCCCCTGGGCATCCGCGCCGCGGGCGCGGTGATCGACTCTGCGCCGCACACCGCGATCTGCACCAAAGTCTGGGCCGCGGGCTTCGTCTCGGCGACGAGCCCGAAGCTGCCGCCGGCGGCCGCGGCGAAGACGCTGAGGTACAGGGCCGCGAGGGCGCTGTTCAAGGTCGTCTGGGCCGGGGAGCGCAAGGCGCGCTTCGACTCGCTCGTCAAAGCCGAGGCCAGGGTCGCCTCGTTCCCGCAGCTCTACATCTACTCCGCGACGGTAAGAAGAGAAGTTTTTTGATTTTTTTTGCCATTTTCTTCGAGGCCGCGGCGAAGAAAACCTTTTCCTCACTTTTCTCGCTCTCTTTCGTCGCTTTTTCTCTCTCTCTCTCCGTTCTCTCTCTCCCCCCTCCAAAAAAAACAGGATCACGTCATCCCGGCGTCGTCCGTCCGCGCCGTCGTCCAAGCCCGCCGCAGGGCCGGCGTCGTCGGCGTCCACGCCCTGGAGCTCGCCGACTCCAAGCACGTCCAGCACCTGCGGTCGCACCCCAAGGAGTACCTCGCCGCCCTCGAGGCCTTCGAGGAGACGGAGCTGCTAGGCAGAGGGGACCAGTACCTGAGCAGCGGGATGCTGGCGGTCGCGGCGGACGCGACGGCGGCGGTTGAGGCAGCCAAGAGGGCTGCTGCCACTGCTGCCGCTGCTGCTGCGGCAGCTGCTTCGGCAGCTGCCGCGGCTGCTTCTGCGCCCCCCCCGCTGCCTGCAGACTCGACCAACAAGAACACGGCGACGGTCACGGTCGTCCGCGGCGGGAGCGGCCTCGAAAAGGCCGGGAGCGAAAAGATGGGAGGAGCGGCGGCGCCGGCGCTGCGGACGACTTCCTCGCTTGCCGCCGCGCTCGTGCGCGTCCTGCACCGCTCGTCGTCGGCGCCGAAGGCGACCGCCCTGATCGAGTCGATCACGACCTCTGCGGGAGTGTGGAGCTCGCCGTTTGGGGCCGTGTCGGCCAACGCCAAGTTTGCTGCCGCGGCGGAGGGCGCGCCGCCCTCGACGGCGGAGGCGGCGCTCTCTCTCGCGCGCTCGCAGTCGCTCGGCGGGCTGCCCGTCTCGGCGCTGGACGTCAACGCCCTTTGCATCGCGGCTGGGATCGTCTTCCCTGCCGAAGAGCTGTCTGCTATTTAGCGAGAGAGTCTATCTGATTTTGAGGTAGTAGAGAGAGAGGGAGAGACGGGGAGAGGGATGGGGAGAGGGATGGGGGGAGGGAGAGAGAGAGAGGGGAGAGAGGGAGGGGGGGGGGGGGGGGGGGGGGGGGGGGGGGGGAGCCCCCTTTTTTCTTTCCTCTCCTCTTTTTTTTTTTTCTCAACATCTTTTCTTTCATTCCCCCC
>Ga0114918_10003393_pt1 | contig 14067 bp, 9 predicted proteins | sample LantaG_FD_87015 | JGI IMG/M metagenome (GOLD analysis project Ga0114918, IMG submission 87015) | Deep subsurface microbial communities from Baltic Sea to uncover new lineages of life (NeLLi) - Landsort_02402 metaG | ecosystem: Environmental > Aquatic > Marine > Oceanic > Sediment | place: Baltic...
AGACTGATCTGCTGGCCGGTAAGGCTGATGCCGTTGCCCGTGACCGTCGCGGCTGCGTGCAGCGCGGCTTTTTCCGCGTCAGTCACGTAGTTGTCATCTGCTCCGAGAGCGTTCGCTTTTAGATCCAGCGCCGCCTGCGTGGCCGAGGACACGGGCTTGTTCACATCGCTGGTGTTGTCCACGTTGTTGAGCGAGATGTGAGTTTTTAGAGCCGATGCGTCAACGCCAAGCGCAATGGTTCCGCTCGATGTGATAGGTGAGCCGGAATCAACCTGCAGGCCATCACTTCCGCTCACGTCAACGCTTGTAACCGAACCACCTCCACCAAAAGAGCCAGAAGAAGTTAATCTTTGATCTAATGTGTTTAATGCGTCAGCAGTAGTTCCTCCAACAACGTTAGATTGATTGGTAATACCCGTGTTGGAATAGTCTCCAGACTGTTGAACAATAATTCCTTGGCGACCAAAAACAGAATTTACCGTATTAACAGTAGCCGACCCTGTTTGTTCTAAACGAAAACTCAATCCTGTTATATCAGAATTTAATTGACCGCTTCCATTAATAAAAAGAGAGCCTGAATTATCAATTCTAGTAGAAAGCAACGAATCTGCGCCTGTTAAATAAAAATTTAATTCACCGCTAGTATTTGAATTAAGAGCGAAAAGGGAAGATCCCGTATTCTCTATTCTTGCACCTAATTCTCCAGTAGCATTTCTCAACAACCCGAGAAGATTGCTTCCGGTTGATTGGAGATTGTTTGTTAAAACCGTATCTCTACCAGTAGAATAGAAATTAAGTTCGCCACTAACTTGATTTACTAAAGTATTTAATGTTGACCCTGTTGAACCCAATCTTAAATTAACTAAATCTAATGCGTCATTTACAGTCGCGCCAGTAATGTTAGAAGTGTTGGTAATTAATAAATCTGAGTAATCTCCGCTAATTGATACAACATCACCATCACGACCGTTAAACGATGTAATACCAGAACTAGCAGAACCACCTTGAACTTCGCCCCATCTTAACCCCCCAACTTGAGAAGGATCATAAATAAGAGCATAACCGCTTTGATCTGGTGCTAATCCAATGGCGACACCAGAAGTTGAAGCTGTAACTAAGTAACCTTTTCCAGATAATAAAGAAGCGTTTAAGGCATTAGTCGTTAAAGAAATCCAATCGGATAAAGAACCTGTATATCCATTATCTACGGCAATTTGATACGCGTCTCTAGCTTCTGAGACGGTTAAGTTCACAGTATTATTATTTTCTGTAACTGTAATACCAATACTCACCTTGTAACATCTTGTAAAATAGGAATAATACCTTCTAAATAGGTTTTAATTTCACCAGAAGCATTAATTGTTTCTAAATCATAGAAAATGTCGCCGACTAATAAATTTAGATTTCGAGGGGGAATTTTAATGCCCCACGGATCTCCTGAATTTTCTATTAAAATACCACTATTTGCACTAGAAATTTCGTCAAGCGCCGCTCCCCCTCGCGCTTTTTGTAGTCTAAATTGCATTTTTGCAGAACTTAATCCAAGTAAATCATTGGCACCGCTAGACCCAATGGTTATACTAGGAATACCATCCCAAGTATCCCCTATAACAATAGGTTTCATTTCGTAATATGCAGGAGCGGCCACATTGTTATTTACACTATTTTTCTTGATTTAATTAGTTAGATTTCTTATAATTAGCGGTAATAATGACCGTGAAAAATAAGAGAATAAAGGTGGCGATCTTGAGCAACTATTCTAGAGCTTTAACAGGCTTTGGAAACTCAATGAAAAATATCCTTATTCGTCTTCATCAAGATGACCGTTTCGAAGTAATCGAATTAGCGAATGGGGTTAGATACGGCGCTCCCGTTACGACGCCTTGGAAAGCTTATGGCACATATCCTAACGATATTAAAACTCTTCAAGAGATTCAGAACGATCCACGAAAGGAAAGATTGGCCTCGTATGGTAATTATACTATTGACAAAATTATTGAATTAGAGCACCCCGATGTCGTCGTTGGTATTGAAGACATTTGGGCATTTGAGTGGAGTAAGAAGGTCTGGTTTGATAAACTTTCTACAGTCATTTGGGCTACGTTGGACAGTCTTCCTATTTTAGATCAAGCTTTTTCGCTGGCTCCCAAAGTAAATAAATTCTTAGTTTGGGCTTCTTTCGCTGAAAAGGAAATGAAGAAAAAAGGTTATGACGTTGAAACGTTGCACGGGGCAATCGATTATAGTTCCTTTAAACCATTAGAAAACAGAAATGAATTAAGAGCAAAATTTGGCCTACAAGATAATTTCCTTATCGGTTTTGTTTTCAAAAATCAACTTAGAAAATCAGTCCCAAATCTACTTGAAGGATTCCGTCTTTTTAAAGAAAAAAATCCTAACGCCAAACTCCTACTCCACACCGATTGGAAGGTAGATGAAGCAACTTGGGATATTCCGAAATATATTGAAGAAAAAGGATTAGATTCAAATGATGTTTTGGCGACCTATGTTTGTCAAAAATGTAAAAACTATTTATTAGCCCCATATCAAGGAGAAGATAGAAATTGCCCGATTTGTAATTCAGAAAGAAGTTTAATTACTAAAAATAATTTGTTTGGATGCACCGAAGAACAGCTTAACGAGATTTATAATCTTATGGATGTTTACTGCCATCCTTTTACAAGCGGCGGTCAAGAGTTACCAATTCAAGAGGCAAAAGCGGCGGGCCTAATTACTTTAGTAACAGAATACTCTTGTGGATTAGACTCTTGTTATGAAGAAGATGGAGGTATCCCTTTAAAATGGGTTGAATATAGAGAGCCATTCACTCAGTTTATTAAAGCTACTACTCTTCCAGAATCCATTTGCGAATCCCTTCAAAGGGTTAAAGACATGTCCGAAGATGAGAAAAAACAATTAATTGCTAATGGTAAAAAATGTATTGAGGAAAGATTCAATGTAGATAAAATTGTAGATAGACTTAAAGAGATTATTTTAGAACTCGGACCTACAGATTGGGACTTTGATTTTCAAAATAAATTGGCCGATACTTCTTTTATTCCAGAAATGGACACTTCTGATGGATTATCTCCCGAAGAATGGTTGATTGATTTATATAAGAGAATGTTTGATAAGACGTTTACGAAGTTGGACGTAGAGATTATTGAAGGCGCGAAATTAGTTAAGACAGAAGGGCGGGGTAGTGTTTTTCAATATCTACTTAATGTAGCCAAAGAGAAGAATCAACAAATTCAAGCAAAAACGTATTCTCTGGAAGACTTTTTCGATGGACCGGACGAGAAACGGATTGCCGTAATAATTCCAGAAGCGGCAGGGGACGTTTTGATGATTAATTCTTTAATGACAAATTTTAAGAGTTTGTATCCCGAATATAATATTTATGTAGTCACCAAGCCTCAGTTTTACCCGATGATCGACGATCATCCCTGCGTTTACCGTTTGATCCCTTATACTGAAGGTATGGATAATATATTAGCTCTAGAGGGGCAGGGGAATTTTAAAGGACACTTCGATATGGCGTTTATGCCATTTATTGAAACTCAAAGATTCCTTGGAGCTACACATCTCTTTGATAAAGATGGTTTAGGCGTTATGTCTGAACTTACTACAAATAATTATGACCCGTATCTCCAAACTAGGTAATGTCGCATCTCTGTAAAGTCTATTCTAAGTCGCTTGATGTTAAGATTGGTTATCCAATCTTGCAACCTCATTATTTTCCAATTCTACAAGATAAGTTTATAACATTTCATAATTCTGACAAGGTTGCGAGTAAATCATATTCATATTACGAGGATACAATTAAAATTCTTAAACCAGAACTCGAAAAAAGAAATATTAAGATCTTTCAAATTGGAGAGGGAAATGATAAGAAAATAGATGGAGTAGATGGATTTTATAATTTTACCTCATTCAAACAGTCTGCATATCTAATTGATAAGTCTCTCGGTCATTTTGGTGCAGATTCGGGACCATTGCATATAGCTTCGGCATTAAATAAACCAACAACGTCACTGTATTCTCATGCACCTGTTTCTTTGTGCGGCCCCCTTTGGAATAAAGATAAAGCTATTACAATCGAGTCCCACCGCAACGGCGATAAACCAAGTTTCTCCAATCACGAAGATCCGAAAATGATCGACTTGATTCAACCCGAAGAAATTGCTAATTCGGTGTTTAAAATGCTGAATATAGATGATTATACCACTCAAAAGACAATTTTTATTGGAGAGAGATACAAATCAAAAATCATTGATGTAATCCCTAGTGAAGTCCCATCAAATATCTCAGTAGATGATGCCCAAATTAGAATCCGCATGGATATTCATTTTGATGAAAACATCCTCTCCACAGTCCTTCAAAACAACGGAAGACAGGTTGAAATCATTACCAATAAGCAGTTAAATGAACATTTGGTTGAATCGCTAAAAACTCGCATCTCGAAAATAATCTACAATGCAAATAGATTCGATTCTGGTTTCCTCAAATATCTAAAACACTCTGGTCTTAATTTTGAATTAAATTGCACAAACGAAAGCACCTTGTCAGATGAGAGGCTTAAATTCTTCAACTACGAAATTCTGTTGTGCGACAAACTCAAAAAAGCAAAAGAACTTAAAAAGAAATATGGTAAAATCTCTGGAGAACTCAGATTTTATTCAGGCCGATTCTATCTTATTGGCGAGAAGACTATAGCGACAATTGCCAAAAACCAGAACGATATTCAGTTTTGGAATGACGCTAAATACTTTAGGATATACGAGACTGTTTAGCTTTTAATTCTTCCAAGTCTTTGTTTTTAGATTTGCCGGAATAATCCCAAGCATAACCTTGTTCGATCATTTTTTCGTTTAAGGAAATAGGCTCATCATCAATAAAGATCCAACCAAGGAACCTTCCGTATTTCTCAGAAGAGTTCGCTTTTTCGGTTTTAATAAGAATAGACTTAGACTCTTTAAGGGTTTCTCTTAAGTAGTTCTTTGCAATAAGTCCTAACACTTTTTCTTCTTTGTTTGAAGTTCTTGATTCTGGAGAGTCTATTCCAGCCAAGCGAATTCGGGTTGTAAATAGAATACTAAAACCCAAATCAATAATTACATCTATTGTGTCACCGTCAACAACACCCACCACTTCCTTTACGATGTATTGATACATTACATTCTAAGGTTATTTTTCCTGAAGGCGGGCAATCTTAACTGTTTAAAGAATCCAGTAGAATTACCTCCAAGAGTTTCTTTAATAACAGAAAGGTCAATTTGCGCGAATTTCTTAGATGAATAACTGATCGAAGTTGTAACGCCTGAATCGGATATAGAAATACTAATAGAATCAACTCCCAAATCTACGTCAAAGTCTGACTTTAAAGGGGGTCTAAAATAATCAATTTGAGTAGAGATTAATGGGCCAGAAAATTCGGGGTTTAAATCTTGAATATTTTCCAAGAATAACCTCATTTCAGAATATCTATTTTGTAATACAGATAATGATCTTGAGCCAAAGTTTTGAATTTTAGAGCGAATATTTTTGATCGAAAAGAGTTGAGGGATGTCCTTAATGTCTTCTTGACCGCTATCGTCCTTCGGGTCTTCGTCGGGATTGACCCTGACGTAACTTACAATAAGTTTTTTTCTAACTTTTTTCTGTTCCTTTTCGAAAGCGGTTAAGCAAGCCTCTTCCATTTTTTTAGCAACATTTTGACCGTTTTTAGTATATAATAAATATCTAAACTCCGATTCGGCAACAAAAATATCGTGAAATGTAGAGTTGATCAATCTACTCAAATCATCTGATTCAATATATGCTCCCGAAAACATCTTTCTAGAGGCTATTACATAATGTGTGTTACGAGAATCTGCTCGTCCTCCCGCTCCAGCGGCAGATTCTTCGAAAAGGAATTCAGAGGTTCCCACAGAAGACTCGCTGTAAGATTCAAGTGCCCTCGCAGCAATCTCCTTTACCTTATAATTTGTTTTAGCTTCAAATTTTTTCAATAAATTAACTAAAAACTGCAAACTGTCAACTTCGGTTATAAGGGATTCTCCGTCTACAATTTCAAAGTCAAAACTATTGTCTAATCCACCCTCCCAAGAAGACATTTCATCATATTGTCTTTTGTTGATTTCCGTCTTAGACATCGGCACAGAAAAATAAGTTCCAGACCAAAGTTGAGCGAAATCTTTTACGCTTTGATAAAAGTCAACATCAGATCCAGATTGAGCGTAGTTTTCAGATGATAACACATCTCCCCGATATAGAGGTCTAGCTCCAACTGTTTGATGAAGAACATATCCATTTAAATCTTTTTGCTCATCTGGGTTTTCAGTTATATACCTCTGCCATTCATGGGGTGTCGGTGGGTTTGCTAGATTTTGATTGGGATTCGCTTTAATAACTGGTTGAAAATCTCCAGCATAATAATTTTTTTCTCCATAAAGTTTACCCCAATTTTCGGTATCGTATACCAAACCTAATGAGAAAAGATATTTGTCGAGAATTGCTTCATCAGTAATTTTAAAAACAGCGGGCGCTATTCTTTTTATTAGTTCAACATCAGCCTTCGTAATATCTTCGGTTAAATTTGACGACTCTAATTTGTAAAAAACCTGCTTTCTTTTTCTAGGGGGTCTATCTGGAGGGGGCGAGCCTTTATCAACAAATTCCAAATCACCCTTTACAACAAAATGAGTCGCGCTAACATCTGAAATGCTTTCTTTTAAAGAAATTTGAGTTGCACCAGCAGTATTGAAGTTGGAGAATCTTGCAAGTAAATTATTGTTAATTCTGGCAATATCAGAATTTGTAATAATGATAATCTTTTGGGTAAACGGGTCTATATAAAATGATCTGCCAATCTTGCCCAGACAACTAGCCAAGACTTCTCTAAACGTTCCTGAATCAGAAAAGAAAATGCTTTCGTCCTGCATTAACGCGGTAGATTTTGCATCAAACGACAAGCCTTTACTCTGGAAAAGTAGATATAGATTCTTTAAGGTATAACCGAAAATAACGGTAATGTCTCCAGCAATATCAGGAGTATAAACAAACTCTCCATCATAAGAAGAAATATCTTGTTTTATTGTTCCGTTTTCAAATGTTATCCAATAAGGTTCATTTTTAAACTCGCCGTTTCCAGTTATGTTGGAAGATCCTTGCGATAGGTATGTGGTTCTAGCGGTTCCAATTACATTAACTCCATCCCCATGATCTTTTATATAGTTCTCTGTAAGGCCGGGGAAAACCACGTTTGGATTAAAAACAGTTCCACTTGGATAAAAAGATTTTGGGATAAAGATGCTTTTGTTTATGTAGTAGAGTTCGTTATCTAAGTCATAATTAAGATCCGTATGCTCTCCAAAAATAAGAACAAGTTCCTTATCTAAAATTTCAGAAATTGACTCCACTAGTTCTATTTGGAGAACATCGTAATTAGTGTCTTTTTTCGTTCCCCTTTCGACAACCATCATTTGAAAACCAAACGGAGGAATGGAAACCAACTCACCGAATTCAGGTTTTAAAAAAGTATTGTCCTCACTTACAATTGTTATCGTCGCAGTCGAAGGTTGAGACGCAGTTTGGAAGTTGTAATTGATTGACGCGATTTTCCCACCAAAAAGATTGCCAAGACTTAATTTGTTAGTAATGGTCGGCATTAGAGAAATATCGTCTGAGAACTAGGAGGAAAATTAAATTCAACAAATGGCTCCACGCCTGTTTTGATCATCCCCGTTAATAAAGAAGATGTTTCCAAAATAGATGAATCATCTAATTTTACACCATTAAGGTATCCTATATTACATCCATCATTGAATCTAACATTTAAAATATCATATTGCCCAGTATAAACGGGGAAATTCCGATTAGGAACAGAAAATAAAACGCCAGTTATGGAATTGTTTGGATCGGTCCAAGAAAAGTCTCCGTTTGAATTTTCGACATAATGGACTCCGCTTGTTAATTTTGCGCCGTTTAAAAACACATTTCCGCCATCAAACTTTCCACTAAATCCTGTCAAAAGATCATTATGAACGCTTGAACTATAGAATTTTCTAACACCAGTAATACCAACATCATATTTTAAATTAGATGTTTTAAAACTTAAATCTAAGAATCCAGTCTCACTTTTTAAAGCATTTCCTGTTAAAAAGAATTGGCCGCTATTGGTTATAATTTCTTGTTGTCCAACAATTGTTATTGATGCAATTGTTTCTAGCAAAGTTTGACCATTTACAGTAATATCGTTATCCAAAGCGTTGTTGTTTTGAATAGATCCTATACCGTTAAAAACTTGGCCTCTGTTGTAAAACAGTTCGCCAGTCGAAAGATTGCCAGTGCTTAAAATGTATTCTATCATAGGCGCTTGTCCAAATAGTAAATGAAATCCTTTTTGTATCTTCCTTTATATTGATCCAAAAACTGAAGATCCTCAACTAAATTTCCGGTTCTAAAAATGGTAGTAGACAAAGTTGTTTTTTGGTATCCAGTCGCTTCGCCTAATAGTAATCCGGTAATTGGCGTTAACCCGTAAAGAGGAATCGAACCTGTTGCGCTAAGATTGCGAATACCAGTCAAAGTATATCTAGTTACAAAATCTCCAGAATTTCTAAGGTTTAATGTTGCGAAAGCATCATCTCCAGTTGGACGGTAATTGTAATCAGGAATTAAGAAAGAAGTTTCTTCAAGGTATGAACCCGAATTGTTCGGCAAAGTATATCCCGTAAAAAATCTATCACCATCATTTCTTGAATATGGAGAAGGATCGGCGACCAAGGTAAACTCAATTAATTGAGATCCTGAAATAACGGTTTGGTATCCAGTAATAATTGGCTGATAACCAGTAACACCTATCGGGGTTAAAGTAACAATTGAATGTCCAGTGACAATTTCATCTGAATAAGAGTTTCCAGAAGAAGGGATTCCAGTCGCCACAAAACCAGAGGATATAGCTTTTAAATCAGATGGATTATGGTTGCCAGAGATAATCATTAAGTTATCAATAAAACCACTGAATGTTTTACCTGATCTTAAATAAGTCGGTGATCCCCCAATTAATAAGGGTTGTGTATAATCCAAGTTTTGGATCTTGCAATCCGTTCTTAAATACTGTTGTTCAAATTCATCGTCGGCTAAATTATAATGAGCAAATGTAACCTCGTAAGGGGAGACTTTCAATGAACAAATATTTTCATCGGCAAGTTCCAACTGATCGGCAGTTAAAATATAATCCCCGACAACAGCATCAGAACCCTGAAAGAATAATTTGTTTCTATCGTTTATTCCTACATTGAACCCCTTACCATAAGAGAAGTTAACAATACCATTATCGAAGTTTTCTTTGACCAAAGATCCGAATAAAACCCCGTCTTCTGATTGAGTTTTTCTAAAAGAAAAAAGGTAAACAAACTCAGAATCGAAATCAGTTGGATTTAAAAATGAGATTCCAGAAAACCCTCCATACTTAATATTACTAAAAGAAAGATTAAACGAGTTGTTTTCAATTTTTGTCTTTAATGAATTTTCGGCGGCATTTGCAGTTGAACCTGTTGCGTCTAAAACGATTCCAGTTAATCCCCCTACCGAAAATGATGGGGATTCGTTTTTAAAAACTCCTGTAAAATTGCCCGCACCACCTAATGATGAAACGCTTCCAGAATCAAAAGAATAATACAATGCAACAGAACCAGTTCCGTTCTCTAAATAAGCGTCACAAAGAGTTGAAAGAGTCTGGTTCAAGGTTTGATAAAAGATTTACTGAGAGAAAACGCTCTTGATCCAGTTTGCAGGGAGTCAGATAAAAGAACTGCGCCATTGCCAGAATATTGAAGAATCCAGCTATTGACATAGTTAAGCGCCGTATTAAAATTTACACCACTAGTCAGGGATGCGCTCAATGATACATTTTTTCTTTCCAAAGTGTCGTAGGTTTCTTGAACTCCAAAAGAATTATCAATTGTAGGAGAAATGCTATAAGTCGGAATAGGATAGATTGTTTCAATCGTTAAATCAACGTCCCTCAATAGTCCAGAAAAGAAATCGGGCCTATTTGAATAAATATAAGTATAATCAATAGATGAATTGTGCGGCGTTTTTGTTATATCAAAAGAAGTAAATACATCATTTAAGTCTCCTTGATTATAAGGCAATGATGAGTCTTTGAACCAATTAAAATGTTGTTGAGCTATTGGAAAAGGATTTACCCCCGAAAAATAAGCATCAACTTTCTTCCAACGAGTTTCATTTTCTGGCGCATTTGTAGTAAATATATCTTCGTTAGAATTATACAATACTGAACCTTGAACCGAAACCGCTGAAAACGGATCATCCTTTGAAGTTGAAATAGTTGAAGAGTAGTCATGTTTTATTTCTCCGGTTCTTAAATCGGTTGGGTCAGCGAATGTAAAATCAAAAGATATATTGTTAGAACCAGAATCTACTCCGTAATTAAAAACTAGAGGGTCTTTTAAAACGTCTCCATAAAGAGTATCTTCATAAGGTATTTTAAATCTTATAACAGCGTTCTTGGCAAACTCAGAGGCGTCTGCTATAGTGAAGTATCCAGTGTTTACGACGCCCGAAATTCCTCCTTGAATATCTCCGCGAACAGACAAGGAAAGTGATTCATTTGGATCATATCTAATAGAACAGTCCGCTCGCACAATCGCACCACTTGTGTCTAAATCATTTAAAGATTGACTTAATAACCAGTCTTCAGAGATTCCGTATTCTCCTCCGATTCTGTTTATATTCTCTTTTTTAGAAGTCAAAATATAGGTTTGGCCAGAAAAGAATAAAGAGAGATTATTATTAAATCCGTTCAGCCTAGCATTCACAAAAGACCTAGCATTATCAAAGGCAGAACCAGTATTGACTTTAACACCCGCCGCGCTTACCGTATGCGTAGCACGAACCAGTCTATCGCCTTGCTCCGCAAATTCCCATGTATCTACAGGATCTTTTACGCCATAAAATTGAGTGAAATCAAGTTGACGATAGCATTCAAATTCGATCTCATAAGGGACTCTTTTTCTTAAATCGGAAGAGGCGAAATTGATTGAAACAGGTTTGGCGAAATCATAACCAGTAGATCCAAAGGTTAGATTTTGATAGCCACTAGACAAGGCATGAATTAAAGTATCTTTTTGAGATTTTAGCGAAACAATATCGCAACCCGTTAGTTCTCCAATTAACGACACGGAGCAAGAAAAATGATCTAGAGAACCACTATTGACAATAGAAGTTAGATCCTCTCCGACAAACGGATAAGGATGGGGAAAGTTGTATCCACCATAAGAAATCATTAGTTAAAGAATTGAAAGTCAATGTTAGCAGAACATCTACCCTCTAAAGGATTATATGAAGTTCTCTTACTATTTAAATAAAAATAATTAGATTGTGGTAATTCTCCAGAAGCTATCTGCAAAGAAGAAAGTTCAATATCTGGATTAGATGAAACTAGATTAACAGAAACACTTCTTGCACCTAATGTTTTACCCACTTCATTTCTAATAATTAATTCTTTGTCGCCGCACATTGGAACTACAGAGTTTCTGCCAACTTGCAATTCATCGGACACTGAAATCTCTCTTTTTAATATTCCGTCGCCGCTATTTGCATAAGCAGGATTAGTCGAAAATGAAATACTCTCAGAAATTGATTTGTCAAAAGGACTAAATGAGACATTCCTAGATATTTCGTTTAATTGTCCCGAAGTAATTTCTGGAAAGAGGATTGGAATCTTTTCATAAGCCACATTCCTATTGCCGCTAAAATAATTTAAAGCATTATTAAATGCAATCAAATGATTCTTGCCGCGAGAATTAATCTTGAAGTCGAAATCATATTTATTGAATGCTGCATCGCTACTTTTTTTAGCTACATAGTCAATATTGTTTGTAGAATTTTGGCGAGGGTCATTTGTGAACGAAACAGATAAATTAGCCACCCCGTCATCTGATTTTACAGTCTTCTCGATTGCGATAGGCATTCCATAAGCGCCTGTATTTTCGTTCAGAATCTCGGTTAATGAAAACCTGATTCTAGAAAGAATATTTAATTCAAGCGGTTCGGAAAGTGCCGCGACTTCGCTAGAATAACTTTTAGTAGTATAACCTTGTTCGTTTTTGGCGATACTATATGTTTTTTTGTTAGAAAAAGGAAGAGTTCCAAATGTTCTAATATTGTTGGACTCGAAATTCTCTGTAAACTTAATTTCTTTTTTAAGTTCGTCAATCGACTCAGAAATCTTTGGTTTTAGATTTAGATTGAATCTTCCATTTTCAGAAATGCCGTCAATTTGAAATCCATAAGCGGGGCGCGAACCTAAATAGATATTTCTAATAAATAACCTTGCTTTATTAAGGAATTCGCCACCAGCATCTTGCTTGTATTTTAAAGAAACTGATCTATCATAAGAATAAGAACCCTCGCCTCTTGAAAATGTATTTTCTTCAGTTATAGATTCTACGTCTTGTTGAGAAGGTAAATTGTTGAAGAATTCTGTTAGAATACCGTCATTATCTGCTTTTAAGTTTTCTTCAATAGTTATAGATGCCGTTCCAAGTCTAACACGATCAGATTCGTCAAAAGAAAGATTGGTAATTAACCCGTTTTTGAATTCATCTAAACCTATTTTGGCCGCTATATTTTTTCTGCTATATGCTTTTTTTAATGCCTCAATTCCGGTTAGCAAACCGTCGTCGCCATCAACAAATTGAGTTTCGTAGATTGAAAAAGAATAAGAAGCGGACACGGAAATTCCTAAAACATGATCCGATTCCAGATAGTTATATTTAACGCTTGTAGATGCGCTATTTATTTTTGTAATAGACAGAGACATTAGAAACCTTCGCCAATTGGCCCTCCAGACGGCGATGGTCCAAAACCGGGTTTAATAGCATTATAAGCGGCGATAATATCGGTTAAAACTTTTTTGAATTGTTCTCCAGCAGCACCTACATCAGCAAAACCATCAGCCTCTAATAAGATTTTCTCTTTTGCCGCAACCATACCTTCTGCCACATCTTCAGATGCTTCGCGCATTTTGATGATTGATTCAATTGCAGATTCGGTTTGATTACTTAATCTTCCTAAATCTCTAACAGATTGAGCAAACTCAGCGACCGATCTAGCGTTTTCTTGATTTGCCTGTGTTGCTCTCAAACTAATCTCGCCCATTGTTTTCGTATAGGCTTCTGTAGTTTTTGCGACGGTCGCAGCCACGTTATTGACGAAATCATTTAATGTAGAGAGCGACGCTTTTGACCCTTCGACAGTGTTTATGATTTGAGAATTCAAGTTATTTTCAGTTTCCTTTGCAGAGGAATAGTCTCCGCCTAGTGGCAGGGAGGCAATTACATCCCTCACAAGTTTAACTTGTTGCGCGGCCCCGATACCCGCTCTAGCCAGATCTTTGCCCTCTTTACTATTAGGGTTAACGTTGAGTGATGCTATGCCTCTTTGGGCTTCTTCAGCTTTGGCAAGAGCTTTTTCTAAATCTTCAAGACTTTTTGCATTTTTAAATATTTTTTCAGACTCTAGCAAAGGTATGGTTACAGATGATCTTCCCAACCCAGCCCCCGGACCTAAAATAGAACTGTTTTCGGTAAATTGACGTAAGTTAGAATTAGACAGTTGTGCCTTTAAAATTTCTTGCTGCTCTTTAGAGAAGTTTGGGTTTACACCAGCATCTTTTAATTTTTGAATATCTCCAGATAATTGTCTATTACCAATACCAAGAACTTCGCTTGCAAACTTGGGGTCATTTCCAACAGAAGATATTACCTTTGATTTTTCTTCAGAGGTTGCGCCAAGTTTATCAAGAGTTTCGGACAGTTCTTTAGAAAAAGCGTCTTTAAGGCCGGATGAAGAAATATTCCCGCCAAGATTTTCTTCTCTCAATAATCTAACCGATTCCGTATTAGATTCAAAGGCGCTTTTCAAGTCTTCAATAAATTTTTTGTTAATCTCTTTTTGTTTTTCAAGTTTTTGAATATCTTCTTTAGCTTGGTTTATTATAGCGTTTCTTTGAATTTCCGCGAAACTTCCAGAACC
>Ga0114918_10003394_pt1 | contig 14065 bp, 21 predicted proteins | sample LantaG_FD_87015 | JGI IMG/M metagenome (GOLD analysis project Ga0114918, IMG submission 87015) | Deep subsurface microbial communities from Baltic Sea to uncover new lineages of life (NeLLi) - Landsort_02402 metaG | ecosystem: Environmental > Aquatic > Marine > Oceanic > Sediment | place...
GTATGGTAGACGTAGAACCCATCTTTATTTCCTATATTTTCAAATCTTTCCATTTTATTTGTCGTCGTTAGTCCAGCTATCACTGGGCTTAGAGTCTTCTGTCCAGGAGTCACTTGGTTTAGTGCTATTAGTCCAAATAGTAGAGTTACCATTTAACAATTTAACAATTTTTTCTGTAATTGTGACTGTTTCTTTCAAGGTTTTACCTGTTTGTTCATCAGAGTCATCGGATAATCCAAATACTTCTGCTATCTTACGAGTAATACTTTTTGTTTTGGTGTCTAATAGAGAAAACGATTCACTTAATACTCTAGTTATACCGTGTACTCTTGTTTCGGTTAGACCTATTGTTTCTGATATAGCTTTAACAATAGACTTTATACCACTATAAGTTTCTGAAAGATTAAGAGTCTCTGCTATTTGTCTAGTAATAGACTGTGTTTTAATTTCAGTCAAGGCAAAAGTTTCTGATATTTGTTTTGTTATATCTCCAGGTGCGTGAGTAACAACTAGTTTAGGGTCGCTAGCTGTTCCAGCTTCATCAGCCTGGTAACACTTGACGCTACTCTCTTCGTCACTACCCCAGGTTGGAGCTGTATTGTCAATATCTCTTTTCATTCTACAACCGAGCTTCGTAATTCCAGTCTTATTTATTGCAGCTATACCTGTCGCATTCAACGTAAAATCAAAATAAGTGCTATCCGACATCGAGGCAAGAGTAATATCTGTGGCAAATCTTGTTGTACCAAGTGAATCATAGTCACCTGCCACTAAATCATTATCTGACGCTGGGTTAGAAGATACAAGACCAACTGCACTACTCCCAAAATCATCTGTAACTGCGCTAGTTGCTGTCTTGATAGAAAATGTAGCAGCACTAATTTCGTCAGTGTTTATCGCTGCTGTGTTTAGTGTAGCTATAAATCTCTGTAATTCATCAAACTCATTTGAATTTGTATCAGCAAAGATGCCAAATATTTTTATAGTTGCTGACGCTGTCGTTGCACCTGTACCAGCAGCGCCTCTAGCAGTAGCCCAAGTTCCACCAGCCACATCATAATAATAAGCACGACCGTCAACAGTTGTGCTACCAGTACCCGCATCTGGATAAAAGGTTGTCGTGGTTCTGCCTACTTTCCCCTTAACAATATTCTTATCATCCTTTGCCACTAACGAGATTGTATGAACTAATATTCTTTTAAGAGCCTCAGAAGGGTCGTATTTTAACTTTCTTACAAGTTTTTCTTTTGTACGTTCATCTATTGTCTCTCTAATAATATCTCCATTTTCATCGTCTACTAAAACAGGAGGATTAAAGAACCTAAATCTTTCTATTTCTATTGTTCCATCCTTACCAAACCCTACTTGCTTTTTGCCTTTATTAACTTTCGCATAAAGCTCAATTCCATTTAGACCGTTTACTTCTATTTCCTTAATTTCACCAATAATTTCAATATCAAAATTATCTTGCTTGAATTTTGGCAATTTTAACTTAGCCAACTCTATTGATTTGAGTTGTGCTAGTTCTTTACTTGTCTTGCCAGTTAATTCCATATTAAGCACTTGCGAATTTAAATGAATATTCTAGTACGAATGAATCAGTATTAACTACATTTACTGCTGCGAATACTTGGTGTCCTAACAATGTACCGTCACTAGCGGCATTTAATGCTCCAGCTTCTGTAATTGCTACTGAGCCAGTAACAGTAAAAGTCTTTGCTAGTTTAAGAGTGTCGTTAGTTACGGTGGTTGTCACCTGTGAGACAGTTGCGGCGGCTCTTTCTAAACCACTATCTGCTACTTCTGTTTCAAGTGCTGTATCAGCAGCTTCTGCTGCTGTTGTACCAGTGCCTACGGCTAAGTAAGTAAAGGCTGTCTTTGAGCCTGTATTACCCACAAGCCCTGAAATCTCTGCTAGTGAAGCATTAGTGATTACGTTCTTGACTTCACGAGTATCTTTTATGTTACCCTCTTTGTCCTTAACTACTATATTAATTAAGCCCTCTAATTTAAATTTGTCCATATTTTTATATGTTATCTCTTGCTTGGTCTTTGACCGTTAGTCTAGGAGGAAACATCTCGCTAAACTTAGATGAATAATATTGTTTAATATTGTTTTCTAGTAACAAATAGTCACGTTGTAATTGAGCAATAGTTCCACCACCTGGTTGTTTAATCTTTAGATATTCTAGCGAAGCACCAATCGGGATTATATCGTGGTACTCACTAGCAAAGCCTGGTGTAGCAGTTGTGTCACTTGAGGCAAAAGCTACTGAACCTCTATCAAAGGAAACTTTTAAACTCGCAGCTTGAGTATAATCACTAGCTGGGTAAAGTCTAATTGTTTGTCCTACTAACTGGTAATACAGAGGGTGGTTTGATGTGTTGTAGAACTCCCCAACTGCTTGTCTTTCTCTTATCTGTTCTTCTGTAATAGGGTGTACTACTGACCAGTTGCCATCTTCGTTTTTAACTTCTACTCCTCTAACTGTTAAAGAGCCATTAGGTAAGGAATAACTTACTTGGTCGGCTGTTATGGTTGTGGTAGCGTTAGGTAAGTCTGTTTGGTTACCGTCCTCGTACTGCCAACCGCCATAAGACATAAATATTGTGTGCCATATTCGTCTTGATATTGAGTTACAATGAGCAGTGAACTCCTGGAGTGTTAGAGTTGTACCACTAATTGTAGCGTCACCAAGATTACAGTACCTTTCACAAGCCTGTATTATTCCTAGTTTTGCAGTTGTGTCTGAAAATTGCATATTCTTTTAGTTGATTCACTGTTAAATAATTTTGTGTTTGGGACTACACAGTGTCCGCCAATTCCACCTTCTACGTAATTTAGATAAGGTCTGACTACTTCTTCTCTACCTAGTTTTACATATCCTTCGTTATAAGTTTTATTAGCTTGTGTGTATACTAGGTCAAAATCTAAGTTATTCTCTTCACAAAACTTGTGAATCTCTTTATTAAGTAAAATCATCACACCATATTGAGTAGTAGACCATAGTTTTAAAGCCTCTACACTTTCAACATCTTTAGTCCATTGTGTTTCTAGTCCTAGCTTTCTAAAATAATTTGAGGCTAGTTCTGCTTGTTCACCACCAAAGTATTTAACCATTGTTCTAATACTCTTTTCTAAGTGCGGATGCACTCCACGAATAGGGGAATGTACGCATTCTAAATCCCTACAAGTTCCAATAGGTACAGTTGAATGAATAATGGTTAAAAGTGGCTTAAAACGCAATTTATAGGCTTGTACAGCACTGATAAAGTCATCGCTATAAGGAATACAGATGTGCATTACTTCACAAGTATCATCAAAGTCTTTGTCCTTATCTACATAATCACCACCTACAATAGCGTTAATTGCTTTTCCAACTTCACCGTAGCCAACAGTCAAATGTTTAATCATACTTTTATAGGATAATAAATACCTCTTTCACCGTAATACTTTGCCTTCTTACCTGTATTTTGTCTCCACATAGGCATTTTGCTTAGTGGCTTAAAGAACTCTCTGTACTCTCTAGTTGGTTTAAACTCTTTAGGTGGTACAAAATCGTATACCCAGACAACATCTCTTTTTGGCATTCTCCATTCTTCTGGTGTAATCTGGTCAAATATTAGTTCTTTAAATCTTCTATTTTTTAAATTCTTCTTTACTTCTTTTAAAGATTTAAGAGCAAGTAAAGCTGAATGCTCTGTGATTCTGTAATTGAAACCTATATCTTCGTGGAAGAAGTTATGCTTCTTTCCGAATGACATACATTTTAAGTCTTGTAGTTTATCGTAAATCTTTTTATTGTTTGTTGTTATAATTCCGCCCTCTTCACCCGCTATAATCTTGTTCTGATAGAGTGAGTAGCAAGTTATATCTGCGTTTCCTGTATCGGCACCTTGGGCTTCACAAGCGTCTTCAATTACTTTTAGTTTATACTTTTTAGCTATCTTATTTATAGCCTTCATATTGCATAACCTTCCGTAAATATGAACTGGCATTATAGCTTTAGTCTTTTTTGTAATTTTAGCTTCAATTAATTTCTCATCAATAGTTAGGTCATCTTTACAATCAACTGTAACTACATTAGCACCACAATAGCTCACAGCGAATCCACAAGCTGCCATAGTAAAGTCAGGGACAATCACCTCATCACCAGCACCAACTCCCATTACAAGTAAAGCGAGATGCAAAGCAGAAGTACCGCTATTAACTGCGACTGCGTAATTCTTACCAGTGAACTTAGCGTATTCTAATTCTAACCTAGAATATCCAGCCATTTTCTTCATAGTCTTTGATAGTTCTTTTTAAAGCCTCCTCTAAACTAACTTGTGGTCTTGATTCAATTATATTGTATAACTTGGTGTTGTCAGATTGTAAGTGCCATATTTCCCAAGGCCTAACTCTTGCTGGGTCTTCTTCTACTTTAATATCTTTACCCATTAACTTGCCAATCATCTTAGCTAGGTCATACATCTGTATTCCAGTCTCACTCCCCATATTGTATACCTCGCCAAACTCTCCCTTTTCTAGTAGTTCAACAGCCATTCTTACAGCGTCACCAGCATATTGAAAATCTCTAAATGAGTTGTTACCTAATTTGATTGTATCTTCACCTTCTTTTAACTTGGCAATCTGGTCAATTATTACAGGTATAATGTATTCGTGGGTTTCTCTTTCGCCAACTACGTTAAACTGTCGCATTGCTATCGCTGGTGTCTTAGCTTCTTTCCATCTAGCCTGGATTAGTGTATCAATCGCTAGTTTGGAAGCACCATAAGTTGAGTGTGGTATAGCTTGGTCCGTCTCTTTAATCTTTCCACTCATCCAACTACCATATATTTCAGCACTACTAACTTGTAGGATTCCTTTAACACCAGCATCTTGTGAAGCGTTTAATACCATTAAAGCCCCTCTGGCGTTTATATCAAATACGTGAAGTGGTCTTGCGAATGAAACAGGAATATAAGGTTCAGCGGCATAATTAAATACGTAATCAATCTTATTATTCTCAAAAATCTTTCTAAGGGTTGATTCTGATTGTGTTATATCGTGATATACAAACTTAGCTTTAGGATTTATCCAACTCTTTTGCCCTGTTATTAGATTGTCAACTACAATTACTTGGTAATTCTTTTCTACTAAGTAATTGACCAGGTGTGAGCCTATAAAACCAGCCCCACCTATAACACACACATTAGAACCTTCTATTTTTCGCATATTTTTCTATAATCTTTTTTAAGTACATCCCAAGAGTTTTTAATACCCCATTCCTTACCCATTAGGCTGTATTTTGTAATATCTTTGTTATACCAAGCGTCAATAGTCTTCGCTATGTCTTGTGGGTCAATTTCTGCGTAGTCAAACTCTACTGCTATCTTTTCTTTTCTATAACTCTTAACTGGTATTAAAGGCTCGTTAGGTAGCCACTTATTCATAGGAAACCTATCAGCACACATTACTAGCATTCCACTTGCGTATGCTTCCTGTAAAGGTAGTGACAAACCATTAAACTTTTCTGGAAATATGAATACATCACCATATTTAAACAGGTTTTCATAAGGTATCGTACCATTCTCTATCTTTACTCTCTTATCAAAGCTATTTAAGCCTAATTCTTGCGTTCTTACTGTAAGTTGTATTGGACTTTTAACATATTTCATCGCTTCTAGCAGCTCTTTAGTGCCATTTCTGCCACCTAGACCACCATTACCAGCGTTATGTACGAAGTTTTTAGCCTTAGTTCGTTGTCTCCATTTAACATTTACTGGGACTGTTACTAGAATTGAGTTTTTATCCTTGTAATATTCTAGGTCAAGCTCTGATGGACATAGAAACAAGTCAGGCTCATAAGGTAAAGGCTTTCTAGTGCATTCATACATCGGCATAAACACATTTTTAATTCCTCTATTCCTCGCCATCGGTATTAACTTCCAGTCAAAGGCTTCCTCAAAGTAAAGCATTGTATCTAAACCTTTCAATAACCAGTCAACATTATCTCGTGAGTACATTCTGCCATCTTCACCATACTATTCAGTATGATTCTTTCTTCTACTGTGCTTGTAAATTAACACTTTATTTATAATACCATTATCATAGAAGTCCTTGGCTAAATAGCCTAGTCCTTGGTCGGTTGCTAATACTATTGCTCCTGTCATATTAAATCTTCATAAGCTATTGTTCCAAGAACCGCCCCAACTTTATATAAACCATCTATTCTGGTCTCTTTAAATCCTAGTTTTCTATAAAACTTTCCAGCTTCTTCGTTGCTCTCTAGTCTAAATACAAATACTGAATTGAAAGGTTTTATTCTTTTACACATTTCTTTTATCAGTGCTGTACCATAGCCTTTGCGTTGTTCTGTGACTTCTATGAATAGTATCTCTATATTTTCTCCAGTTGATAACTGCCAAGCTATTAAACCTTTTTCGTTTTGTATATATTCAGCTCCAGTATATTGTTTTATCCTTTCAAGTTGCATAGTATTGGATATAATCTTTTGTATAAGGCTTCATCTGAAAAGTTATCTGTTATATACTGTCTAGCTTTTTCTTTATCTATTTTTGGTGGGTTATCCCATAGATACTTTAGTTTCTTTTTCAAATCCTCGTAGTCATTACAGTCAAAGTAGTTACCCCATTCTCCTAGATATTCTTTACTTCCTAGTAGGGGAGAATCCGACACAAGTGAGGGCTTTCCATTCCATAGTCCTTCCATAAGTGTTAGGCCACCTGTGCTAGCCTCTAAGTAACCACAAGTAATAAGTGAACAAGTACCGACTAGCTTTCTAAAATCTTCCATTGATAAACCGTGTTCTGTATGCCTACAAGGTATATCTAGTTCTTTACAGGCTTTCTGTATCCATTCAGCGTTACGTTCTGGATAATATCTAACAGGGTCTAATACGAATCTATCATCTCCTGTTTCAACTTCGTATACAGGGATTGAGAACTTTACAACGGTTGAATCAAATCCATCTTCTTTTAATCTTTCGGTTGTACCTTGGTTTGGTGTTAGTATGGTTGTCGTTCTTAAATACTTCTTATACTTGTGGTATTGAGGGTGTTCGCTACCATCTTTTGTGACCCAAGGGTACCAGTCCCATACATAGTTTACTACTGGAACTTCTGGAAACTGTCCTGACCATTTCATCGCCTTATCTATAAAGCAAGAACCATTTATTATTACATCATAATCTTTCTCACAAAAACTTGTAACGGTATGACCTTCTGCTCTTAACACTTTTATAATCCCATCAGTAAGTCTGTCTGGTTTATCAAAGTAGGCATCAGCCCAACATATTTTTAACATAGTATTTCGTATTGGTCGTAACTAGGATATTCTAGTATTAATACTTTCTTACCAACTCTCTTTAATTCTTTTTCCATTATTCCCCAATCTAGCGTTGAATAAGATTTAATCATTTGCTTTATAGATACACACAGTACCCAATCAAACTCATTATCTTTGTAAGGCAAGTCTTGTAGACTTTGAATATCAAACTTGTATTCTGGCTGTTCTTTTCTAGCTATCTCTATAAAATCTGGTGAAAAGTCTATTCCTAAATAATTATCCTTATTAAATAATTGTGCCATTCTTCCATAACCACACCCAGCGTCTAATACCTTTGCGTCTTTAGGTATAATTTCTTCAATAGTCTTTTTATGTGCATAAAATATTCTTTTCCAGGAAGGTGTATCACATACATAAACAGAATACTGTTTAATCTTAGCTTCATCTATCCGTTTCTTCCAAAATGAAATCTCGTCTACTTTAACTCTTGACATACTGTGTCTAATAAAACTTTTAATCTTTTCTTATAAGTAAAATGCTTCTTAGTAAACTCGTACATTTCTTTTTGTTTAGCTTTGCGTTCTTCTGGATGAGCCAAGTAATAGTCTATCTTTTCATACATATCTTCTTCGTTGTCATAGTAGACTAATACATCTCCGTATTCTTCTTCTAATCCTTTTAAGCGTGGGTGGATAAGGAAACCACCGCTACCAGTAATCAAGTAAACTCTATTTGACCAGTAGTTATCATCACTAGGGAATAATGGGGCTACTATAACTGGAACTGATGCACATAAGTTACTAAGGTCTTCATTAAACTGGTTCTGGTATATTTTAAATCCTGCCTTATACCTTGCTTTTAGTTTTAAAGCCCAGTCTCTACGCTCTCTGTAAGGATTACCTATAAAAGCTACGTCTACATTTCTTTCTTCAAACTTACCTAATACTGGTTCACCTATTCCTTGTCTTAATATCTTTACTTTTGGGTAGTCTTTAGCCCAAGTACCGTCTGTCATAAAGATATAATCAGCTCTTGGTTGTATGAAATTAAACCAATCAACTCGTTGACCCCAAATCTTATCAAAATACCAGCAAACCTTTTTTCCTGTAAATTTTAGAGGTGGGTTTAAATCTTTATGGAACAAGTAAATATCACCATCGCCGTGGTCTGATAATTCGTGTCCTAATTCTTTAATCGCTTTTCGTAAGTGTTCTTCTGTTCTATCTGAATCACCTCTCTGTTGTGCGTTATAAACTATCTTCATTTTGTTATAATAATTGGTTTATCTTTCCAATCAATCTTTTCATACTTAACTCCACATCTATCAAGTAATTCTCCTAAATCGTTAGGGTGTGAAGTGTAGTAATTATCTCGCTCTTTTTCTTTTCTTAAATTACATTGAAATATCATCTGACTACCTTTATGTCTCTTGATGATTTCTTCTTGTCTATTTTTAGGTAGGTGATATAAAACATTCAAGAATAATACTGTGTCAGCTTTGCGTTTTGTTTCTGTTATATCTTCTTCAAAGAACTCTACATCTAAATCCTTTTTACCAATCCACTCAAATACTAATTTGTTTAAGTAGGCATTGTGTATATGGTCGTGGTCTAAACCAACTACCTTATGGCCATTGATAGCTGACTGAATAGATATGTAACCTTCGTTGCAACCATAATCTAGTACGGTCTTACCCTTTATTAAAGGGACAATTAGATTATATCTACTTGCATTTTCCCTATAAACCTCACCTGCACTACTTATATTCTTCCAGTCCTTATATCCGAACTCAAATTCGTAATAATCTTTTGGACTTGATAAGTTTTTAGCTTTTAGTTTACGTTCAATAAAATCTTCGTCTATATCTTGCCACTTAAATCTATGTCTTATGGCTTTTACTTCTGGTATTCCTAGAAACATTGCTATTTTAGTTCTAAATGAACCATCTAACCTCTCACCAGTGATTTCACAGTGAACTGGGGTGTGTATTCCGTTAGTGCTTATGTATGTTAGTAATTCTCTAAGTCTTTTTGCTCTGGTTCTAGCTTCTTCGCCCTTATAAGCCCATTTTTTAACGTATGAACTTATATTAGTATTGTAGTTTTTATCTTCAACTAGGTTTTCTAACAGTTCATTAAACTCTTCAATGCTATGTTCGTAATATTCACCAGTGTCTTCTTCACACACAATAGATTTATGGTGAGATTTATGAAAGTCTTTAGGACTTATAATTATTTCTTCACCTTTAGTTTCAATTAAAGCGTCTCTTTCAGCCTTTTTAGTTGTGTGTAAGCCGTAAAACATATTATTTATGCGATACTGTCTTATGTCTTTTTAAACCTGCTTCTGTTTTACCTTTAAAATCACATAGGGGGCATTCATAAACATTGTCTCCTTCGTCTACGGCCTCTACTTCTCTAAAGAAGTTGTAATCTTTAACATATTCAAAGCCCTGTCTTAGTGTATCTTCTAGGCTATCTTTAGGTATTGTAATTTCTCTACCGTCTTTTAATCTTTTTACTATAACGTGTTCCATATTATTTTCTAGGCTGTGTATCTTGGATACTAGCTAATTTATTTAATAATCCTTTTTTGTCAAATACCATAGGCTCGTGGTCTGCCTCTAAGTCATCATAGTATTCTCTGTTTTTGAATTTAGCGTTTGGGTCAAACTCTCTGTATCTTTCAACCTTAGCTATTCTATCTTTCTTTGACATCAGCCCATAATGTTCCACGTAGAACGGAGCGTGCCAACCTTTATGATAGAACACTGGCGGAGCTAAACCACAATGTAAACTCTTCTTCATATACTGGATGTGGTCGCTTAGGTATTTAAAGAACCTTATATTCCAGAACCTTTGTATTCCTGCACCGTGATAGAAATGGTCTTTATCATTATAGAGATTCACTATCATAAAGTAGAAAGCTATCTCCTTTTGTTCTGTTAGTTTTTCAGCTTCTTCACGAGTAAACTCTGGAGCAAATACTTCGTCTGCGTCTAGTGCTACAATCCAATCAGGTTTTAACTTTCCTACTCTTCTTAGTAAATCTGTTTTAATATCTGGCTGGTGTATACCCCACTCTCTGTTATCTTCGTACTGCCAGAATCCATATTTCTTTATAAGGTCTTTTGTCTTTTGGTCTGCATTGTTAGTGGCTATGATAGCGTCATTACAGAGCCGTTTAAGCTCTTTAAGTGAGGCTTCTAGGTATCTATCAGCTTCAGCACCACATACCATCATTCCTACTATTCTAATTCCTTTTCTATCCATAGAGTCATCTTCTCATTTGTTTTTAGACTAAAGTTAGTAGCGTCAATCTCTTTCTTTGCTTCTAAGTTTCCTTTCAATTCTTCATCGTTATCAAATAAGAACTGTTTGAAATCTCTTATAATAGTTAGACGGAGGTTATCATTCTGTAATGCTAGTAGCATCTCCTCCAGTTGTTGTTTTCTTGTTTTCATAGTGTTTCTTTAATTCTTTTATACTTGGTAAACGTTTAGCTTTTATAGATTCTTTAATCTTTTTATCAACCCACCTATTTATCTTCTCTGCTACTTTAGGGTTTTCAGTTGGCTGGACTGTATCAAGGTCTCCACTAGCTAGGATAGTTCTTAGCTGTTCTTTCTTAGCTTCGGGTATACCTTCTTCTAGCGCTAGTTCAGCAACCTTTTTGATAGTAGGTGTAGTGAGTTGGTCTTTGACTACGTTGTTCATATAACAAGCTGGGATAGTTCCCTGTATACGTTGTAATTCTTTTGTTATTTGCTCTGGTGTAAACATATTACATTTCTAGTTTAGTTCTAAGATTTGGAACTCCGTTACCAAACATATCGCAGTTAGGCGGGGTCTCAAAGTTGCCACGTGCTACTTCTAATTCTTCTTGTATACCTTGTCTTAGTCTTTCTTGTGCTTTCTCTATTCCTTCTGTTTTGAATATCTCTTTAGCTTCTTTTCTTGCCTTATCATAAGTTAGCCCATTAGATACACCAATCTGTTTGTATTTCTTTTTATAAAGTTCCCAGGCTTCTCTAGTTTCAACTGGCTCTATGTTGCCAGTAGGCATTTCATAAAAGTATGTTTTATTTACTTTGAACTGTTGTGCCTTATTATTCAGCCCAACCGTTAAAGGTTTTTCTTCCATTGAGTAATCCATAAGATTATTTTCACTTTGTTGGCTCTTCCAAAGTGAAAGGAGAGCCAAACAATCTTTTTGACTAAAATGTCATTAAGAACCAATAAATGCGTTACTAGCGTTAATCAATACAGCACCAGGTTCTCGTAATACAGCTACGCCGTACATAATATCTACAACAGTTAAGTTAGCGATATTCTCTAACCAGTTTTGTGATTGAACACGAACTCTACCAGTACCCATTGTTCTTGTAGCAAAGCCGAAAGCGGATTTGTGCAAAAGCAAGTTACGGTAGGTTGAAAGAGCTGAAACAATATTTGTAGATGTGTATACAGGGATTCCATATAACATACCTTTCAAATTTGTCTTAGCCATACTAGAACCAAAGTTTCCAGTCATTACAGGTCCAGGTTGGTTGGCATTACCCAATGTAGCTGAAGTGTAATATTTAGCGACTGCATATAATTGATTCCAGTAAACGTAAGGGTGGAAGAAGAAAGCACATTCACTCAATTCATAGTTTGCACTATCAAGAGCTTCAATAGCTTGTCTAATTTCAGCATCACTTACTACGGTTGCTGTATCACCAATAGAATTGGTAGAGATACTTGACCATAGAGCAGCAATACTAGCTTCCAAAGCGGTAGCAAGTGTACTAGCAGCTTCAGTAGCATATTTCTGGCTCATATCATACTTCTGTGCAACCAACTGCATATCTAGGTCACCAATAAGGAAGGCAACGTATTTATGTGTGTTGATTGTTAGATATACGTCAGTTGTTGCAGGAGCTTGTGTAGTTACTTCTGTTGCTTGTGTTGTTTGAGTTGAAGCACTGAAAACACCAGTGAACAAATCAGGAACGTGGAAAATGTCTCCACCGCCTGTTGCATAAGAGCTAAGGTCGGTGATGAAATCTGCTAAGACAGTCTTGTCAAAGAATGCCTCGTTTACTAGTGGAGTCCAGATTTCGGGTATGACAGCCACCAGTTCGGTTGAGTCAAATGGGTCTGATGAAAGAGCCATAGGATTAAGTAGTTATACTACTTTTTTGACCTACTCACGATTTTTTCAAAGTTAGCTTTTCTTTCGTCTGCGTTCATTTCGGCAAAAGTCTTACCATTAACGGTTGAGGCTTTACCAGTTGATGAAGGAGTTGCACCTTCTACTCTTCTCTTAGGCCTTATGGCTTCTAACCCACCTTTAACAAATGGGTCTTCAAGAGTTTTCTTGTCTGGTTTAGGGTTTAGTCTAAACACTGCGTCTGTCTCTTCTGGCGATAGGTTATTTTCATAACCAAACTGCCGTTTCTGTTCGCTCAATGAAAGTTTTTGAACCGTACTTCTAATGTCGGAGAAGTCATCAGTAGTTTCTGATTTAACTGACTCTTTAGGCTGTTCATCTTTTTTAAGACGAGCATATAATTGCCTGTTTTTAGCCTCTGTGGCTTCTAATTTAGCCTTTAGAGACTCCACATCTTCGTCAGTTGATGTGTCCTGGCTTTCTTCTTGTTCCAGGTCAATATCAGGTTCTTGAGAGTCCTGTAACTCTAGTTCTTCACTCATAGCGAGTAGCTTATGCCCATTTTAAAGTGTTGGGACTGAACACGGTTAATTCCAATCATCGTTGCCCTCGGCAGTCTCTTTATTTCCTTTCAATACTTTCAATTTAGTTATAATCATTTTGTCTAATACTTCTATTACAGCTATTCTAGTTTCGTTTGTTAGTTCAGGCTTGAACCTAACATCAGCAATCTTAGCCTGTATCTCTTCAATATATCTTATAAGTGATTCACCAACAGGTGAGTTAGCTAATTCTTTAAAGTTCATACTGTGTTTGCTGTTAATTGATTCATCTCACCACCAGTAGCACCCTGTGGCATCTGCATTCCTTGGGTTGGTTGTCCTTGTTGCTGTTGCACAGGAGCTTCTAATCCTACTAAGCTATCAAGATTCTCACCAGTTAAACTCATTATCTTAGTTAATATCTTATCAGCTCTAGGGTCACCTTTCTGGGCTAGTGATGTGTAGAGATTAGTTAGAGTTTCAATTCTCTTTTCTACATTCAAGTTTTCACCAGTAGTCACTAATGTTACTGTAACAGCTAGGTCATCATAATAGTTATCAGGTACAGTTACCCATTCAGTATCTCTATTCATCTTCTCTGTGACCTGGTTGGTAATTAAATCAAGGTTTACTTCCTTTTCATTAAGGATATTTTCAATCACATTGTCTCTAACGTGTACTCTTGTGATGTCTTTCTTTAATCGTTCAATACCTTCTGCGTCTGCGGTAAATGATAATAAGTGTTCTTTCTTATTCTGTTTTTTAAATAGTGGAAGTAGTAAGTCATAAACAATATCTTCCATTAACATTCCTAGATTCTCTCTTTTAAGTGAGTAGTAAGCGTTGACAGAGTTAGCCATAATAACTCCAAGTCTAAATGGTGTTCCACTAGGCATTGACTCACCAGTTGCTACTTCAAATGTAAATGAAGTCTTGTCAGCGTTGTCATCAATCTCTCTTGCAGCTGCTTCGTATTCATTAAGTCCTTGTGTGGTCATATTGACCTGACTAATCTGTCCGTTAGGCATTATCTTTAATACCTCACCGTCTTTAACGTTCGTTACAAGGTTACGAGCTA
>Ga0114918_10003395_pt1 | contig 14063 bp, 14 predicted proteins | sample LantaG_FD_87015 | JGI IMG/M metagenome (GOLD analysis project Ga0114918, IMG submission 87015) | Deep subsurface microbial communities from Baltic Sea to uncover new lineages of life (NeLLi) - Landsort_02402 metaG | ecosystem: Environmental > Aquatic > Marine > Oceanic > Sediment | place...
AAAAAAAAAAAAAAAAAAAAAAAAAAGTTCTCTCTCTCTCTCTCTCTCTCTCTCTCTCCCTCCCCTCCTCAAAGCAGCCTCGCGAGCCTTATCAGCAGCACCGCCACCAGGGCAGCCACGAACAGCGCCAGCAGACCCACGCACAGGCTCCTGCACTCCCCCGGGCGTCCCGCCACGGCAGCAAGCTGGCGACCGGCAGCCCGCAGCCTCGCTCCCGTCGCTCCGACGTCGTCGTCGAGACTTTCGAGCAACCCGGACTGCAGCTCGAGCTCCTCTCCCACCGCCAGCGCCACGTGCTTGGTCGACTGGACCGTCCTCTCGAGGCCCTCCAGCTCCCTGTCCTGCCGCTCGATGGTCCGGCGCTGGACGTCGAGCAGCGCGACGGAGTCGAGTGGCGCGGTCTCGGCCGTCTCGCGCGGCCTCTGCCACTGCTGCTGCTGCTGCTGCCGCTCCAAGTTTTGAGCTTGCGCTTGCGGTCGAGAAGACGACGGAGCAGCGTTCGCCCCCTCCGACGGCCTGCGCAGCTGCGCCAGCAGGGCCTCCCTATTGGATTTCAGCGCCGCAACGGCGTCGAGCCTGCGGTGCCTCTCGGCCTCGGTGATGACTTGCTGCCCTGAAGAAGAGGTCGAGGTCTCGTCTGCCGCAGCAGCCCTAAGGCCGTCGATGGCGGCTCCGAGCGTGCCCAGGCCCCTGCGGGCGTTGGCGGAGAGGCGGGAGGCTCCCGGGCCGCCGTCCGGGTGGCGGGAGTTGCGCTCCTGGGTGAGTGAGGTGGTGGAGGTGGAAGTGGAGGTGGAGGTGGTGGAGGCGGGGAAGGTGAGGAGAAGAAGAAGAGGAGGTCGAAAAAAAAACGTCGAGGTTGGAAAAAAAAACTCTTTCCCCCCTTCTCTCTCTATTTACCTGGATCGCGTTGGCCACGTCCGCGGCCAGCTGCTCGGCGCGCTCAAAGTCGCGCGTCCAGGCGTCGGCTGTTGTTGGTGAGTGAGTGAGTGAGTGAGTGAGTGAGTGAGTGGAGAGAGGGAAAGAAGAAAGAGAGGTCGAGATGAGAGAATCGATGATGCCTTCTTCGACGACGTGCCCCCTCTTTCTTGGCCTTGTTGTCTCCCCTCGTTCTGAACGCACAAGCCATGCTCTGCTTTCAGTCGGTGAGAGCTGATGTTCGAGAGCGTAGGTGCCTTCTGAGAGAAAGAGAGCGATAGAGAGGTGAGAGAACAAGGAGAGCGACGAGAGGCGCTGCGGAACGTCGAGAAGGGGAAAAAAGTGGAAAGGGAACATGTCACTTTCCATCCCGAGGAAAAAAAACTCAAGAGCCATCATCATCGAAGCTTAGTTTTTTCTCTCTCTTCCAAGTCCTCAACCATCCCGCCCCTCGCCCTCCACCAGCAGGGAGGCCCCGGCGTCTCTCTCCGTTCCCCTCGTAGCCTCGCGCGTGACGTTCTCTCCAGAAGAGCACAGGCGGCAGCGAAGATGATGAACGGAAGAGGCAGCAGAGGAGGCGGAGGAGCGGCGGCGCCGACGACGACGACGACCAATGCCACCTCGGCGCCGATGGCATCGGGAGGCGCCGCGCCGGACCTCGCCGGCAGCGCCCCGGACGACAACGATTGGTCCACCTACTTCTGCACGTACGCCTATCTGTATCATCAGGTGCGAGATTGAGATCGGGGTTGGAGAACGAGATGGGGGGAGAGAGAACGAAAGAGAAAGAGCATTGAGAGAGAGCATTGAAAAAAAAAAAAAATCAAGCCGCCGGCAAAGAACTCAACCCCCGACATCCTCCTTCCTCCCTCTCTCCGCTTCTCCTCCTCCAACTCCCAACCACCACTACAGAAAGACATGCTCGAGGACCACACCCGCACGGGCGCCTACTCCGCGGCCATCCTGGGCTCGGCCCGGGCCTGCTTCGAGGGGAAGACGGTCCTCGACGTCGGTGCCGGCTCCGGCATCCTGTCGATCTTCGCCGCCCAGGCTGGAGCGAAGAAGGTTTTCGCGGTCGAGGCCACCCCCATGGCTGTGCACGCCCGCACGCTGATCAGGCACAACAAATTAGACCACATCATCGAGGTGATGCAAGGGACGGTAGAGAGCATCAAGTTGCCGGAGAAAGTCGACGTGATCATCAGCGAGTGGATGGGTTATCTTCTGTTGCGGGAGTCGATGCTCGACTCCGTGCTGGCGGCTCGCGATGCTTGGCTGAAACCGGGGGGTTCCCTGTGGCCGTCGCACGCGAGGCTGCTGCTGGCGCCGGCGAGGTCGACGCTGCCGCACGCGAGGGCGGCGGAGCTGCAGAACGCGATGCAGGGGTGGTGAGTTGTGGATGAAGTTTTGATAAAGTTTTTGGATTTTTTTTTCTTCGAAATCGGGTTTTTTTTTTCCCTCCCTTTTTCTTTCGAGGTCGAAAGAAAAAAGTCTCTCAAAACTCAATCTTGTTTCTCCACCCCACCCCAACCCACGCACACAGGGAGCGCTTCGCCGGCGAGGCCCAGGAGCACTACGGCGTCGACGTCGGCTGTTTGACTAAAGCCTACCGCGAGGAGCAGACTCTTTATTATTCGAAGACGGCAGCATGGGCCGACGTCAACCCCGACGATCTTTTGGGCAACGGGCAGGTCGTCGCCTCGATGGACCTGGCCGAGATCGGATTAGAGGAATCTAAAAAACCGCTAAAAGCGGAAGTGGACCTGCTGATCGAGGGAGGGGAGGACACGACCTGCGACGCGGTCGTCGGATACTTTGACGTCTCGTTCCGCGGCGGCAAGGGGAAGCAGAGCTCGACTTCAAGCTCTTCTTCGACCTCTCCTTCTCCGACGGACGCGCCTGCCACCGAGCCCGTCGTCACTCTTTCGACGGAGCCGTGCGCCGAGGGGGCCACGCACTGGGGGCAGCAGGTCTTCCCTCTGTCGCCGCCGCTTCCCGTGAGGAGCGGCGACCGCGTCACGGGCAGCGTCGTGATCCGGAGGCGCAAGGACAACCCTCGGCTGCTGGAGGTGGAGCTGGACGTGAGGGTCGTCGAGGGGCCCCTGAAGGGCGCCGTCGCTGCCGACGGGGCTCTGAAAGGGAGGAGGAAGGAGCACTATCAGGTGGAGTGAGGATGCTCGGAGGAGGGTGGCGGGGAGGGAGAAGGAGGAGGAGGAAGGGGCCCTTCTGCCCTTTTTTTTGTTTAGTTCATTTTAGATACAAAAAAACAACGATCGATCCTTCCTGTTTTTCCGTCTTTTTTTGTTGCTCTTATAGTTTCAATTTGATTTCAATCCTTTCAGTCTTGTTGGTAAGAAGAAGAAGAAGAAGAAGAAGAAGAAGAAGCGGGGAATCGGCTCCGTCAACGTCTCTGGAAGAAAAAACGAAGAAGCGACAAAAAATCGTCGAAACACAACGGCTAGCGAGGAAAAAAATCAAAATCGATCTCGTTTCCTAACTTCTTTTTTACAAGAGGGAATCGCTCGTCTCTCTTCCCCCTTGATTTGTGCATCATTTGCAGAAGCATCTCAATCTCTTCTTGAGCCTGAGATTAAAAGAAACCTCAAAAAATGACGGTCGAACGAGCCAACGGCATCGAAGACGAAGATGCCCCCGCCTCGACGACGCTGCGGACTGCCGACGACGCCACGATCTCCTCCCTGCGCGCCTCCCTGGTCGACGACGACGCCCCGCTCGCGGCACGCTACAGGGCTCTGTTTTCCCTGCGCAATTTGGCGGGGGAGAAGGCCGAGCAGGCTCTGATCGAAGATGAGGGGAAAAGAAAGAGAGAGAATTGAAAAAAGCGACGGCTTTGGCGAGCATCGAAGAACGACGACAACGACGACGCTCTCACAACTCTCACACCTCCATCTCCTTCAACCCAACCAACCACCGCAGCGCTCACCACCTCCAAGTCCGCCCTCCTCCGCCACGACATCGCCTTCTGCCTGGGCCAGCGAGGGGCCAGCACGGCCCTTCCCGCCCTGGCGGAGAGGCTTCGCGACACATCAGAACACCCGATGGTTCGGCACGAGGCGGCCGAGGCCGCCGGAGCTATCGGCTGCCCCGGAGCCTGGGAGCTGGTCGAGGAGCATTTGAAAGACGGGACGCGCGAGGTGGCCGAGACGTGCCAGCTGGCGGTGCAGAGGATGGCCTGGTACGAGCAGAAAGAGAAGAAGAAGGAGGAGAAGGAGAAGAAGCGGATAAAGGAGAAGCAGAGCGGCGGCGTCGGCGAAGAAGAAGAAGGGAAGGAAGAAAAAGAAGGAAAGGAAGCTGCTGCTGCCGCCGTCGTCATCAAGCGCTACCTCTCCGTCGACCCAGCCCCTCCCGCCGCACCGGGAACACCGACACAGGAGCTCGTCGCCACCCTGCTCGACGATTCCCCAGCGACCCCGATCTTCGACCGCTATCGCGCCCTGTTCTCGCTTCGGGACTCCGGGGGAGAACAAGCGGTCTCTGCGCTCTGCCGGGCCCTCCGCCCTTCGAGCTCTGCTTTGCTGAAGCACGAGGTGGCCTACGTGCTGGGCCAGATGCAGGAACCCTCTTCGTTGAATGCCTTGAAGGAATGCCTTGCCGACGTGGCGGAACACGGTATGGTCCGGCACGAGGCCGCAGAAGCTCTCGGGGCCCTTGGCGCAGAGGCCGCAGTCCCCGCCTTGAAAGCAGGGTGTTCGGACAGAGATCCCGTGGTGTCGCAGTCGTGCGTGGTGGCGCTGGACGTGCTGGCGCACGAGAGGAGCGGGGCGTTCGAGTACGCGGCGGGGGCGTGAAAATAGAAAACGAAAGAAAGAAGTTTTCTCCTTTTTCTTTTTGTAAAATCACATTCGAGAGGTCGTTTATTTTCTTTCTTTTTCTTTTCATCGACAAAAAAAAAGATGGTGCTCCGACCTCGCGCTCTGCTTCTGCCCTCGAGGGCGGGAGGCTCGCTGGTGTCTCGTCAGCCCTCAGTCATTCGAGCGCCTTCGCTTGTGCTTCCCGTGCGAAGGAACATGCCAAAAGGCGCGCGCAGGGGCTTAATTCGCGCCGCTTCTTCGGGTGCAACGAAGGGCATCGATGATGTCGATGGCGAAACCGGCAACGACGAAAATCTCGACCTCGACAAAGAAAAAGAAGAAGGAGACCTCTCCCCGCTCGAGACCGCCGACGACGCGGGGCTCGCCTCCCGCGGCAGGAGACGGCGTCGGAGATCCAGGACAGCAGCAGCAGCGAATGCGGGATCAGATCCGACGACAACAGCGACGCTCGAAGACGACTCCTCATCTTCTTCCTCTTAGCCTTCCCCTCCCCCTCCGCTCCGAACCGTCACGCGCCCGCTCCCCCGGGTCCTCGTGCTCCTGTAATTCGAAAACGAACCAAGAAGAAACGAAAAGAGAGAACCCAATATAGAAGATATTTGAAGAAACAAGGGGGGGTGGGGCCTCTTCGGGCCGTCGACCGTTGAAGAACAAGAAAAAGAGGAAAAAAAATCAGCTCTGCTTGACTCTCCACCCGCTCTCGTCCAACCTCTTCTGCGCCGCCAGCGTCTCCTTGATGGCATGCCAGCTCACGGCCAGCGGCACCACCACCCACATCCCGTTGAGTCCCACGAAGTAGAACCAGAAGTAGAGGGGCTCGGGGCGGGTGTGGATTCCCTTCTCGAAGGCGCAGGTAGCAAAGTAGAGCGCATCACCATAAAGCTGGCAGACGGAGGCGACCAATGCGGCCACGTGCCTCCATTGCCCCCTGCTGCAGTACTGGCTGGCAGCGAACAAGCACAGGGGGCCAACAAAGAAGGCTGTGACGAACTCCATGCAGACGGTGAAGGCGTCGCGCGTGGCGTAACGGGAGTCGGCCTTGCCGTATTCCTTCCAGACCTCTGCCAAAAAGTTAATTTTTGATTTCGAGCGGTAGAAGCCCGAGTCGAGGACGACGTATCCCTCGACGACGAGGTGGATGAGGGCGGTGAGCACGAGCCAGGTGACGATGGAGCGCTCGCGCGTGGAGACGGAGGGGAAGCGGGCTGTGGTGTTTTGTGGTTGGTGGTGGTGGGAAGAGGTTGAGAGGAGGAGGAGGTCGAAGGAAGAGGAGGAGGGTCGGGGGTGAGGGAAAAAAGATTTGACGTCGAATTTCGGGGCTCGAGACATTTGACATTCTCGCGCGAGAGAGTTTTCTCCTCGTTCCTGAGCTCGGATCTCCTCGATTCCAATCCGACAACACAAAGCTCTGTCTCAGGCTTCTTCCCACATTCGCAGAAAAGGAATGCCCCCTTTCCCTCTTGCTCAATCAAAGGGAAGAAAAAAAAGACGATAATCCGATTCTTTCATCGACGACGACCGAACGCACCAGCCATCCTCTTCCAGGTCCCGACGCCGACGAGCGCCGTCACGCCGAAGAACACCGCCAGCACCACGCCGAAGTTGAGTCTGGCCGGCTCGTAGCCCGGGAGGTTGGCGGAGGCCGGGGAGTAGGGGTGCTTGGTGCCCAGCGAGACGCGGAAGAAGGAAGAGGGAGATGGAGAAGACATGGCTTCGAAACTTTTTTATTTATCTTTTTTTGTGATTTCTTTTTCCCTCTCTCGAGTCTCTCTCTCTCTTTCTCTTTTCTCCTCTCTCTCCTCTCTCTCGCCACGCAGTCCTCTCTTCCGTAACTGGATCCAGAGCGACAAAACGATTTTACACAAAAGGTGAGAAAGAAAAGAACGAACAAACAAGCAAACAAACAAACAAACAAACAGAACTTGATTTCTGAAACTGAACTCTCAAACCCCGGCCCCCTCGACAGCCAAGACCCTCAGAGCGGTCAGAGGCTGCCTGTGGCCCTTCAGCCTCCTCGAGGCCTTCCTCCTCCTTTTGACAAAGTGCAGCTGCTTCGCGTCCAGCACCAGCTCCTCCACCGCCGCGGTCACGCTGGCACCGGGAAGCACGGGCCTGCCTATCCTCGTCTTGCTGGCCGATCCAACGGCCAGAACCCTAGTAAAACGGACGACGTCGTTGACGTCGACGCTGCCGTCTAGCCACCCGTCTGCGAAGAGGAGGTCCCCGGGGCAGGCCTTGTGCTGCGTGCCGCCGAAGTCGACGACGGCGAAGATAGGGGTCGCGGAAGAAAGGTTCTGGAAGTCGGCCTTGCTCTGGAGGCGGCCAACGACCTCGAAGTACGGAGGCGAGGTTGAGGTTGAAGAGGGCGAAGAGGTCGGGCTGGCGGCGGCGGCGGCGGCGGCAGCGGCCGACTTCGACGGCGGTGCCTTCATTGCCTCTTCGGCGGCGCTCGCTGCCGTGATGGACGTCGTCGACGCCATCCAAGCGTCGCTCCTTGCTCTCTGGTCCTGCTCGGGGCTCCTGATCGAGGCTTCGGGCGGTGACAAGGAAGAGAGAGAGCGGTGAATGGAGAGGAAAGTCGATGACAATGGCGACGTCGACGATCGAAGCATTGCTGCGCTGCTGCTGGTGCTGCTGGTGCTTGCGACGCCTCCGCGAGCAGCAGCTACGGAAGCCGGGTGATGCAGCGCGGCGGCCACGCCCTCGGCGAGGAGGGACAGGGCCCGGCGGCGCATGGTTGGGGATAGGGAGTTGAGAGAGAGAGAAAGAGAGAGAAGAAGTGAGAAGAGTCTCGCTCTCTCGGAGCTGGAAATTTTTCATTTTTCGGGAAATTCCAATCGAGAGCGAGAGAAAGAGAAACGCAGCAGCGGTCCTGCGCTCTCTTTCGTTCCTCGCAAACAAGAGCCATGGCAGGGTACGTGATGAAGTTTTCGCATCGAATCAACGCGCTGCTGCTTCTGCTTCTGAAAACAGCACCAGGAGAAAAAAAGGAAGAAAGAAAGGGTCGGCGTCGTGCGATCGAAAAACCAATCTCACCTCCATCTCTCCCTTTCCCTCTTCCCTCCTCTCCCCCGTCTCACAGCTCCTCGCCGCCGCCGCCTTGCGACGAAGATGACGCCAAGCCTCGACGCTCGACGCGGGCCAGAAAGGCGCCCGCAGCCAAGGACGAGCCCCCGAAGGCCGCCGCGAAGAAGAAGGAGAAAGAGCAAGAGAAGAAAGAGGAAGAGCTGCCGATGCCGCCGGCGGCAGAGGAGGAGGAGGCAAAGGTCGACGACGTCGAACCCGCTGTTCCTCTTCCTCTTCCTCCTCCTCCTCTCCCCGAAGCCCCCGCTCTCCCTCCGCCGCCGCCCGTGCCTCAGGTCGCAGCAGCACCAACAGCAGCAGAAGCGATGCCTCCTCCTCCTGTTCTGCCTCCGCCGCCGCCGATGCGAATGCCACCGCCACCGCCGGCAGCAGTTGGAAGAGGAAGAGCGGAAGAGGCCCCCCCGGGAGAAGAGCTGCCGCCCGGAGTCGGAGCTGCGCCGAGCTCTTTGCCTCTCCCGCCGCCTCCGCCCCCGCCTCCTCTCGCCGCCCCTGTGGCCCCGCCTCCAGCCCGCCCGCACACCTTCTACCACGGCGGGCCCCCACCGCAGCCTTACGGAGCTGTCGCTCCCCAGATCCAACAGCAACCGCAGAGGAAGGAAGAAGGGCAGCTGATCGCGCAGCTGCAGCTGCAGCCGCGGGTGCTCGCTCTCTTCAAGCCGCCGCCGCCGCTCGAGCACCTTCCGCCGTTCGCGCTCTCGAGGCGGAAGAGGAGCGGGAAGGCCGCGGGCGTCGTCCCTCGCGTGCCCATGTCCGGGCTCGCAACGTTCGTCAAGGAGTTTGCCGCCGCGAAAGGGGAGGGAGACGAGGAGGAGGAAGAGAGGAAGGAGAAAGAGAAGGAGAAAGAGGGTGACGGCAAAGAAGACGGCGACGGCGAACTCGAAGAAGAAGAAGAGGAGGAAGAGGAAGAGCGCCGCTCGCTCCGCCACCCGGTCCTCGCCCTCCAGGCCCGCCTCCCCCCGCGCAGGACCTCGACCGGGATGCTCCTGCCGCCGCTCGAGCGCCGCTCGGCGCGGCTCGAGGCAGCGCGCGTCCGCAACGAGGAGCGCAAAAAGCGAGGCATCGAGACTTACAACCCCAAGGAGGACCCCAACGCCGCCGGCACGGACCCGTTCCGGACGCTGTTCGTAGCCCGGCTGCCCTACGACGTCGACGAGGCGACGCTGAGGAAGGAATTCGAGGAGTTCGGGCCCGTGAGTAAGGTTTCGATCGTCGTCCCGAGAGGAAAAGGAGGAGGCGGTGGCGCGAGTCTAGACGGTGGCGGCGACGGCGACGACAGGAAAGGAACGACGAAAGCGACTTCCGCGAAGAACGACAAGAACAGCAACAAGAACAAGAGGAAGCCCCCGCCCGCCTCCCGCGGCTACGCCTTCGTCGAGTTCGAGCGCGCCGAGGACATGAAGGCCGCCTACAAGCGCGCCGACGGGCGCCGAATCTCCAGTAAAACGAGCACAGGTTCGACTAGCTTTTCGGCGGAGAAATCTAGCCGGAGGATGCTGGTCGACGTCGAGCGGGGGCGCACGGTCGAAGGGTGGCTCCCGCGCAGGCTCGGCGGGGGGAAAAGAGGGGGCAGCGAGGCGCGGCGTGGCCCGCGGGAGCCCACAAGCGAGAGGAAGAGGAAGTGGGAGGGGCTGATCCAGCTCCCCAAAAGCTTCTACACGCAGAGGAAGCTGGCAGCGCTGGCTCCCAAGAAACCCGCGGGGCTGCCCCCTCCTCCGCCGTCGAGGTACGGGGACCGAGGGGACCGAGACCGCGGGGGGGGCTCGGCGCCGCTGCCGTGGGAGCGGAGCAGCGGAGGAGGAGGAGGAGGAGCTCTGCCGCCGCCGCCGCTGCCGTCGGCGTCGAGGAGGGGAGATGACGGCTACGACCGCCGCCGCCGCTCCCGCTCTCGCTCCCCGCGCGGAGGAGACCGAGACCGAGACCGAGACCGAGACCGCGACCGCGGGAGGGACAGGCGCGACAGGGATCGCGACCGCGACAGGGACCGGCGCGGTGGGAGCAGCCGGCGCTCGAGGTCGAGGTCGAGGTCGAGGGACCGAGGCGGAGGCGGAGGTTCTTCGAGGGGCGGCGGCGGCAGCAGTGGCCGCGGAGGCTACTCGCCTCCGCGCTCGTCTCACCCGCCTCCTCCTACACGAGGCGGAGGTGGGGGCAGCGAGGACGAGGAAGAGGGCGAGTTGAAATGAGTTTTGGGGGTTGTGTGTGAAACTCTTCTCGTTCGTTTTTTTTTTGCGTTCTTTTTTTTCCTTTTTTACAAAATTTCTAAAAACTTTTTTTTCATTTTCACCTCTTGCGTAAAGCGCGCGAAGGGGTTCCGACCGCAGGAGCAGCAGCAGAGGCTTTAGCCTTTTTCGAAGCAGCAGGGGCGGCGTCGCTTCCGCGTTTCTTGCTCTTCTTCGGAGCTTCCGTCTTCGCGGCGGCGGCCGTTGCTCTCGCCGAGCGGCGAGTGGCGACGGTGGCGGCGGCGGCTTTTTCCTCCTCCGACTCCGACTCTTCCTCCTCCTCCTCCTCCTCAACGACGACGACAGGAGCAGCAGCGGCAGCGGCCTCTTCCTCAGACTCTTCCTCAGACTCTCCCTCCTCCTTTTCGGCCTCCTCGCCGTTGAGCCTCGCGATCGCGGCGGCGCGGCGAGCGGCAGCGGAAGAGGAAGAGGAAGGAAGAGCGAGGTTTTCATCGAAAGCAGCGCCGTCGCCGTCGCTCTCGCTCCCCTCCTCTTTCTCTTCCCCCTCCTTCTGCTCCTCGCCGTCGCTCTCGTCGTCCTCGTCGTCGTCGTCGCTCAGCACCCCCGCCTCGGCCAGCGCCGCCTCCACCACGTAGGTCGCCTCGAGCAGCCGGTCCGCGCGCCTGGCGTGGCGAACGGTGTAAGCCAGGATCGCGTCGAAGAGGTCGGCGTTGCTGTTGTTAGTGGCGGTTGAAGAAGAAGAAGAGGTCTTGCTTCCTTTCTTCTTTCCTCCTCCGCTCCGACCTCCTCCTCCGACGAGCTCCGCGGGCGAGAACTCGGCCAGCACCGCCGCCAGCAAAAAGTGCGCCTCGTGGCAGGTCGCGGCGCGGGCGTTCCAGGCGCGGACTGCCTCGAGCGCGACGCGGAGGCCGTCGGAAGAAAAAGGGGCCGCGGATTCGGCCCTGGCGGGCCCCTCGTGCGCCGCGCGGACCGCGGCGCGGAGCGCGGCGCGCCCCGGGTGCTCCAAGTTCTCTTTCCCTCCTTTCTCTCCGCTTCCTCCTCTCCTTGGGGTCAGCGCCGCTGCGGCCTGCACCGCCGACAGAAGCCTGGCCGGGGCCCTCAGCTTGAGAGCTAATTCGGCAGCTCCTCTGACGTCCCCGAGCGCGAGCGCGTTGGCCAGCGCCTGCGCCCCGGCCGCGTCGGCGGCGGTGGCCGCGGTGGCGGCAGAGGCGACGGCCGACGACGCGTCGCGCCAGAGCAGCAGCCTCCCGTCAGCGCCGCCCGTCGCCAAAACTCCCGGAGCGGATTTTCCGGCACCACCACTCCCTCCGTCGTCGGAAGCGTCCAGAGCCCAGGCTTTGGCGTCGTGAGCGTCCGAGGTCGACGCGCATTCTCCCGTGCGCACGCTCCAGGTCTTCAGTAAACCGTCGGCGCCGACGCTGGCGATCCCCCGCCCGCCGGCCAGAAAGGCGCAGCGCAGCACCGACGCCCCGTGCCCCTCGAGCGAGCGCAGGCACGCGCCGTCAGGCAGGGACCACAGCCTGACCGTGGCGTCCCCGGAAGCCGTGGCGACGACGCGGGCGGCGGGAGAGAAACGCGCGTCCCAAACGCCACGCCGGTGCCCGCGGAGCGTCGCGACCGGCAATAAATGGGGCAGGCGCCAGATCTTGGCGGTCCTGTCCTGGGAGGCCGTGGCGACCAGCGCGTCGTCCGGCGAGACGTCGAGGCCGTTGATGGCCTTGTCGTGGGCCACCGTCGCTGCCGAGGCGGAGAAAGGACGAGCAGGTTTTTTCTCGCTTTCGTCGTCCTCGTTGTCTTTGCCCTTTGACGACACCAACAGAGAGGGGAGCAGCGGCTCGAGGTCCCACACTTTGAGCAATCGGTCGTCCCCGCCCGAGACCAGGAACCTTCCCGGGCGCCTGCGGGACCACGAGAGAGCCGTGACGGCCCCGGCGTGCGCGGCGCGGGCCGAGGCCGAGGGGCGGATGACGGGGGAAGAGGAAGAGGAGGTTGAAGAATTATTCGAGAGCGGGCGCCAGACGCAGATCGAGGCGTCCTTCCCTCCCGAAGCAAGCAGCCACTGAGCAGCAGCGCTCGAGGGATTCGGGGCGCAAAACGCCGAGTCGAGGGCGAGCACGGCGGCGGAGTGGCCCACGAGGGAGGCGGAGCAGCCCCCTCCTCCCGAGGAGGAGGAGGAGAGGCTCATGACGCGGATGTCGGGCGAAGCAGTCGCGACCGCCGCGTGCGTCGGGGGCCTCCAACCGCCGCCGACGCTTCCGCCGCTTTCATTCCCGCTTCCGTTTCCTCCCGCCTTCTTCGCCGCCCTGCTCCCTCCCAGAAAGCGCACGTCGGTGATCTCGTCGAGGTCCCCGATCAGGTGGGCGGCGACGCGGAGCCCCCCGCGGGAGGAGGAGGCGCCGTCGAGCGCGACGACGCGGCCGTCGGCCGTCGCAGCGAGCAGGCGGTCGCTCGCGGCGAAGAGGGAAGACCTCGAAGGACTCAAAGAGGAGCTCGAGGGAGAGGCGAACGCCATCGCGACGAGCGCCGTGAGCTCCCTGCCGGAGCCGTTGCTGCTCTCGGAGCTGCTGCTGCCGCCGCTGCCCCCGGGGGCGTCGAGCCTGGCGATCTCGCGGCGCGTCGCCGACGACCACAGCCTCACGGCACCCTTGGCGCCGGCCGTCGCGATCGTGAGCTCGCCCGGAGCGAGCGCGGCGGCAGCGGCGGCGGCGGCGGCGGCGGTCGCAGGGGAAGGTTTCGAAGAAGATTTCGAAGAACTCGAGCTCGAAAACGCCACCAGCGCCGCGCCCTCCACGGCCTCCATCGCGGCGATCTCGGCGCTCTTGGAGCGGGACAGCCAGTCCCAGATGACGACGACGCCGTCGCGGCCCGCCGAGACGAGGCGGAGCGCAGCGGGGTTGCTCGTCGAGGCGGAGGCGGCGGCGCCCTCCTTCTTGCTCCCCTTGTTGTTCTTGTTCTTCTTCTTCCTTTCGTCTTCTCCCTCTCCTTCTTCGGCCTCGACCTCGAGCGGCGGCGCGGGGACAAGCGCCGTCACCGCGGACCCGTGGCCCCTCAGCACAGCCAGGCAGCTCCTCCCTTCCAGGTCCCAGCCCCTCACCGTCCCGTCGTCACCAGCGGTGAACAGCACCAAGACTTTCGGATGCGGGTGGAACGCGACGGCGGTGACGACGCCGGCGTGCCCGTGGAACGCGTGCGTGCAGAAGAAGGCATCGGTGTCAAAAACCCGGGCGCTGCGGTCGGCTCCGGCCGTGGCGAGGAGCCCTCCTGAAGGGTCGAGGGCCATGGCGACGACGGGGGCCTTGTGAGCCTTCCAGACGCGGAGGCACTCGGCGGTGGTGGCGGAGACGGTTTTTGTCTTTCGAAGTTTCGGGGTTTCGCTTGCTTCTTCTTCGTTGTCTTCGTCTTCATCATCGTCGTCCTCCTCCTCCTCCTCTTCGACCTCCACCGTCGTGACGGTCGTCGTCAGCCTCCACGCTCGGAGAGCCAGGGAGCGAGACGCTGCGTAGACGCGCGTGCCGCACGGGCCCGCGGCGATGGCCGTGACGGGCTCAGAGTCCTGGAGGAGTTGGGGTCGGGGTTGTGGAGGTTGAGGTCGTCAAAGAGGAGGTGAGCGAAGAAAGCGGCGGCGGACGACGGCGGCGGCGGCGGCGGCGGCGGCTCGACATGTGAATCTCCTTCTTCTTTCTCTCTTCTTTCTCCTCTCTTTCTCTCCTCCAAACTCACCCCTGCGAGCGTGCACTCGACGGCTCCCGTATTGACGTTGATGATCTGGGATTGAAATTGTGCGCGTTTGATGGAGAAAAGAGAAGAGGGCGTGAGAGAATGAGTTTGTTGCATTGGCTAGCGTCGAAAAAAAAAAAAAAAAAAAAACCCACCCCCCCTTTCCCCCCCCCCCCCCCCCCCCCGCCCCCCCGAGCCCCGCGGAGGGAAAAAGCCACCCTTTCGGGGGCCCCCCCCCCCCCCCCCCCCCCCCCCTTTTTGCCGTTTTCCCCTTCGCCCCCCCCTTCCTTCCCCCTCCCCCCCCCCCGCCCCCCCCCCCCCCCGCGGTGGGCCCCCC
>Ga0114918_10003396_pt1 | contig 14054 bp, 11 predicted proteins | sample LantaG_FD_87015 | JGI IMG/M metagenome (GOLD analysis project Ga0114918, IMG submission 87015) | Deep subsurface microbial communities from Baltic Sea to uncover new lineages of life (NeLLi) - Landsort_02402 metaG | ecosystem: Environmental > Aquatic > Marine > Oceanic > Sediment | place...
GTGCTCCCCGCCTGCCCCCTCCCCCCCCCCCTGTCTCTCGTCTCCGTGTTTGGTGGTTGTGTTTTTTTTTTTTTTTTTTTTTTTGGTCGAGGTCGAGGTTGAGGTCGCACGTTTTCTTCTTCATCTTCATCTTCTTTCTCTCTTCCTCTTTCTCTCTCTTCCTCTCTCTCTCTTTCTTCCCGCCGCACCTTGTCCTCCGAACGCATTTTGTGAAGCATCGTGGTCAGGCTCGCGGCCGTCGGGGGAGGGCCGGAGGAAGGCATCGTGGACGGGCTTTTTCTTTCTTTCAAAGGGAAAAGAAGATGGAAAGCGGCGACGAGCAAGCGATCGATGCGATGGATGCCTTCTCAAGCCAAAGCTTGTTTCTCTCTTTCTTCTCTCTTTCTCTTGTGTCTTCTTTCCTCTCTCCGCCGTCCACTCGAGCGCATGCGCTGAAAGAGCGAGGAGGATGAGGGAAGGAGAGGGGCGGAGAGGAGCAGAGGCCTTGTCGTCTGCGTGAACAGCCGGGGAAAGGTGAGGTCTCGAAGAAAGAAGAAGAGACCAGTGATCCAGAGAACTCTCGCTTCTCCTCCTCTTCCTCACTTTGCCTTTCTTTTTTCTTCTTCGTCCTCGAAGAAGAAGAACCACGATGCCTCGCCGGCCAAGCGCGGGCAGGGCCCCGCGCCTCCTGTTATTCCTGCTGGCCGTGCTCTCCTGCGCGGCCCTGACCTCGGCGCTCAAGCCAGAGGACTGGAAGGTGAGGGATTGGGAGAAAGAAAAAGAAGGAAGAAGCAAAAGCATGGGTTTTTTCCGCTCGTCGACCATCGATCGCGCCCCGCTTTCCACCTTTTCTTCTTCCGTTTCTCAAGGCCCTTTTTGCTTTTCTTGGTCCACCTCGCTTCCTCTCAGAGTGGAGAAGCACGTCGTCCGCGATCTATCAAGGAAAAAAGGGGATCACAGAAGGAGTGCAACGCCCGTCAAAACGCGCGCGAGAATCTTCGCTCGATGAAACCCAAATAAAAAACTCAATTTCGATCCCCATCAAAAACAAACTCTCTCAACTCCAAAACTCCAACTCCAGAAATGCGCCGACGCCCCCTTCTGCGCCAAGCTCCGCGCCCAGCCGGGGCCAGGGCACGACCTGGACGTCTCGACGATGGAAGTCAGGGGGTCCAAGCTGACGGCGGAGCTCGTCGAGCGGAAAGCAGCTGCTGAGGCACCGAATTCGACCTCCTCTTCGTCTTCGACCTCGACCTCGACCTCTCCTTCCGCTCCTCCGGGTCGCCTCCGCCTCTCGCTCACGGCCTTTGGCGGGGGAAACCTCCGCGTGCGCGTGGCCGAGCTCGACTCCAGGCGCTTCGAGCCCACCAGCTCGCTCAGGGACGACTTGGGATTGTGGGAGGTCTCCTGGCAGGGCGGGGGATTAGGAGAGAAGGTCGAAGGCGACGGGGGAGGCCTGATCTTCGACGCGAGCGCGGAGGGGGGCCCGCGCGTGCTCCTCTCGCCCTCTCCCTTCCGCCTCGACCTGCTCCCGGGGAAAGAAGAGGGAGAAGATGAATCCCATCAGAAGAAGGGAGTTCTTCCCGTGCCGCTCGCAGTCTTCAACGGAGCCGGAGGCCTCCTCTTCCAGCGCCGCGGCGCTTTCTTGCCCCCCAAGGACGAAAACAGCACCACGGAAGTCGATCCTTCTTCTTACTCTTCCTCTGCCTCCCTCTACCCGGAGGAGCTCTTCAAGTCGCACAGGGACAGCGTCCCCTTTGGCCCTCAGGCTGTCGGCTTCGACCTCTCTTTCCCCGGAGCGACTTTTGTCTCGGGTTTACCCGAACGCGCCAAGAAGCTCGCTCTGCCGGCCACGCTCACGGGCGCTCCCCCTCGAGGCCAGCCCTCGGTCCCTGGCATCGACCCGGTCACCGGAGAGCAGACCTTCTCCCGCTTCAGGGACGAGCCCTACCGTCTCTATAACCTCGATGTCTTCGAGTACCTCGACGACTCCAACTTTGGTCTGTACGGCTCGATCCCGATGCTGGTCGCGCACTCTCCCGCCGGGGCAGCTTCTGCCGCCGCGGCCTCCGGAAACGCAGCGCTGCTGGCTGCTGCCGCCGCTGCTGCGAAGAGGAACGAGAAGAACGAGGCCGCGCTCTCCTTCGGGGCCTCCGGAGGGGCGGAGGGCTCCTCCTCGCCGCCGAGGACGGTCGGCGCCTTCTGGAACAACGCCGCCGAGATGTACGTCGACATCGCGGTCCCGATGCCGACCGCCGCCGTCGCCAATTCCGTCTTCTCCGATGCCGCCTCGGGCTCCTCCTCGGCGCCGTTCATCTCGGACCCGGGCGTGACCTCGCCCTTCGCCGGCTCGGCGCTGACGACGCACTGGCTGGCCGAGGCGGGCGTGGTGGACCTGTTCCTCTACGGAGGAGGAAAAGCAAACGACGGAAAGAAACCCGCCTTTTCTTCTGCTCCTTCTCCTTCCCCTTCTCCTTCCTCTTCTCCCGCCTCCGTCGCCGCTGCCCACGCCCGCGCCACGGGCACCACGGCCCTCCCGCAGCTGTTCTCCCTGGGCTACCACCAGTGCCGCTGGAACTACCGCGACGAGGGCGACGCGAGGCACGTCGACGCGGGCTTCGACGAGCACGCGATGCCGTACGACATGCTCTGGCTCGACATCGAGCACACCGACGGCAAGCGGTACTTCACCTGGGACAAGGACCTGTTCCCCAACCCGCGCAAGCTGATCGGGGACATCGCCTCTCGCGGGCGCAAGGTCGTCGCGATCGTCGACCCGCACGTCAAGAGGGACGAAGGGTACCGCGTTTATTCGGAAGCCAAAAAGAAGGATTTCTTCGTGAAGGACAGGAGCGGCGAGAAGGACTTTGAAGGGTGGTGCTGGCCCGGGGCCTCTGCCTACCTCGACATGCTCCTTCCAGCGGCGAGGAAATGGGTAAGGGGGAAAAGAGAAAAGAGTGGAGAAAAGAGAGAGAGGAAGAGAAATGAGAAGAGAAAAGACGGTTTCGGAAAAGAAAAAAAACCTATAACCTTTTTCCAAAAAAAAAAAAAATCAACTAAAAAAAACAGTGGTCGTCGCAGTTCTCACTCGACAAGTACGCCGGCTCCACGCCCGACCTCTACATCTGGAACGACATGAACGAGCCGAGCGTCTTCAACGGGCCCGAGATCACGATGCCTAAGGACGCGAGGCACTGCTTGGACTTGAGTTCGAAAAAGGCTTCTTCTTCTCCTTCTTCGAAAGATGATTCAAGCTTCGTCGAGCACAGGGAGGCCCACAACGTCTTCGGCGCCCTCTTCCACTCCGCGACGGCCCAGGGCCTGGCCGACAGGGGCCGCGCCTCGAAGGGGTCCGACGGCGACAGGCCCTTCGTTCTCTCTCGGGCTTTTTTTGCAGGGACTCAGACGGTCGGACCCATCTGGACGGGGGACAACTCGGCCTCGTGGCCGCAGCTCCGCGTCTCGATCCCGATGCTGCTGGCGCTCGGTGTCGCGGGCCTTCCCGCCTCTGGCGCCGACGTGGGAGGGTTCTTCGGGGACCCTGACCCTGAGCTGCTGACGCGGTGGTACCAACTCGGAGCGTATTATCCTTTCTTCAGGGGCCATGCGCACCTCGACACTGCCCGGAGGGAGCCCTGGCTGAGCGGCGAGCCCTACACCAGTCGCGTCAGAGCGGCTCTACGGGAGCGGTACCGCATCCTGCCTTACCTTTATTCGGCTTTCAGGGAGGCCAACGTGACCGGAGCACCTGTGATGCGCCCGATGTTTTTCGAGTTTCCTTCCGAGAAGGACGCGGCGCTCGCCGCCGCCGACGACCAGTTTCTGGTCGGGAGCTCGCTGCTGGTGGCCCCGGCTCTGTACCCTTCTGAGGACCCCGACGGCCTGGGCAAAAAGAGGAGCGCGTGGCTTCCCAGTGGCGGAGGGGAGAGGTGGTTCGACTCCGTCACCGGCGTCGAGGAGAGAAGAGCAGGAGCTGCTGCTGTTTCGGCTTCGACGAAAGGCGGCGAAGAAGAACAACAGCAAGTCTTGACCGAGATCGAGCTGTCCGAGGAGCGCGCCCCCGCCTGGTGGCGAGGCGGGAGCGTCATTCCTCTCAGAGAGAGGCCCAGGCGCTCCACGCATACGGCGAGGCGCGACCCGCTGACGCTCGTGGTGGCCTTGGACTCCTCGGGAAAAGCCTGCGGCGACCTCTACCTCGACGACGGGGCGACCTTCGCGTTTGCGCGCGGCGCTTTCGCTTCGAGGAAGATCTGCTTCGATTCCGAAACGGGGGAGCTCACCAACAGGGCAACTGCCGACGACGAAGGTCCCTTGTCTTCTCCGGCCAGGGCGGCGAGCTGGCGCGGGGCCTCTGCCGGCTGGAAGTCTGGCGTCTCGGTCAACAGGATCGTGGTGCTGGGGCTGAGCGAGTTTTCTGCTCCTTCGAAAAAGGCTTCGTCGTCGGCGTGGAAGGCGCTCGAGGGGTCGCGGGAGATCGACGCCGCCCCGGGGCCTCTGACGCTCGCGCCGGGCGCCCCCGTCGTCGGCGTCGTCGTCAGGAAGCCCGAGGTGGCCGCCGACGGCGACTGGACGATCAGGCTCGTGCGGAAGTAGAGAGAGAGATAAGAGAAAGAGAGAGGGAAAAGAGAAAGAGAGAGAGATGTTTTTTTTTTCCAGAAACTTTTTTGTTTTTGGGATTTTTCTTTTTCTTTTTTTATATAACAACAAGCGCACCGCTCTTGAAAACAAAACAAACAAAAAACAACCATCAACAAGAAAAAACAAACAAGAGGGCGAGGGGGAGACAAAAGGGGGCGAAGAAGAAGCAAAAGGTGCGTTGGGGGAAGAAGCAGCAAAAGCAGCAAAAGCAGCAAGCTCTAAAAGAAAAGTTTTTCGAAAGAAGGAAAGCTCACTTTTTCTCCTCGGGCTTGTCGTCGTCTTTCTCCTCCTTCTCCGCCTCCTTCTTCACATCCTTCTCCTTCTCCGCATCGTCGCCATCCTTCTTCTTCTCCGCATCCTTCTCCGCATCGTCCCCCTCCCCTTCCTCGCCGTCGTAGTCCTCCCCCCCGAGCATCTCGGCGATCTCGTCCGAGCCGTTGAGCCTCGCGACCAGCGCGGGACTCTTGCCCTCGTAGTTTTTTTTACTAGGGTCGGCCCCGGCCGCGAGCAGCTCCATCACGCACTCGGGCTGGTTGTAGCCCGCGGCGTAGTGGAGGGCGGTGTTGCCGTTGCCGTCGCCTGAGGAGAGGAATTGGTGGAAGAGAGGAAGAGAGGAAGAGAGAAGAAAGAAAGAGAGGGTGAGCAAAGAAGAAAGAGAGGAGAAAAGAAAAGAGAAGAGAAGAAAAAAGCTTTGAAGAACAAAGAAAAAGAAAAACAAACGTACCGGCGTCGATCTTCACGCCGGCCTTGACGAGCACGCGCACGCAGTCGAGCTCGCCGTAGCCGCTCGCGAAGTGCAGCGCGGACCTGTCCTCCTTGTCGGCCTCGTTGCAGTCCGCGCCGCCGTCGATCAGCTTCTGCAGCGCGGCGGAGTTTCCCTTTGTCGCGGCCTTGAGCACCGTCGCGGGAGCGTCGCCGTCGCAGTCGCCGGCGGCCGCCGCTCCCTCTCCGTCGCCTTCGCCGTCAGCCGCCGCCGCTCCAGCGCCGAGAGCCCCAGCAGCGGCTGCAGCCCCGCCAAAGGCCCCTCCCATCGCCTTGGACAGCTTCTCCAAGACAGCAGGATCATTCCAGTACTTCATCATCGCCGTCGGACCTCCGGCCTCGATCTCCTTCAAGACGGGGGCGAGCTCCGGGTCTTCCTTGAGGGAGGCGAGGCGGCTCTCGATCGAGGAGGCGGCGTCCGGGGACTGCATCGATGCCATCAGGGAGGCCATGCCCGGGTCGGACTGTTTTTTTTTGTTTTTTTTAGTGTGGTGGAGGAGGGGGGGGAGAGAGAGAGAGAGAGAGAGAGAGAGAGAGAGAGAGAGAGAGAGAGAGAGAAGAGAGAAGAAGAAGAAGAAGAAGAAGAAGAAGAAGAAGGGCGTGAGGTTTCTGTGCTTGCGGGAGGTCGGTCGAGGAGGGCCAGCGCGGCGAGAGAGAAAGCGGCGGCGGCTTTGTTTGTTTTCTGTTTTTTATTCGTCCCCCCACCCCTTTCTCGCTCGAGTTCGAGCCCCAGAACTCCCTCTGTTCCGCTCGCTGACTGCACGGCACAGTCTTGGCGTTCCGCCTCTCGGCCCTGGGCTTGTGAACGCGGCCAAGCGGAAAGCTCGCAGAGAGGCGTGGAGAGAACTTTGCAATGTTCATCGCTGTCTTTGTCGTCATCGTCGTCACGGAAAAGAAGAAAGAAAACTCACCGCCATGATCTGCTTCCCGAGCTTCTCCGCCATCGTCAGGAAGTCCGGGTTGCCCATCACCGAGGACATGACCTCCGCATACTTGGACGGGTCGATCGGGGGCATGCCCGGAGCGCCGGGGGCAGGCGCGGAAGCGCCTGTCCCCGAGGCAGTAGAAGCGGGCGCGGCGTCGGCATTCGCCGCCGACGCTCCTCCCTCGCCGCCGCCCGCCGCCGCCGCCGTGCCGCCGCCGCCGAGCAGGCTCGCCTGCAGCGACTGCGTCATCGATGCGAACGCCGGGTTGTTGGCGATCGACTCGGCCATCTCGCGGATGCTGGGGTCGTTGAGCACCGACGAGAGCGCCGAGAAGTCGAAGGGGGCGCCTCCTCCGGCCATTGTAGTTGAGATTGATGGAACGAAAGAGAGAAGAGAAGAGACAGGGCGTCAAGGAGAGAGAGAAAAAAGGGAACTTGTGAACAGAGTTGAAGAAAAAACCCGAACAACAAAAAAAACCAACAACTTCCGCGTGTGCTCTCCAAAAAGATGTTACATCTCCACGGGCACAGCCCTCCCGCCGTACGCCGCGGCCCACGCCGCCGGGGCCCTCCAGGGTCCCGCGATCGAAATTGTGCCTTTTTGGGGAACAACAGCAGCTGTTTTGCTGCTGCTGCTGCTTTCTTCGGAGACTTTGACGCCGAGCACGCTCGCGGCCGCGGCCGCCAGCGAGACCGCGTCGGCGGCGTTGTCTCCCTCGGTGGCGTAGGAGAGCAGCGCCAGCGTCGCGGGGGCGGCGCTGTCGTCTTTCGAGACCGCCAGAAGGGGCCAGGGGGGCAGCCTGCGCTCGCTGCGGTGGGGAAGTCCTGTCTCGTGCGACGACGAGGTTTTTCCTTCTCCTCCTTCGTCGTCGTCGGAGGGCAGCGGGCTGACGCCGCAGGCCTCCGCCCTGGCGATCATCCCTCCGAGGGCGCCGTCGCCAGCGGAGAGGAAGGCGAGCGTTTTGGGGCCGGAGAAAGGAGAGGAGCTCAAGGCGGCGTCCGTCCTGTCGGCCGCGTCGACGGAAGCGAGCACCAAAATCCTCTCGATCCCGCAGCTCTTCGCCCAGGCTCCCAGGGCCTTGGCGGCGGCGCGGGAGGCTCCTGGGGCGTCGGAGGCACGCTGCTGGAGGAGAAGAAATGAGTCGGAGGAAGAAGAAGAGGAAGAGCTGGGGAGCGAGAAGAGCTCGAGTTCGGTCGAGAGGCGCTCGAGGAAACCTTCGCCGTCGCTGTTTCCGCTTCCGCCGCCGCCTCCGGTCGCGCCGAGGCCCGCGACAGGCAGGGCCGTGGGAGACAGGACGGTCCCCGCCGGCTCGAGCCCCAGGGTAGCGATAAGGAGGTCCGCGGCGAGCTGACCCACGTTGCCGATGGAGACGGCGGGCTGTCGTTGTGAGAGAAGAGGAGGAGGTTCAGAGAGAGAGAGGTGAGCAAAGGAAGAGCGAATGCCGATCTGATCTCTCCCTTCTTCTGTTTCCTTTTCTTCTCCCTCTTTTCCACCATTTCCCCTAGTTCAACGCACCACGACCAGCGTCTTGCCCTCGAGCGAAGCAGTGCCTCCCTCTCGAGGGAAGAACTCGAGCTGAGGCGGAGGGACGGTCATTGAGGCGAGGAGGAGAGAGAGACGATGAAGTTTTTGATCGATCGCTGGGAGAAGAGTGATTTTTTTTTCTCGTTCTTCGACCTCTTTCTCGTTCTCTTTCTCTTTCTCTTCTCGTCTCCTCTTTCCACCCAAGACGCGCCGCACTCGAAAATAAAAATAAAATAAATCGGACGAGTATTTTCTGACGAGAAAGGTCTTCTTACATCAAATTGGATTAAAAGGGAAACGGAAGAAGGAGGTAAAACGGACCACCTCTTCTCTTCCCTCCTCCCTTCCTCTTTTCTTTCTCTCTCTCTCTCTCAATTCTGCTTCGACTTCCAGAGACCGTAGACAGAGCTGCACAGCAGGAAAGCGCCCAGCTGCGGCGAGTAGCTCGGGTAGACCCTCTCCGTGATGAAAGCGTCGACGCTCTCCGGGAAAAACCCGGAGGCTGCCAGCGCGAGCCCTTCGAGCAGCAGCACGGCGAAGAAGACCCCGAGGAACTGGAGAGCGGCCGCCTCGGCGCCGTCGGCCGGCCTCGCCGCCGCCTCGCCCTTGGCCCGGGAGACGGCCGGGGCGATGACGTTGGGGCCGGCTCCATTCTTGTTCTTGGGGCTGCGCGCCTTTTTGCGGCGGCGGAGCTCCTGCTCGATCCAGAGGTCGTCGTCGTCCTTGTTGTTGTTCGAAGAAGAAGAGGCGGGAGAGGAGGAGGAGGTCGAAGTGGCCGAGGAGGTCGAAGTTTCATCGTCGTCGCTCGGAGAGGCCGACGTGGCGATCAAGTCGAACCGGACGGATTTCGATCTCGAAATGCCGTTGCTGGCGGTTTTTCTCGCATCAGCGGGAGCGTGAGACACGGATCTACGGCTGCTCACTGCGGCGGCGGAGACCGAGACGCGGGGGCGGAGGGATTGACGAGGAAGAGACGGGGCGACAGACGATCTCATCGTCGTCGACATCGGCGGCGTCGATGCTGCTTGCGACGACGGAGACGGGATCGAGCAGCGCATTTTTAACGAGTTTTTGAGAGCTGCTGCGACGCGAAATCGACGAGCTGAAGTCGATGCTCACGATCAAGATCTACAGCCTGGGTGTCAAAGTTAAAGCGAGAGCGCGAGTGGAGCTTGGGGTCGTTCTTTGCCTGTTGAAAAAAGAGAAGAGTGAGAAGAGCCTTATCGGGACGACGACGAAAAAAAAACCAATAGTTTTTCCCTTCCTCGTCGCCGTTTGGCTCTCTCACTTTTCTCTATCTCTTTCTCTCTCTGGCGAGTCAGGGCGAGGTGTTCTCGCTCTGTTCCTCGTCACTAGCGTATCACGATGATACTCGCATCTTCTTCTTCTTCTTCTTCTTCTTCGTCGCTGCTGCTGCGGAGTGGTAGTCCCGCAGTGGTGACGGCGAGGGGGACGAGGAGGGGAACGGAGCGGCATCGTTTTCAACCGAGAGCCGTCGTCGTCGGCGTCGTCGCCTTTGCTTCTCCCCCTTTCCCGTCTCATCCTCCGCATGGACGAGATGAATCGCACTCTCTGTACTCTCAGAACTCTCTGTCGTTCCTGGCCATCGCTGTGCCGAGCCTGGCCGCGGCCACGGCGGCCCTGACGCTTCCGAATTCCGATGGGATTGGTTCGTCGTCGTCTTCGTCGTCGTCTTCGTCGTCGTCTTCGTCTTCGTCGTCGTCGTCGTCGACATGCGGCGGCGGCGGAAGCATTAACAACAACAACGGCGGAGGCTCTGGAGGCTCCGGCGACGGCTGGGGTGACTACGGCCCCTCAGAGGGCCCTCGTGGCGACCTCTTGGCGAGCGGAGGCGCTCGACAAGAAGATGAACAAGAGGGAGATGCGAAGCGACGGCGAGATTCGTCGTCGTCGACCTCGACCTCTTCTTCGACCTCTTCATCGACCTCTTGCTCTTCTCTGACCTTTGACATCTCCGGCATGCACTGCGGCGGGTGCGTCGCTGCCGTGACCAAGCTCCTGGAGGCGCACAAGGGAGTCGCGAGGGCGAGCGTGAACTTGGCGACCGAAGTGGCGCGTGTCGAGCTCAAGAGCGGAGACGACGAAGGCGAAGGCGAAGGCGAAGCCAAAGGAGAAGGAGGAGAAGGAGCTAGTAAAAAAGCTAGCCAAAAGAGCGGAAAAGAAAGCGCTGTCGCTCTCGCGCTGACCTCTCTGCTCGCCGACGCCGGCTTCCCTTCGAAGCTTCGAAGTGGGAAGAAGAAGAAAAAAGGGAACGAGAACGGGGACGAGACGGCGACGGAGACAGGAGGAGAAACGAGCTCGAACTCTTCTTCTTCGCTCGCGGCCAAGCGCCGCGCCAGAGAGCTCGCGCTCGACGCCAACAGAGGGGATCTCGCCCTCGCCGCCACCCTGGCCTTAATCGCCGGCATCGGTCACGTCAGCTGCTGCGTACCCAAGGCGCCCATGTGGGTCCGGTCCCTGGGCAACCCGAGGCTGAACGCCGGGCTGTCGCTGTTCGCCATGCTCGTCCCGGGGCGCAAGATACTAATTGACGGAGCGAAAGCCGCTTCAAAGGGCAGGCCAGACATGAACTCTCTCGTCTCCCTGGGTGCTCTGAGCTCCTTCGCGGTATCCACCGTCTCTGCCTGCAACCCTGCGCTGCGGTGGGGCTCCTACTTCGAGGAACCCGCGATGCTGCTGGGAGTGGTGCTGGCGGGGAGGGCCGCGGAAGGGAGAGCTAAGGTGGCGGCGGCGAGCGACATGAGCGCCTTGGCGTCGCTGATGCCGGCGAGGGCCAGGCTGCTTGTGTCCTCGAGCGCCGCCGAAGCTCAGAGAGAGGAAGAAGAAGGAGAGTTGAAGAGGAAGAAGAGCGGCGATTTGCTGCAGAGGTGGAAGAAGAAGAAGAAGGAGGACAAGAAGCGGGGCGACGCTCCTACTTTTGTTGCCTCTTCGACCTCTTCTTCTTCTCCTCCTTCACCTTCTCCTTCTCTGATTCCTTCGACCTCCTGGAGGGACGTCGAGGCCTCCTCTCTGTTGGTGGGGGACCTCGTCGTCGCCCTGCCAGGGGACCGCGTGCCCTGCGACGGCGTCGTCGTGCGCGGCTCGGCGCTGGTAGACGAGTCGGCGCTGACGGGCGAGCCGGTGCCTCGCGCGGTTTCGTCGTCCTCGTCGTCGTCGTCGCCATCGTCGTCGAGCTCTTCTTCTTCATCAACCTCTCCTTCGAACTCATTCGTTCCCGCCGGCTCGGTACCTTTAGATGGAGAGCTCGTCCTCCGCGCCACGGCCGTGGGGTCAGCCACGGCCCTGGGCGACGTCGTCGCCGCGGTCGAGGCGGCGCAGGCCAGGCCCCCGCGCCTCGCCAGGGCCGCCGACGCCGCCGCGGGCAAATTCGCGTCGGCCGTGCTCGCGCTCTCGGCGGCGACGGCGGCTTTCTGGTCCCTGGGGCCTGGGGCGCACTTTTTTCCTGCCGCGATCAAGGCCTACAGGGCCTCGAGCCCACCGAGAGCCGCAGCAGTTTTGCTCGGCTTCCAGCTCGCCGCGTCGGTGCTGGTGGTGGTCTGCCCCTGCTCCCTGGGTTTGGCGACGCCGACGGCGGTGCTGGTGGGAACCTCGGCGGGAGCGAGGAGGGGGTTGCTGGTCAGAGGAGGGGATGTGCTCGAGAGAGCCGCCGCGGTCAATGTCGTTGTTTTCGACAAGACGGGCACGCTGACTAAGGGAAGGCCGACGCTGGCACGCGTGACGGCAGAACCCGGGTTCGAGGAGCGAGGTGGAGGAGAGAGTTCCTCTCCTCTGGAGCTGGCCGCGGCGGTCGAGGCCGGAGCGCCGCATCCCGTCGCCGCCGCGATCGTCCTCGCTGCCTCCGAACTCCGAAAGGAAAGAGAAGGAAACAATAAACGCCCTCCTCCTCTTTTAACCGCTTCCGACGTCCGCGTGGAGCCCGGGGCCGGGGCCATGGGCACGGTCGAGGGCAAGCGCGTCGCGGTGGGCAGCTGGGACTTTATCTCCTCGGAGATTCTCCTCCGGGGGGAGAGGGAGAGGGAGGCGGCGGCGAAGAAGGATAAGAAGAAGAAAGGAACCCCCTCGCCCCTTGTTCTTCCTCTCTCCCCTCCTCCGCAGCTGCCCATAGAAAGTTCATCTCCGTCCTCTTCCTCCACCACTTATTGCCGCGCCAGGGCCTTTGTTGCGATCGACGGCCGGCTCGCCGCAACTTTCGACCTCTCCGACGAGCTCCGCGCCTCGGCGGCTCCCGCGGTCAGGGCCCTACGCGCCAGAGGCTACCGCGTCCTGCTCCTCTCCGGTGACACCGCGGAGGCCGCCGGGGACGCCGCAGAAGCTCTGGGGCTTCCTAGAGATGCGGCCCGTGGGGGAGTGCGGCCGAGGGCGAAAGCAGAAGCGGTGCAGGAGCTGAGGAAAAAGGGGTTCGTGGTGGCAATGGTCGGCGACGGCGTCAACGACGCTCCGGCGCTCGCGGCGGCCGACGTCGGGATGGCGGTCACGAAATCGTCGTCCTCGTCCTCGTCGATTTCTCCTTCAAATCCTTCCGCCGCCTCTTTCTCGACAGCGACAGAGGCCTCCAGGGCCTCCGCGACGCCCGCTTCGGACGCGGCCGACATCGTGCTGCTCGCCGGGGGGGACCGGACCTTGCTGGCCGCCGTCGAGGCACTCGCCCTCTCGAAAGCCACGCTCGCGAAAGTCAGACAGAACCTGTTCTGGGCCGCGGCCTACAACGCCTGCGCGCTTCCGCTCGCCGCCGGGGCGCTGCTGCCGTCGAGGGGGATCGCGCTGACTCCGGCGGCGAGCGGGGCGCTGATGGCGGCGTCATCGGCGACGGTGATGCTGAACTCGCTGAGCCTGCAGCTGTGGCACGCGCCGGCGATGAAATGATGAAGACGATTTTTTGTTAATGTTATTTTATTCACACACTTTATCTTGTAACTCTAGATCCATAAACGAAAAAGAACTGTCAGTCACCGAAGAAGACGAAGAAGTCGTTTTATCAATAGAGGAAAGGCGGAGACAAGAAGAGAAGAGAAGGAAGAGGAAGAGCAGGTTGAACGAAGAAAGAGAAGCGAAGAGAAGAAAGAGAAAGAAGGGGAAAAAAGCTTCCGCTTTTTTCCCCCTTTACCTTTCCTTTTCCTTCTAAATCCTGTCGAACAAGCTCGGCACGTTGCAGAAGCTCATCATCGCCTTCCCCTCGGCGTTCACGCTCGGGCAGAATAGGATCAGGATGTCGAAGCAGATTCGAGACCCTCCAACGAGCCCGATAAGAAGCAGCCACCCCAAGAAGACAGAGGCGCCCTTTTTCGTCAGGGGCCAGTTGCGGTAGTAGTCGATGCCGTGGAAGACCGCGTCAACGATCAGGGCGATCCCCTCGGCGAGGAAGGCAGTGATGGCCTGGTAGAGGGCCGAGAGCCAGATGCCCTTGACCGGGTAGCGGGAGATGCCGTCGGCTGGGATAGAAAAAAAGTTTTTTTTTGAAAAGTTTCATTTTTTTCCCTTCGAGTGAGCAAAAGCGAGAGAGAACGAGTTTTTTTTCTCTCTCCAAAAACCGAAACAACAACAACAAAAAAACAATCAACTCACGACTGACGATCCCGAAAGTGTACACCGAAGCAGCGCACACGATGCCCGTGATCTCCGCCAGAAAGTCCATGTACCTCTTCGAGGCCCTGACCTCTCCCAAGGCCTTCGAAGCTTCCGCGCCCGCGGCAACGCGGCCGCCGTACATTTTTCCCAGAAGGGCTCCGGCCTCGGGCCTCGACGCAACCCTCCCCGCCAGCCCAACAAAGGCCAGCGCCACGTTCAGCACGGCGACGTTTCCCGCAGTGTCGAGCTGCGATAAGAGAAAACGGCCGTAGACTCCCCTGTACATCGACGGCCACACGAACAAGACGGAAAGACCCATCGCGGGCGTCTTGAACGCCCCTCTCGAGAGAACGATGTACCGGCTGAGGTGCTGGAAGGCTAGGTCGACGGCATACCACACCCCCGTGTGGAAGACGAGGCGGGTACCGAGGAGCTGGAAGGGCTTGGAGAAGGCGCGGCGGGTGACGACGCTGGAGGGGGAGGAAGAAGAGGAGGAGGAGGTTGTCGAGGTTTGGAAAGTTTTGAGAGAGAGAGAGAGAGAGAGAGAGAGAGAGAGAGAGAGAGAGAGAGAGAGAGAGAGAGAGAGAGAGAGAGAGAGAGAGAGAGAGAGAGAGAGAGAGAGAGAGAAAGAGAGAGAGA
>Ga0114918_10003397_pt1 | contig 14052 bp, 16 predicted proteins | sample LantaG_FD_87015 | JGI IMG/M metagenome (GOLD analysis project Ga0114918, IMG submission 87015) | Deep subsurface microbial communities from Baltic Sea to uncover new lineages of life (NeLLi) - Landsort_02402 metaG | ecosystem: Environmental > Aquatic > Marine > Oceanic > Sediment | place...
CAACCAACATCTTCAAGTGGAAAATATCATAATAAAGAAGGTGGGTTTGTTCCAACAATTGCCGAGCATACGTGTGAAATGTTAAGAGGTGCTGTTAAATGTATGCGAATGTTTGATATCACTAAAAAAACATCTAAATGTGATGTATTGCTTTTAGGTATTGTTTTACATGATGCTTACAAACGAGGACTTGATGGTAAAGGTAAATGGACACATAGTAAACATGAAGATTTAATTGCTGATAAAATATTAGATGGAAAGAATGCATTTCTTAAATTTTTAAGTCCAGAAGAAGTAACGATATTAATTGATATTGTAAGATTTCATTCTGGTCGTTGGTCTCCTGCTTCAAAGAAAGGAAGGTATGAAAAAGGGGATTTTGATTTTTCAAATCATCACCCATATGTATTATTTATCCATAGTTTAGATATGTTGTCCTCAAAAAATTGTTTGAGGTTAATATTAGGAGATTCTTAAATGTATCCAAGCAGCACAATCGTAATGCCCGAATTAAATCATTACTTTTCAAAATTCCTGCTTGAGGCAAAATTAAATAAATCACAATATCCTGGTTCAATAATTTTTGATAATGAAGTCATGGTCGATAACAAGCAATCATTTGTAAGAATGTTGTTTGATGATGAGTGGCCGAAACTTCAAACATCATACAGATATTTATATAGAGAAGAAACAAGTTTGGGATCTTGGCCTCAGGTAATAATTGATAGAGCAATGATATATCCTACGTCGGCAAAGTATTATGTATGTGATAATGATAGTACTGCGGTTTGTGATATAAATGCTTTTAATTTACAACAAAATGACTTAACAATTTTAAATGCTTTATTAATTAATCGGACACAAGATTCATCTTCATTAATTTTATTAGATACAACCTCAGTGATTGATCCAATATTAATTGATTCAACTTCATCTGAACCTTCAAAATTAACTGTAAATTTTACAAAACTTTCTAATTTATCAAAATTAGTTTATGTATATTTAGAGTATGCAATATATAAGTCTTTTGATCATTATAATTCAGAAGATTTAATATCAAATAAAACTCAAGTACTTGAAACTTGTTATGAAGCGTATGTAATGGAGCGAATTTTTAAATATGCTGCTGACCGTGGTAGGTAAGGAGATTAAATAATGTTTAAAATTGATGATTTTTTTAATATTCTCAAATATTTAAAAGGTGATGATGTTCCTGATAATATTTTGGATCCTAAATTTAAAGCTATTGCGGATTCAGAACAAGGTATTTCATCTAATTATTTTGAGAAGATATTAGATCAAAATGCCCACAATTCGGAAGATTATCAACGACTTAGAAAATTTATGGTTGATTGGTATTCTTCTCATCGCTCTCTTGCCACAGTTGGTAAACAATCAACTGATGTTTTTTCTTTACCAGATGATTATGTCCATGAATTAATTCGAAGTTATGGTTTTAATTATCCAACTGATGTTTTAAAATATTTTACAAATAAACGAAATTTCTTTTTAGATTTAGTTAACCTTTATAAAATAAAAGGTACTCCTGAATCAATAATAAAAGTGTTAACCTATTATGGTTTTGGTGAAATTGATTTAGGAGAGTATTGGTTACAAAAAGATTCAGATAGTAATTTAGTATTTCAAGGAAAATATGTAACTGGAACAGGATCAATTATTTTAGATAAATTTGGTGATCCAATTCCTTATGATACAATGACTGGTAGAGATCCTCATTGGTTCATGACTCTTGCTCAAGCTGAAGCCGCAATCGGTCGTGGTAAATTTGGTCTCCCAACTAAATCTCCTTATTTTTCACTAAGACCTAAATATGACATGAGTGCCATTGATCAAGTCTTTGCAGGTGTAATGTGGAAATATCAAAAAGATTATGCAACTTGGGCATCAGGAACTCCACTACCTAAAGATATAAAAATTCGTGAATTGAATTATATGGTATCATTTTTAGAATTATATACTGCAATGGTATATACTTTTAATGAACATTTTCAAAGAGATGTTGGTTCAACTGATCCAATGATTGTTGCATATGATGGAACAGCAACAACATTTGCTGAAATTAATGATGCTTACGATAGTATCATGATTAATCCAGCAACAAGAGATCAAAGAAAATCTTTAATTGATCAATATTTCAGAGATTTTACAAAACCAAGAGCAACAAATCCCCTTGAATGGAGATCAAATGCTGGAATTTTATTAGAGCAATTAAATCCTGATTTAAAAGCAAGACTTGATGGGTTTTTAACGACAGGTCGTGGACTTGAACCTCTCGGAGCATTAATGAGAGAGTTTGATTATTGGGTTCAATTAAATATTAGTGCCGGTGCTCCATTTTTATCCTTAATTGTTTTAGGACTTGAATCTGATTTGATTGAAGATGTTAAACAATTAGTTAACTTTTTCAAACCATATAGAGCAAGATTAGCATCAGTTGAAATATTATATGTAAATAAGAATCCATTACTTGATTCAATAAGAATGGATGATTTGTTAATGGAACATCCAACTTTATATTTTGATGATTATATTAACTGGGGTAAACCTTGTTGCACAGACCCTGAACTTCAATGTCCTGATCTTTCAGATGATTCTTATTATAATAGAGATACTTATGATTGTGGTTCATATCATGACATAGGAGCTTCATTTGATAAAAGAGATTGCTTCATTTATATAAAAGATGAAATTGATGATTCAAGATTAGTATGTCGTAAAGGATGGGATGCAAATCAAGATGCTGGATATCACCTCGACTCAAGTTCTGAAATTGATTATGTTTGGGTTGATGGAGGATGGTCAGATTATGATGAATCGGGAATATATGATTGCCTAACAACAATGGAAAATGTTCAAATATATATCATAGATACGCCCGCGCCGCCCCCGCCCTAGTCAGGTGGATTGACCTAGCCAGTCAAAAAATAAGCAGGGGATTGAAATATGTCCCCTGCTTATTTTTCGTACAAAACCTTCGCGAAAGATTTGTTAACCGTTTTTAACTATTTGTGTTCTTGGAGCTGATTTATGTTTGAATAGATTCTGGAGATTTAATTTATGCTGAATCTTCTCTCCCATTGCGGCACCCATTTCAGCCAGAAGCATATGAATACCTCGGATACTTTTGGTTAATTCATTGACTTCTTCCTGCAATGCAGAAATTGTATTCATGATCTGTTTTTCTCCGTATGTAATTTTTAAACACTTTTTTTGTGTTTGTTTAATCTCATCGGAGACTTTTTCAACCCTTTCGACAATCGGAGGTATCTTTTGTAGAATTGGAGATTCTTTAGATCCGGTAATTGCATACACTCCCCTCTTCATTCTTGTAAGGAATCCTCGACCATGGAGATATATTATGTAATATTTTGCCTGAGCTTCATTACATACAGAGTGTCTCACTAAATAATTGATTGCATTTTTTGCCTTGAAACCTGCTCCATGAAATAGAGCAAATTTTGAATTAGGTTTATATGTCTTTGCAAAATTAACATATTCCTGAATTCTTACAGCAACGGCACCTTCCTTTTCAGTTAATTTGGTACCGACCGGAGTATTTTTTGATGTTTCTTTCTTCTCTGGTTTTTCAATCAATGATTCAATAATTTTCATCATTTCTTTACTGTCTGGGTTTGGAGTATATTTATAACATGCTCCATGAACTTTTTCCCGAGTCAAATGACCATCAAGATGTAGATGTTTCATGAAAGATCTTAATTTATGAGAATTAATATCAAATCCCTTACAATATTCAACATATTCTTTTGGGAGAAAATATGCATAATTGTAATTTGATTTTCTTGCTCTCTTATCAAGCATCATGATAACCAACTTTGCCATTTCTTTCTGAGTTTCAGTCATTCCTTTTTTCACCATTGTTTAGGTTTCTCCTTTTAGGTTTTACAACTTCTACACAACTCCTTTATTTCTTCGTAACAACAATTGCTACGTTCGACTCTATTTATAAACATTTCACCACATTGAGGACACTCCCCAAAATTATAAAAAGATTTTTTACCTTTAAAATCTTTTTCAAAACATCCTCACTGATCATCCAATACTAATTCTCCAATTGAATCCCAACATGCCGGTATTTTTTGTTGAGCATTAAATTCCTCTCTGGATAAATTAGCACATGTTGGAGAATCGGATGAACAATATAAATTACAACCTGTTTCTTTCTCAGGTCTTTTACCTAATTCAATATTATCTTCTAAAAGATTAACATCAGGATTTTCAGTATTCCATTTAAATGCCATAAGGTTTTCTCCATTTATTATTATAAATTAATATATATAGTCAGTTGAATTATCTTTTATTTAGAACATATTTTAAATGGGTTCATATTATCTAAAATACAGACTTTAAAAACAATAGAATCTTAGTCTGTGATTCATTAGGAGATATTATGATGGTTTATCAAAATAAACTTGTAGTCGTTGTTAAATGTAATGGTCGTGTTCTAAGAGAACAAGGCGAATTTGTAACTCTTCCTTTTGGTTCAGAGTATTCACTCTTATTCAAGAACCTAAATTCACAAAGAGCTGTCATTGAGATTGAAATTGATGGTGTCGATGTTCTAGATGGCAATCAAATTGTTATTGCCGCTAATTCCGAAAATGAAATCAAAGGGTTTATGAAAGGGAGCAGTGTAACTAATGCTTTCAAATTTATTCAAAAAACTCAACAGATTGTTGATCATCGTGGAGATAAAATTGATGATGGGTTTATCCGTATTTCTTATCAGTATGAAGAAGTTCCTAAACCAATTATTCGAAAAACAATTATCCATGATCATCACCATGTCGATCATCACCATACTTATCATACCTATTCATCTCCATTTTATGGTTCGTCTTGTCGAGGAATTACTGGACAATCATTTGGTTCATCTCAATTATCACATGAACCAACTGCAAAAGGAATAGTTGATACAAATGTTAGCAGCTCAGTTGTAATGGACAGTTTAGATGCACCTTCAATTGGTCTTGATGAAGGAGTGACTGTAAAAGGTTCAGAGCAGAGTCAACAATTTACATCAACTTCAGTTGGCACATTAACTGCAGTTGAGACAATTATCATTAGACTTAAAGGAACAACATCAAAGGGTAAGGTTAACACGCCTATTACGATTCAAACAAAATTGGTTTGTGAAACGTGTGGCAAGTCCTCAAAATCGTCAGTTAAATACTGTCCTGATTGTGGAACTTTTCTTAGTTAATTAAAAACAATAATAAAGATAATAAGAACCCATTTTTTCTTAATTGTCAAGAAATTTCCTATAATGACTGTATCCCCACTAATATCAACCCTTTACAGAGATCTTCCAGAACAAATAAATGATATACCCGCATCAGAGTAGAGTCATAATAAATTAAATGGAGGATCAATTAATGACAGGAATAAGATACAATGGACTGAAAGAGTATATCCTTGAACAGTTAAAATTAGGCACCCCTGTTCGAGAAATGTGGGATCATGTTCAACAAGATTTTAATTATGAAGGACATTATAAAACCTTCACAAACAGAGTATATAAATTGAAAGCTAAACTTAAAAAATCTGATATTGAATATACTCATCCCACTAAAGAGAAATCTGCGCCTACCGAAGCATTTACTTATATTGATGAAGAAACTGAATTTATGAATATAGTCACATCAGCAAAAACAGTAAATATGTATGAGCTATGTGATAAACTTTCATGTCCACCCAAAAGAATCAAAGAGTTAGTTGAACATTATCGTTCAAAAGGTTCTGAGATTGTTTTAAGAAATGATTTAATTATTCTCAGCGATGATATCATTATTAATGATGACATTGCTCCATTCACACAACTTGCAGAAACTGAAATTGTTTTTGGAATTGCATCCGATTTACATTTTGGTTCAAATGCATGTCAAATTACTGCACTCAACAAATTCGCTAATATATGCAAAAAAGAAGGTGTTAAGCATATATTTGTTCCAGGAGATATTGTTTCAGGGACAAGAGTTTATCCAGGTCATGAATATGATATTTATGCCCATTCAGCTGAAGAACAAGAAGCATCAGTCATTAAAAATCTTCCTACGGGTTTTGATTGGTATTGTCTTGGCGGTAATCATGATTACACTTTTATCAAAAAAGGTGGAGGTCATAATTGTTTAAAACGTATTGAAAGTGAAAGAGAAGACTTTCATTATGTTGGTTTTGATGAAGCAACAATTCCTATTCTTAATGGAGTCGATATGAAACTATGGCATCCATCTGGTGGAGTCCCATATTCTGTATCATACAGACTACAAAAAGGAGTTGAACAAGTTGCTTATGCAGAATTATATAATATAATAGCTGGTAATAAAACAAAACCAACTGTTAGATTCCTCATGTGTGGGCATTTGCATATTCAAATGCAAGCAATGTTTGGTTCAATATTTGGAGCACAATGTGGAACATTTGAAGGTCAGACTAATTATCTTAAAAGAAAAGGACTTGTCCCTAATATCGGCGGGTATGTAATAAAGGCAAGTCTGGATAGAAACGGTCAATTGAAAAAGTTCGATTCGCCATTTTATATGTTTGATGAAATCGAAAATGATTGGCAGTCTTATTCACATTCTTATGATACAGAAAAATCATTCGAAAAAGGAATATTTGAAAAATAAATAACTTAGGAGGGGATATAAAGTCCCCTCCTATTATAATTTTGTCTTAATTAATTTCAATAAATAAACACTATTATGTAGTCCAGTAGGATTTAAATCTTGATCATACCTATTATATGTATAATGATAATGATAAATTTTATTTTTGACCCAATAATAATATCTGCCGTCTTGAAAATGAATACCGTCTGTTTTATATGCTGTAAAACTTCCATTGCATGACCAACATTGAAAAAATACTTGTTTTAATTTCACTATAATTTTATATGTTTTTCTTCCACAATCAGGACATTTCCCAGTCTTATTAAAATCTTCAAAATTAGCTCCAGTCTTAACCAATTCACATTTAGAATCGCAACATGGTATTAAAATACATTTATTACATGGATGTTTTTTCATAATTGTCCTTGAATTATATGTAACAGTTCCTCCTTTGAAAGATCATGAAGAACATGATCAACAATATTCATACGCTCATCTCCTTTACCACGTCTTACAATTGCATAAAAATATTTAATTGTCCTATGTCGATCATATGCAATATACCAAGCATGTATTGAAGTTTTAGCACTTCCATTTTCTTTTTTAATTGCTTGAAAGTTTGCTCGGCATGTTTTGCATTTAAATGATGCTGAATGATTAACATAATACCAAATCCAATTATCCGCCCCACAATCAGGACAATTCCCTGTCTTAACAAAATCGTCATAATTTAATTTAATCCTATCACAATCATCTTCACAAGTCATTATAATTATACAATCTGTGCATGGATAATTCATACCACTCTCTCCAATCCAAATTTAATTGATCTTACAATTTTAGATCCTCTCATCAATGCAAGAGGATGATAATCTTTTCTTAATGTTTTATTAGACCACCAAGCTTTTCCTTCATCAAGATTTTTATCAAGATCAACTTTCCCCATTCTTATCATTCCATATTTTTCTTTTTTTCGTTCTCCAAACCAATACTCTAATTGAACTAAAAATGTACTTCTGCATATTGGGCATTTCATATGAAAATGATCATAAAATTTCTTTTTTGAAAATCTATTTTCATAATCATTATCATTTTTAATAGGAGTATAAACTTCAAAATAGGGATGACCACAATCAAAACACTTTTTAAGTTTTTGAAATTTTTGCATTGTTCTTATTGAAGAAAATTCAATTATTCGATAACAATCCTCATTACAAGTCATCGCTATAATACAGTCTTTACAAGGAAATGCCATTAACCCTCCTTATTTAAAACATGGGATACCATTTATTTACCCTGGATAATATATCTTTTCCTGAAACAGGTCCCATAAATAAATCATCCTTCCATTTACTTCCTCTAATAATCTCAACTTTAATTTGATTATATTTTGGATATTGTCTAAAAACACTTATAGTAAATTCTCTCATACAACCCAAACATCTAAATGATAAAATTAATTCAGCTGGGGAATATTTTATTTCAAATAATTCATGCCCACAATCAGAACATTTATGTGTCCTTTTGAATTTGTTAATCAAAGTTTCATCAAAATCCAATTTATAACAATAAGTGACACACTGAAGTTTAACAATGCAATCCTTACATGGATGAACATGCTCTAACATTTTATAAATCCTTAAATCTTTCAATGATTTCATCAACTATCTCCGTTCCATAATATTCTTTAGCATTAACTTTATAAGTATGTTGTTTAAGTCTCCCTAATTTTATAGCTATTCTAGCATCTTTGTTTCCAAATTTAATTGGATCTAAATCAACACTAGCTCCTGAAACAAATTCTCTAAGACAACCTAAACACTTAATTGTAACTGTTAAAGACCCAGTTTCAAATTTATTAAACATATTGCAACCGCAATCAGGACATTTTTTATAATGTTTTAATAATTTAAATATTATTTCCTCGTCTAATTCAAGTCTTATACAAGGATCAACACACTGAAGTTTAACAATACAATCTGTGCATGGATACATATGATTCATTCTTTATCCTCGCTTAAATAAGTAATAATTGATTGCCTAATTTGATCTGCAGTTTGAACTTCAATATTCTTTTTAAATGGTACCTTCTCATATGTAAAGTGTCTATAATATTCTCTTGTTAATCCCATTTTCATATCATGTTTATTACTAAAAAATCTAAATTTAAAATGAGCATGACATGCTTGACATATGAAATCAAACTTTATAGATACCTGAGATGTAGTATTAAATGTAGAATGACCACAATCAGGACATTTTGGCCAAGACATAAAATCAAGAAATAATTCTTTATATTCTTCTGCTTCAGTATATCTAAAACAATATTGATTGCAACTCATTTTTATAATGCAATCTTTGCATGGGTATTTTTTCATATTTATCATCCTAAAAAAATAAGTTATTTGTTTTGTATTCAATAAGTAATATATATAGACTTAGGTTTTATATTTGAGAAACTAAAACTTATATTAATTCAGAACAAATAATAAACCTTAATATAAATTTCAGAGGGAATTTAATAATGGAAACAGATAAAAAATTGCTTGAGTCAGAAAAAGACCTAATCGTCAAGATTGAAGACGTTTATGGTGATGCCTGTCTTATGGATAGGATGCAAGGAAACGAACGTGTGGATAAAGATAGAAAAAACCCTCAAGGTTTCGTTGAAATTTTTGAATGTCTTGATGAGCACAGAGCACAGTTAGTTGCTAAACGAAATTTAGTTGTTTATTTAGGACGAGAATGGTTAGCTGTTAGAGCATTGAGGACAGAGAATCTTAATATCACTCCTACTTTTAATGAATTTATCACATGGTTTGGAGTTGGCGATGGAGGAACATTGCCAGGCGATCCGTTTGATCCCGTATCTCCTGCAAATGAAAATACTGATTTGAATAATGCAGTTAGTGTCAATGCAACTGATGCTACATGTGCTGATTTTTATGACGGAGCATATCACAAACATCCTTTTGACAATATTCAATATGAACAAGATCCTGAGAATTCAAATTCATGGTTGCTTGGTCGAGTTGTCACAACATTAGGATCAGATGATGCTAATGGTCATCATATTAGTGAAGCAGGATTATTTACTGCCGAAAGTGGAGCTGGAGGTTATACGGGTCCATTCCACTTATTTAGTCGGGTAACCTTTCCGACCATTGTAAAAAATACAAACAGACAATTAATTTTTGTCTGGTATTTATATTTTTAAGTTTTTTTAGTACAAATAAAGTTTATATAAGATTAAATTATTATAAAAAATTACATAAGGGATTTAACGATACTATTCTCTATATATAGAACGGGATAGTTTATGATTTTCGTAGAGATTTATTTTAATTTTAAAATAGGAGAATAGTATTATGGCAACAAACATAAGTCCAGGTGTATACACCAAAATAATCGACTTATCTGCTTATGTTCAAGCTGTTCCAAGCACAATTGGATGCATTTGCACTCTTGTTAATAAGGGTGAAGATAATGTTCTAAAATTCTTGGGATCAAGAGCAGAATTAGTATCAGAGTATGGCGAACCAAACATTACCGATTATGGCAAGGGATATGGTCAAGGACAGTATTTTGCATACAACTTACTTGGTGAATCAGGAGCACTCTATTACATGAGATGTCTCCCTGACGATGCCTCTTATTCAAATATAAGAATTGATGGAGTTATGGCATCAACTGATGCAACTGCTTCTGTTCAATTAACTTATGTTGAAAGTATTAACTCAAAAGCAGAATTACAAACTAATCTTGAACAAACTGGTGATATTTATCCTCTTGGATTTCTATATCCAATTGGAAGAGGTCAATATTACAATCAGCTTGGAGTAAGATTTACTGAAGTTGCTAATCCTATGATTAGCGATGTTTATGTCATGGATATTTATGAAAAACAATCAGATGGTGATGATCAAATTATCGAATCATTTGAAATTTCATTTAATCCTAAAGCTGTTGATGGAGCAGGGTCTTCAATTTTTATCAGTGAAATTCTTAAACTTTATTCTCAAGTTTTAAGATTTGAAATGCAATTAGTATCAGAAGAATATACATCTGGTTATGATTTACTTGCAAGAGTTTTTGATAAAAATATTGGTCTTACAACTGCAGATGTTACAGCAGGTGCAGCAGAAATTGCTGATAATAAACAGGACTTTACTGATTGGCAAACAAATCCAGCTACCGGAAATGCAAATTATATGATCATTGCAAAAGATGGTAAAGGTAATGAATTATCAGGTTGGATCGGAGTTGCAGCAGGTCTTGATGGAGAAGTTGCAGAGATTTATGATGGTCGTGATTTAGACACAGCAACAAGAAATTGGATTGGCGATATTGTTAATTTTGATTCCAATTCTGAAATTAGTTATATGATTAAGAGAGCAGATACAAGTATTGCAACTGCATATACTGACTCTGAACCATTCCCAATGAGAAAAGGTTCTGATGGGTCGCTTCTTGATTCTGCTGGAGATCTTGATACAGTAATTGCAACTCAACTGTTAGCTCAAGGTTATGCTGGACTTATAACTGAAGATATTCTTGATACAGAGAATTTTTATTATACTGCTGTATTTGATGGTGGTTACCCAACTGATGTTAAGACTCAAATCAGTACATTAGTTCAAACAAGACGTGACTGTGTTACTGTTCTTGATAATGGAGATAATCCAACATTTAATGCGTCTATTCAAAATAGACTCCATAAACATACATTCAATAATTATTTTACTGCATTGTATGAGGAGTATAATAAGATTTATGACCCATTTACCGGTCAAGACGTTTGGATGTCACCTTTGTATCACATCTCTTATCTGTTACCTCGTAATGATAACGTAGCAGAGATTTGGTGGGCAATTGCAGGGTTTACCCGAGGTGCAATTGATACAATTAAAGAATTAAGGTATAATCCTAAACAAGGTCAGAGAGATCAAATGTATCTCAAACAACTTAACCCAATTGTAAGATTTAATCAGGGTTATGTGGTATGGGGTCAATTGACAACTCAAGCTAAACCAAGTGCATTGCAAGATCTTAATATTGTTAGACTCGTCCTTTATATTAAGAGAGCTCTTGAACAATTCTGCCGTTTTTACATCTTTGAACTTAATGATCAAATCACTTGGTCAAAAGTTGCAGGTGAAATTGTAGAATTCCTTGAGCAAATCAAGCAGAAAAGAGGTTTATACAATTATAGTGTTGAAGTAAGTGCAAGTGAATATGAAAAGAAAAGAAAGACTTTCCATGTTAATTGCATTCTTGAACCAACTAGAGTTGTTGAGAAAATTGAACTCAATTTCTTTATCAAATAATTGAATTAAAAAGCGTCACCTTTCATTATATATGTTGGGTGACGCTTTTTTTTGTGAACAAAATTTAAATTAATCCATCGGAGATATAATTATGCTTAATCTTACAAAATACAACTTAAAAGGAATCAGAAAAATTACTGAGGTTCCTGGTATTGCTGAAATAAATACTAAAAAACAAGGTAAATTATATCTCAAAAAATTCTTTTTATTTGATGGAAGAAATGATGATATGCCTAAGATGGTAGCTCTTGCATGTCGTAATAGTAGTTTTTCTAAATTATATGGAGTTATATTTTATAATTTAAAATTAATGCCAGTTGCTACATTTACTCTTAGAGATAATTATAAAGATGAACAAGTTGCTCAATTCATTGGGGAAGGTATTCTTTCAGCCAAATATAAAACTAAAATAAAAATTAAAGAAAATGAAATACAAAAAAGATTAAAAGCTAAAAATTTGAATGAAGGTAAATCAATACCTGAAATTGTAATTGATTTTCTCAAAAATAATCCTGATGCAATTATTCCACTTATACCGGTACTTTTATTATTTGGAATTTTATTTGTACTTCCTTGGATTCAAAAATTCTTTTATTTAATAAAATCAATTAGAAATTGGTTGACTGAAAGATATATTGAGGGAACAGCAGAGCAAAAAATTAATGAAGAATTATTTAATGGTCAAAAATATGATGATCCAGCATTTGCAATGTTTTCAGATTTAACTGCATATATTAAACACGTTGCTAAAAAGAAAGCAAATGCTTTAATAATATGTGGTCCTCCTGGTATGTCAAAAACATATACAGTGAGACGAACATTGCATTTTATGGGACTTAAACCAAGAGTCGATTATGCAATTGAAAAAGGTTCTAGTTTAGGATTAGAATCAACATTTGCTTTGTTATATAAATATAGAAAGAAATTGTTAGTTTTAGATGATTTTGATACTCCTTTAATGAATGAAGATACAGTTAATCTTTTAAAAGCAATAACTGATACTTATGGTAAAAGAATAGTATCATTACCAAGAGATAAACAAATGTCTTCAACTGGAGATGTTTCAGGTAGTGCAACTCCAGATAAATTTGAATTTGAAGGTCAATTGATCTTAATTACAAATTTAAATAAGTCTAAAATTACCCCTGCTCTATTGAGTCGTGCTCCAGCATTTGAAGTATTTTATGATACAAAACAAGTTATTGATGCATTAACAGATTTAATAAAATATGTTAATCCAAAAGTTTCTGCTAATGTTAAACAGGAAGTTTATGATTATATATGTTTATTATATAAATATGATTCAAATATAAATGTTTCATTTAGATCATTTACTGCAGCAGTTGATGCAAGAACTGGTAATCCCCACGCATGGAAACAAATGGTCAAAATAATTGTTGGATATAATGGAAAAACAATTGCTGAAAATTATATTCATACTTTATTAAAATATTAGTTTGTAGGCACCGCCAGCATCGCTACCTGGAACGGACCATACTCCCTTGAGTGAGACGTAGTGACTCTTATTCAAGGGAGTTTTTTACGTACGAATGCCAAACCCTATTAGTAATTAGAACATATAAATGAGCCATTAATTTAAAATGAAACTCGAACGACATTTATTAACTTAACAAAAAGTAGGAGGAATTATTATGTCCGAATTAACCGAACAGTATGATGCAATGCTTGCAGGATTGAGAGAAACATTTGAAGACTTTATGGATGAAGGTGAAAAAGGAAAAGATGGAAGAGGCAGCAAAACAAGTGCATTAAAAGCTAGAAAGCTAAGTACCAAGCTTGCTAATGATCTTAAAGATTTTAGATCACTTTCAATTTCAAATGATAAAGCGAAACCCATTCAAAAAAGGGAAGACGCATAATTAATTCATAGCACATCATATACAAAAAAAGTGGCAGTTGATCATGACTGCCACTTTTCCTTTCTAATCAATCCCACCTTTTAGAACAAAATCAAAATAAAAACCTTTGGTATAAATTATGAAAAAACTTGATGAATATTTAGAAAAAATTCAAAAGAGAGAATCTATTTTTCCGATGGACTCAATTCATACTGG
>Ga0114918_10003398_pt1 | contig 14052 bp, 14 predicted proteins | sample LantaG_FD_87015 | JGI IMG/M metagenome (GOLD analysis project Ga0114918, IMG submission 87015) | Deep subsurface microbial communities from Baltic Sea to uncover new lineages of life (NeLLi) - Landsort_02402 metaG | ecosystem: Environmental > Aquatic > Marine > Oceanic > Sediment | place...
AGAGAGAGAGAGAGAGAGAGAGAGAGAGAGAGAGAGAGAGAGAGAGAGAGAGAGAGAGAGAGCAAGAGCTCACCTTTCTTTCTTTCTCTCTTTCTTTCCACCTCTTTTCTCTTCCCCCCTTCCATCAACAGGACAACACGCTCGCGCGCACGTACGTCGTCCAGGACTTCGTCATGCCGTCCTCCAAGGCAGCGGCGGAATTCGTCGAGAAGCACACCGCCCCCGAAGACAAGTGCGGCATCTGGCCTCTCTGGCTGTGTCCCGTGAGGCATGTTCCTTTACCCGGTGCCGGGGGTGCGGGGTATGGGTTCCCTTATCAGGCGAGAGAGGAGATCCCGCCTGGGGGGATCTGGGTAAGGAGGAGTTTTGTCTTGTGAAAAAAGTTTCCATTTTTATCCCAAAGAGTCGAGGAGGAGGTCGAAAAGAAGATAAAAAAGACAAAACTAACATTTTTTTCTCTCTCTCTTTCCGTTTCTCCACCTCTCCAGGTCAACGTCGGCGTCTACGGCCGCCCCCTGCAGGGCAAGCCCTTCGACCCCCTCGAAGTCAACTCGCAACTGGAAAACGGAGCCTCGCGCCTGGGAGGGAGGAAGATGCTTTATGCCCAGTCCTTCTACTCCGCTTCGGAGTTCGACGCTCTTTTTGACCACGCGACCTACCTCTCCGCCCGGAGGCGCTACGCCTCGACGGACCCCGTCAACAGCCCCGACGACTTCGCTTTCCCGGACGCGGCCTCCAAGCTGCTGTTGGGAGACGAGAGGAGGGCCAAAATGCAAGGCGTGGACGCCGGGAGCGGGTTGCTCAACGCCTGGAAGCCCATGGTCCCCTGGTACTTCTCCCTCTGGTCCGAGCTTCTGCTCCCTAGAGTCCTCCACGCTCCCTTCGGCCTGCGTCACACCGCCCCCCCGGACAGCTCCGCGCTTCCCCTCAGCGAGGTGGAGAGCGAGAGCGCGCGGGGCAGGGCGGAGAGGGCGCTCCTGCCGGAAGGGGCAGGGGGGTCGAGGGCCGAGGAGGAGGGGGTTGGAGGGGTCCACGCCGCCGCCGTCGCGAACGCTGCTTCGACCTCCAAGAAGTCGAGCGCCTCTACTGCTGCTGCTGCTGCGACTCCTCTGGCGAGGAAGAGGTCGTCGCTGCTGACGAGGCTGCGCTCGGCGACGCCGACCAAGGCCGAGACTTGAGAGAGAACGAGAGAGAGAGTTGATTTTTTTTCGTTGATTTTTTTTTTGAGTTTTTCAAGATTTTTTCGAGAGAGAGAGAGAGAGACATTTTTGTTTTTTATTTGACGCGTCCCGTCTTCCTTCCGAGCTTTCGCAGGGACCCACCTCCCTGCTTTGCGGAAGAAGGAGAAGAGAAACGACGCGAAGGGAAAGAATGTGTGATCAAACCGTTGTTGTTGTTCTTTTGTTATTTTTCACTCTTTTTTCACACTTTTTTTTCCTCCCTAAAAAAAACATGTTCGAAATTTCCTTGTTTTCTTTTTCCCTTTTTTTTTCAAAGAGCGGCCGTCGCCGTCAGAGACACCACGCCGGGGCGCTCGGTTGCCTTGCCCTCGGCAGAAGCAGTGGGAGCAGCGGTGGAAGAAGAAGCAGAAGCAGAAGCAGAAGAAGCCTCTCCCTCCTCCTCCTCCTCAGCAACAGCAGCAACAACCGAAGAAGCGCCCCAGGCCTCTCCCACCACCTCCGGCACGGGAAGGTCCTTCAGCATCCCCACGGACCGCGCCGCGACCTGCACGGGCACCGCGTCGTGGCCCGTGCCCCCAGGACCCTCGGCAGCGCGGCGCCGTCGATGACGACTCTTCCCGGAGAAGCCGGGTCGGCAACCGAGGCGTCGGCGACGCCTGCAGTTGCCCAGTCGCTCCCTGCTTTCACAAACTTGATTTTGCCCCTTGAGGACGGGGAAACAAGGGACAGGAGCAGCTGGACGATGGCCGCGAAGGCGGAGGGGGCGCCGAAGATGAAGGTGGTGAGGGAGCGCTCGGGGTAGTGGTCCTTTTTCGTTTTTTTTTGGTGAGAAAAAGAGGTGAGTTTCGAAAGAGCTTTTTGCTCGTGTTCTCTCTCCCTCTCTCTCTTCTTCAAGTTTTTTTTTCCTTTTCTTTCCTTACCTGTGCCACCTCCACCACCAGCTTCGACATTTCGGGGTCCAGGTTCGCCAGGCCCACCCCCCTCGCGTCGATCACGCTCACCACGCGGCCGTCCCCGCACCCCCTGGCCTTGGCGGCGTCCGCGGCGCGGGCAGCGGCGTCCATGGCAAAAACCAGCGAGAGCTTCGAGGCCGCTAAATCTCTTTCGGCCCTGAAGTGGCGGTTCGAAGGGGAGAGAATGTAGGGCCTGCCGCGAGAGTCCGGGACCGCGGAGAACCAGGTCTTGCCCGCTGCGAGCTCCTTGGCGATGGCGGCCTCTGTGCGTGCGTGTAGGTTGGAGAGAGAGGTTAAGTTCTTTCTTTTTCTTTGAAGTCTAAAAAAAGAAAATCTTTGTTCGCGCCGCGGCAGTTACGGTGGAAGAAAAAAAAACGCTTCCCCCCTTTTCTTTCTCACCTTTGTCCGGCGTCCAGCCCGCCGGCAGCAGCGCGCTCCTCCAATCGGCGTGCGCCGCCAGCCTCTGCGCGGCCCTCTCGACGTCCCGCTCCTCGGCCACCAGCCAGCGCGTCAGCGTGTCGTCGTCAAAAGTGGTGGCTTCGGGGGACAGTCCCGGCTCTTGGGACGCGAGCAAAGAAGAAAAAGCGCGGGGCGAGACCTCGTCGACTCTCTTGCGAAGTTTCTCGAGCTCATCGCGCGAAGGAGGCGAAGAGGAGGGAGCGGGGGTAGCAGCAGCATCGTCGGAGGCTGCGGCAGAGGAGCCGAACCAGCGGGGCATCTTGAGCGGGAGAGAGAAGAGAAGAGGGGTGCTGGTCAAAGAGGGAGGAAGGGAGATGAAAAGTGGTTTTTTTTTCGAAGTTTTTTCTTTTATTTCTTTTCTTTTTGCTTGTTTTTCAACCTCTCTTCGAACAAAAAAAAAGCGTCAACTCTCTCTCTCTCAATCAATCAATCTACGCTCCCTTGCTGTCTGCTGTCTGGTGAATAAAAACAAAAAAAGAAATCAAATTCAAGTTTGGAAAAAATGGGGGGTGCTCAAAGTAAAATCAACAAAACGAAAAAAAGAAAAAACCAAAAAATCTTAAAACAAGACTTAAAACGACCAATCACCTCCTCCCTCGCCTCCTCCTCCTTCCGACGACGGCGGGTTCACCACCAGCTCCCCGCACCGCTCGTCCCACCTCCACTCCAGGTCCTCCAGCGTCGCCCCCTCCCTCACAGAGCTCGGCTGCTGCGAGCAGAACGACGAGAAGGGCGCGGCGCCGACGACGCCGACTCTCGCGCGAGGAGAAGAAGATTTCTCTTCTCCCTCTTCTTCTCCTCCTTTCCCTCCTTCCCCGAGCTCGAACGACGCCACGGCCCCGCCGCCGTTGAACATCGACCGCAGGCCCAGCGGGGCGAACGCGATCGAAGCAGGACCCTTGTCGACGACGGCGACGGGAGCCATCGTGACGAGCGAGGTCCCCCCCCCCTCGAGCTCGACGTCGAGCGATGAGGTCGCAGAGTCGAGGAGGAAGACGCCCCCTCCTCCGCTCCCGCTCCCGCTCTTCGACGACGCCTTCGAATGCCCGTGGTGATGGTGGTGATGGTGATGGTGCGAGTGGTGGTGCGCGTCGACGCCGCTGAAGGCAGCGACCCACCTGCCGTCAAACCTCAAAGAAGAAGACGAAGTTTGATTTTCTCCTCCTCCTCCTTCTTCCGCTTCCTCCTTCGGCGAAGGCGGAACCCAGCCACTGCCGACGGCGTCCGAGGGGGAGACCTTGCACCCCAGCGGCGGCGGCGCGTCGTCGTGCCTGACGAACCGCCGCCGCTCCCTGCACCACGCCGACCCCTGCACGTGGAGAGCCGCCACCACGACGGTGTGCGCGTTGGCGTTCCAGACTTTCAGCAAGGACCGCTCGTCGCGTTGCGGGTCCTCGAACAGGGTGTCGGCCGTCGGCCTCGCCGGGAGCAGGGCGCGGAGCACGCGCCCGTCTTTCAGGACGAGGCGGCGGAGCAGGCCGAAGACGTGCGCGCCCGGAGCATCAGAGACGTAGACGGGCCCACCGGAGACGGCCCTGGCCGCGGCGTGGAGCCTTGCCGCCGGGTGCCTCGAGTGGAACATGTCCCAGTCGGGGAGCAGGATGCCACTCAAGAACACGGCGTTATAGGCGCATGCCCCGACGTGAGCTGCCGAAGAAGCCCGGTCCCGAGGGTAGAAGTCGTCCGAGGCGCGGGCGAGCACCGATTTCGAGGCCAAAAACAGGTTCTCCGTCGAATGACACATGCAGTTTGTGAGATGGTTCCCAGGCAAGAAAGTCGAGACGCTCTCCTCCAGGGCCTCGTGGTGTTTGCGGGCCGTCGCCGGCCCCCCATCCAGGGCAGAGCCGATCAGACCCGCACCGGCCTGGCCGTCGACTTTCACGCCATCGACGCCGGCAGAGGCGAGGTAGGAGTGCAAGTCGCTATAGAGGGCTTTTGGGTCGGAGATGACCCCGACCCCGGCGAGCACTGCCGGGTTCCAGAGCATCGACGGCTCGATCTCTGCGACGCCCGGGGTGGGCTTGGCGTAGATGATCCTGGCATCGTACTTGGCCACGGCGGGGTGCAGAGAAGAGGCAGAGGAAGGAGAGGAAGGGGTGGGAGTGGTGGTGGTGGCAGAAGAAGAACTCGAAGAAGAATTGGAGCCCTCGACCACCTCCTCGCCGGCCGGCGCGACGCCGCCCCAGTAGCAGCTCAGCGCATGCCACACGATCACGTGCTTCACCCCGAGCCTCTCCTTCAGATCTTTGACCACTTCGCCCAACCTCTCGGGTGCACCCGACCAGTAGTCCTCCGGTGTCGCACCGGGGCGGGAGAACTTGGAGTTGGCCCTCACGTCGGTGAGCCTGCGGGTGAAATCAGAGGCGGCGGCGTAAAACTCGAGCAGCACGGGGCGGAGCGGCCCGCGGGCGGCGGCGGCAAACGCTCGCACCTGCCACGAGTCGGCCGGGGCAGGCTCGACGACGGCAGCATAGAGCTTGGCTCCCGCCGCCTCTGCTCCTCCCAAAGAAGCCCCCACGGCGCGCTGCAAGGCCTTGGCGAGGAAGAAGACGGCAGAGATCGCTGCGAGCCCGACGGCGGCGGGGCCCGACCTCAGGTCCGCCGCCCTGCCTCCCGCGGCGCCGGCGACCCCGGGGAGGCGCGGGGGCTGCCTCTGCGGCGCCGAGAGGCGCCTGATCGAGGCAGCGCGAGGAAGAGAAGAAGAAGAGGAAGTCTTACTGCCGCTGCGGGTCTCGTCGCTGTCGCTGTCGGTGAGATAGCGGTTGCGCTCGGCCTTGGTCGAGAGCGCGGCGGCGGCGGCCGCGGCAGCCTCGGCGGCCTCTGCCTCGGAAGAAACCGTTCCTGCTCCTCCTCCTCCCGTCGCCGCCGCCTCGAGGCTCGCCAGGTCGGTCGGGGGCTTGGGCCTGCCGCGAGGGGCGTGCTGCTCCGGCAGGGGCGGGAAGGCGTCGACGGTGGCTCGAGTGCTGCTTCTCCTCCTCCTGAGCTCTCTCCTGTTTCCTCCTCCGTTGCCGTCGCTGTTGCTGCCGCTGTCGCTGCTGTAGCTGCTCTCGCTGCTGCTCGCCCTCGCCATCTCGTCGCCCCGTCGCCGTCGGAGCCGCTGTACCCGCTCCCGACACCCCCGACCTCTTCCCCAAGCCCCACATCGTCCTCGGTGTCAACGTCCTCCACGGCGCTGTCGGGAGGCGGGGCCAAACCCGCCAGAGCGGCCCCCAGCGAGGAACCGGGCGCGGCCTCCCTCGCGGCCGACGCCAGCGCCCGGCGCTCGGCGGCCTCGAACTCGTATTCCGCTGCGGCGGCCGCGCCGTCCAGGGCCGCGCGCGCAACGGCGGCGGCGGCGCGGGCATCGGCCTCGAAGTTGCCCACGGCGGCCTCGACCGCGGCCTCCACGGACTCGGCGGCTCGCTCCACCGACTCGAGGAGAGCGTTGCCGCTGCTAGTGCTGCCGCTGCCGCCGCTGGTGTTGCTTCTGCTGCTGTCATCCCCTCCCTCTTTGCCCCTCTTCTCCTTGCCACCCTCCTTCGAGCTGCCGCCACCCCCGGCACCGGGAGAAGCAGGCGAAGACGACGAAGAAATCGACGAGGTCTGAGAAGGACCGGAAGAAGAAGAAATAGGAGGTCTCTTTTTGCGGAAGACGGGGTCGACGTCCGTGCACTGCCAGCCATCGTCGATTACTAATGTCCTCGGCGGCACTCCACCTTCTTTCAAAGTCCTCACCCCTTCCTCCAGGATGGAAGCTGAGACCCTGGAGTAGCAGGCGTCCCAGGTGCACCACCCGAAGTCGTCGATGGAAGGAGGCAAGGCTTTCGCGAGGCGCGGAGGGGAGGCTCCGCCGGACGACAGCGCAGCGGCGCGCGCCGTCGCGTGCTCGGCTAAAGCCAAGGGGTCGTCACCCGCGCATATTAATAAAGAAGCATCCCAGGAGCTGGCAGTGACGTGGTCGGCGCCTGACTCGATGCGGAGGACGATGGCGTCGGCTGTGGCCTCGGTGGTCTTGGAGGGCGTGCTGTGAGTGTTTTGAGGAGGAGGGTTTATTTGAGAGAGGAAGGAACAGGAGGTTAGCGGAAAAAAGCGCTCATCGCTCCGAAACACAAATCGCCAAACAAAAAAGAAAGAGAGAAGAGCTTTTCATTTCTTTCTCCCCCTTCTCCCCCTCTCCCCAAGAACAAGAAGATGGCCTCGCCGGGCTCGGCGCCGCCCGTGCCCAGAGCGCTCGAGGGGGACCTCGCCGCCGTCGCGGCCGCGAGGAGGCAGCAGCAACAGAGGAGGCAGAGCGGGAACGGAGTTGGAGGAGGAGGCATCATCGATGGCGCGCCGACGCCGTCGTCGGCTGTCGCCGCTCCCGCCTCCAACAACGACGTCGCTGGTCCCGCCACGCGCAAGCGCCGCGCCTCTGCTGCAGCTGCGGGGGCAGCCGCGGGAGCAGCTGCTGGCCCGAGCTCTCAGGTAAGCGAAGGAAGGAGAAGAAAGAAGAAGGAAAGAGAGGAGCATCGGCGAAGGAAATCGACGTCGAAGAAAAAAAAAGGACGATGATGACGACGACGATGATGACGACGACGACGATGCTCAACCTCAACCTCCTCCTCAACCTCAACCTCAACCGCCTCCTCAACCACCAGCCCTCCCCCACGCGCCGCACGCGAGCCCGCGGAGGAGGAGAAGCAGCAACTCCGAACGATAGCGACAACGAAGCAGCGCTCGCCGTCGTCGCCGTCGCCCCCGCCGCCCCTCCTGCCCCTCCTCCTCCTCCTCCTCCTCCTCCTTCAAACGCCCTCGCCGCCCTCGCTCCTCCTCCAACCGCCAACGACTCCTCCACCCCGACCGCCGACGCCGTCCTGGGCTTCTTCGCGGCCCGCGCCGAGCGCAACGCCGCCGCCGACTCCCGCGCCAGGGCCTGCGAGCTCGAGGCGGCCAAGCTCCGCCGGGCGCTGGCCGCGGCCGAGGAGGCCGCGGCCGCGGCGCGCGACGCCGCCGCTGCCCGCTCTCGCAGGGACGCCGCGGCGGCGCAGGAGGCCGAGGCCGAGCGCGCCAGGCTCGAGCGTGCTCTGCTGGCGGAGTTCTCGAAAGGAGCGGAGCTCGAGGCGCAGGCGAAGAGGAGCAAGGAAAAGGCAGACAGAGCGGCGGAGCGCGCGCTCGAGGCCGAGGAGAAACTGGCCGTCGTCCTGGCCACGGGGGCTCTCCCCACCGCGGTTGTCTCTTCGCCTTCTCCCTCGCGCAGGACGAGGAGGGGAGCAGCAGTGGAAGCAACAGCAGCGGTTGAAGAAGAAGAAGAAGAAGAAGCACGACAACGACAAGGACCAGCTGCTGAGTCGGTGGCGCAGCTCCGGGCGCAGCTCGCGGCGGCGCGGGCCGACGGCGCGGCGGCGCTGCGCTCGGCGAGAGGGGACGCCGACAAGGCCGCCGCCGCCGCCAAGGCCGCGGAGGCGACGCTGGCTGCGGCCCAGGCGCAGCTGGAGGAGGTCTCGGGCAAGATGGAGGAGGAGGCCGGGAGGCGGCGGGCGGCGGAGGCCGCGGCGGTGGCCGCGGAAGGGAGGGCGACGAGGGCTGAGGCAGCGGCGGCGCGAGGAAACGCAGGCGAAGGAGGAGATGGAGGCGAAGGAGAACCCGACTCTTCCGTCGTCCTCCGCTCCCTCCGCGACTCCCTGCAGCGCGCGGAGACCGCCCTCGCATCTGCGCGGAGGAACGACCACTCCGCCCTGCTCCGGGAGAGGCTCGCCGCCGCGGAGGCGAGGGTGGCGAGGAGCGAGGCTGTCGCCGCCGACGCCGTCGAGGCTCGGGCCTCGGCGGCGGAGGCCGCCGCCGAGGTGCGGAGGTGGCAGGAGGCCGCCGCGGGGGCTTCTTCCTGCGATCCTTCTTCTTCCTCCTCCTCTTCTCTTACTCCTCCTCTCAACCCTTCGTCCCTGTCCGCCGCGATCGGCAAGCTCCGCGCCGCGGTCGCCAAGGAGCGCGAGGAGAAGGGCGCGGCCAGGGCCGCCGCGGCCGCGGCGGAGAGCGAGGCGTCGACGGCCGAGGCCGAGGCCGAGGAGTGCCGGGCAGCCGTCGCGAAGGAGCGAGCCGCCGCCGAGGACGCCCGCGCCGCGGCGGCCAGGGCCGAGCGCCGCGCCGCGGCCCTGGAGCAGGAGCACAACGGGCTGCGCAGGGTCCTGGACGCCGCCACGGAGCCGGGAGGCAGGAACGAAGAAGCAGCGGTTGTCGGTGCCGCCGCCGCCGCGCTTCCCTCTTCCTCCTCTCCTGCTGCCCTCTCTCCTCTGTCTCCTGCGGCGCTCAGGGCCCGGGTCTCGACGCTCGAGGCTGCCCTGAAGATCGCCGAGGCGCGCGCCGGCGAGGCCGACGTGGCCGAGACGGACGCCAGCGCCGCGCGGGCCGAGGCCGCGGCGGCCAAGGCGGAGCTCAAGGAGGCCGCGACGGCGCTGCGGCAGGCGGACTCGGAAGCGGAGAAGCTCGCAAACGACCTCGCGTTGGCGCACTCTCGAATCGGCCGCGGCGAGTTCGACGCCGCCGGGGCTCGCGTGCTGCACCTGGTGCGCAACCCCGAGGCTGCGGCTGCAAGGGCCGCCGCGGCGACCAAGATCGCAGAGCTGGAGGCGCGGTGCGCCGCGCTGGCAGCCGGCGTCGAGGAGAAAGAAAGCGGAAGCGGCAACACCAACACCACCAACGACAACACCTCTGCAGCGAGCGCCGCCGCCGTCGCCGCCGCGGCCACCACGCGAGTCGCCGACCTCGAGAAGCGCCTGCTGAGGCTGCAGGCGGCCTTCGCGGACCAGGTGGCGACCTTCAGGGGGGCAGTGGCCGGCCTTCTGGGCTGGAGGGTCGACATGATCCCCCCTTCGAGCACTACAGGAGGAGGAGGGACCGGGACCGGAACTGCTCAGTTCGCCCTCAGGCCGGCCTTCCCCGGCGCCTGGAGCGCCGTCGCGCCCGGTTCCTCCCTCGCTGCTTCCGCTTCCGTCAGGAAATCCTCCCGAAGAGCGGCCAGCGACGGCGTGCTGGTGTTCCGGGAGACGTTCCCGGGGGCGGCCAAGGCCCGAGCGGACAAGCTCGGAGGGGGAGGAGGGGGCACGCCGCGGAGGAGCTCTGTGGGAGGAACGACGCCAGCAACGCCGCTCTCTTCCTCCTCTTCTTCGGCGGCGGCGGCGACGGCGGGCTTCGAGCTCCAGCCCTCGGAGCTGTCGAAGGCGAGGTCCCGGGAGGTCGAGGCCTACGTCGGGAGGTTCGGTTCGATCCCGGCGCTGGTGGCGGCCCTCACGCTCGACCTCTTCCAGGCGACGGAGGAGGAAGAAGGAGGAGGAGGAGGAGAGGGAAGCGAGAAAGTCGAAATGACCCCGGTCGCTGCGAGCGGCGGAGGCGGCAACGGCAACGAAAACGCCTAACTCTTTTTTTTTGTAAAAACAAAAACAACACCAAACAAACCAAAAACAAATTTACTCACCTTGCGGGCCTCAGCGTGGCCCTGAAGGAGCCGGAACCGTCGAGCAGCGGCACGAACGCTGCGTAGGGCCCCCCCGGCTTCAGCTCCAGGAGCAGAAACTGCGTTTCCGGAGGCAGAGAGGAGTCCCTGGTGCCCCAGACCGGAGTCATCCACCAGAGCTTGGCCCTGGCCCCGGCGAGGAAGCGGGCTCGGATGAGCTGAAGGGGAGGGAGAGATGGGAAAGAGAAGGGGGAAAAAGAAGCGGAAGAGGCGGCGAGGTGAGCGATGGAACGAAATGAAAGGGAAAAAAGACGAAAAGTTTTTAAAAAATGAAAACTTCCTCACCTGCCCAAGAGGCACGTCCTCCATCGCCGTCTCCCCTCCCGCAGCGTCGAAGGCCAGCACGAGATCGTTGTCTTCCTCTCCTCCCTCGTCACCCGAAGGCCTGAACCAGCGCGTCAGCCCCGGGGGAAGGCCGCGGAGCAGCGGGACCGACGAGACGAGGCCCTCGATGACGACGTCCCTCCCCGAGTCGGCCGGCGAGAGCGAGACCCTGCGAGGGGAGTGGGGCGGAGGGCGGAGGGCCGGCGTGGGGAGGCGCTGCGTCGGGTGGACGGAGCGATGATGATCTTGCTGCTGCTGATCTCGCCTCGGAGGATGGGGGGACGGAGGGGAAGAAGAAGAAGCAGGCAACGGAGGAGAAGGCACCGGGGGGGTTGCCGGCGGCGACGGCGACGCCGAAGCGGAGGTGGCCTCTGGCGGAGGGGGCTTCTTCGAACCCCGCTCCTCTTCTCTGCGAGCAGGGAGAGCCGACATCGCGGTGCTGCTGCTGGTTGTGAGGCATCCGGGGGTTGTAGCGGCTGGGAGGCTGCTGCGTCTGAGCAGCAGGCGCCTGCTTTTTTTATTTTTTCGAGGTTGAGGTTTTTTTTTGGAAGAGGGAGGTGAGGGTCGAGTTTTTTTCTTTTTTTTTTCCAACGCCGCCTTGCTTGGCGATCATCTCTGCCGCTCCCTCCTCTCTTCTCCCTGCGTTGTTTGCCCAAAGCTACCACGGCAGCAGCCACAAGACGATAATCTGCTCCTCTCTAGCACTCTGGGTTTCGCAATTGTGAACGGGAGGAAGCTCGAGACGGGCAATCGAAACCATCGACGGCACTTCGACGGGAAAAAAAAAACTCGACGTCGAACGTCGACGTCAGCAGCCATGCTTTTTTTATTTTTCATGATGTTGCATCTCTCCGACTTTCACTCACCTAGCGGCCTCGGCTCTGGTTCTCCTCGCGGCCACGGCCAGGTCTCGGGCCCCCAGAAGACTTCTGGCACTCGGCGCGTAGGAGGTCGACGCGGAGAGGTCCATTTCGTGGGTTGATATTAGACGGGAAGGTGTTGGGGCGACGACAATGAGCGGCGACGCAGCTGCAAGCTCTCTCAAAAAAAAAAAAAAAAAAAAAAAAAAAACAACGCAGCAGCCACCCCCCCAACCACACCACATAAACAGAGACTGGGCGGGGAGGGGGGGGAGGGACGTTTGGGTGGTTGATATTGGGGGGGGGAGTGGGGGGGCAAAAACAAGAAACGGCCAAGCAGCCGAAACCCCTCCAAAAAAAAAAAAAAAAAAAAAAAAAAACGACGCGCGTGCTCTGCCCCTTTTCTCTGCCCCTTTTCTCCGCCTCTTTCTCAGACTAGATCGGAGCAAAAGAGCGTCTAGAGGCAAAGAGCACTTCAAAAGGCGAAAGCAAGCTCGGGAGAGAGAAGAAAAAAAGAAAAGAAATGCTTTCGAGAAACGAAGCGAGCGAGAAAGAGTGAGAGAGAGAGAGAGCAGTGCTTTTTCCCTTCTCGCTCACGCCGTCGCTCGAACCCCTCCACCTCCTCCCTTCGACCTTCCTTCCACCTCGACCTTCTTTCGACCTTCTTCTTCCCGCAAACTCTCCAAGACACCTTTGCAATTACAATCCTCTTCTTCTTTCTAACTCAGAACCCGCGGCACGCCGTTGATCACGGGCGTGCCCTCCCGGTAGGACCACCTCCCGCGCCTCTTCTTGCTCTTGCCTCCTTCTTCTCCCTTTCCTTCACCTTCGCTTTCCTCCTCTTCGCCATCGCCATCGTCGTCAACTCGGACAAACAGCGACTGCTCGCTCATCGTCCCGACGGCGTCCCCGCCGTCTTGCCTCGAGCCCACCTGACCCGTGACCTTGAACCAAGTCGTGAAGGTGACGTAGCCCTCGTCGTCGTCGCTGTTGGGGAGAATGTGAGTGTGTTTTTTTCCCGGGGTGTGAGAGGGTCGAGGTGGAAATCAACGAAGAAAAAACAACTCTTCTCTTTCCTTTCTCCTTCCTTCCTCTCCTCCTCCTCACCTGCCCCCCTTCTCCGTCCCTTCCACCTTCAGCCTCTGCCAGCTCACGCGCTTGATCGTCGCGGCGACGTCTTGGGCTAAAGTAGAAACGACAGCCCCGTCGGCGCCCTTCGAGCCCGCGGCGGCCCTGTTGAGCGGGTGCGTCGTCCTTATGATGTACTCCGCGTTTCTCGTGACGTACGCCGCGAACCTGGACCGCATCAGCTGCTCCGCGGTCTGCGGCAAAGCAGAGCCGCTCAGGAAGGGCGCGCAGCAGGCGTTGAACTTGCGACCGGAGCAGCAGGGGCAGACAGAGGAGTCTGCGAGCCAGGGTGGGGTCGGGGTCGTCCCCTTTTCGGTCGTCGTTGGCGATTTCTTCTTGGCGCCGAATCCTTTCGGCGCGGCGGCAGTTGACGAGGAGGACTTGGCTGCTCGTGGGGCTTCGAGGAGAGGACGGCGAAGAAGATTCTGCTGAGGTGCCGAAGTGGATGCTGCTCGCTGCTGGCGAGGAGGAAGAGGCAGCGGCGAAGAAGAGTGATGATGGGCGATGCCGCCGCCGCCGCTGACGACGCTCGCGGCAGAGGCGGCAGCCAGTCTCGACGACGACGCCATTTGCTTTCTTTCTCTCTTCGTAAAAAAGGTGGCGCCTTTTCTTCTCAATCCGGCTTGCTTCTCAGAGGCAGCAGGGAGATTAGGACGGGCTCTCTTTGTTTGTCGGAGAGAGAGAGAGAATCGAGGAAAGAGAGAGAGAGAAAGAAAAAGAAGAGAGATCGAAATTGTGGCTCGAGTTTGAAGAAATTTTCAAGAACAAAAAAAAAACGGGGGAAAAACTTCAACCCGACCTTGCCCCGCGCTTCCCCCCCCGCTCACTTCAGCAGCTTGAGCAGCTCCTTGAGCAGCACCAGCACGATTTTGCCGCAGCTCGGCATCTCGCCGTTGCCCCCTCCTCCCCCTCCTCCTCCTCCTCCTCCTTGCTGAGGAGGCCTCCCCCCTCCTTGCTGAGGAGGCCTCCCCCCTCCTTGCTGAGGAGGCCTCCCCCCTCCTTGCTGCGGCCGCGTGACCCCATTGCCCCACTGCTGCTGCTGCGGCCTCCCTCCTCCTCCTCCTCCTCCTCCACCGCCACCCCCAACGCTCTCCACAAAGGCGGCCCCGACCTTGTCTCCGTACTTGGATCGAATCTTGTAGACCCTGATCCTCAGGTCGTTGCCGTCAAAGCAGATTTTGGACTCCTCGACCCCTGCGAAGAAGAAGAGGGAGTACAGAGCCATCTCGAACTCGGGCGAGCTCCCGACCAGCATCGTCGACAGCTCCTTGGTGACGACCACGTCGGGGTTGGCCCGCGGGTTGGGGTCCCAGGAGAACTGGATCGTTACCACCTTGTCGTTGGGCGTGACCGGCTCGCGTTCCTCCCTCGCTTGGGCACAAAACCATAGTAATTGAGGTTTCCTTTCCCTTCTTGTTCCAGGACTCGGATCCAGCTGTGGAGGCCAGCGCATTGCCTTTATTTGATTATTTATATTTTTTATTTTTTGAGGAAGAGAGAGAGGAAAGAGAGACAGAGAGAGTGAGTTTGAAGGCTCTGGAGAAGGGAAAACAGAGAAAAAGAAGAAGAAGACGAAGAAGAAGAAGAAGAAGAAGAAGAAGAAGAAGAAGAAGAAGAAGAAGAAGAAGAAGAAGAAGAAGAAGAAGAAGAAGAAGAAGAAGAAGAAGAAGAAGAAGAAGAAG
>Ga0114918_10003399_pt1 | contig 14052 bp, 8 predicted proteins | sample LantaG_FD_87015 | JGI IMG/M metagenome (GOLD analysis project Ga0114918, IMG submission 87015) | Deep subsurface microbial communities from Baltic Sea to uncover new lineages of life (NeLLi) - Landsort_02402 metaG | ecosystem: Environmental > Aquatic > Marine > Oceanic > Sediment | place: Baltic...
GGGAGAGAGAGAGAGAGAGAGAGAGAGAGAGAGAGAGAGAGAGAGAGAGAGAGAGAGAGAAAGAGAGAGAAAGAGAGAGAGAGGGAGGGAGGGCGAGAGAGCGAGGGAGAGCGGGGGAGGGAGGGAGGGAAAAACACCAGGAAAGAGAATGAAAAGAAAAACGAAGAACTATATAAATGCTACAAAGCGACCTCCTCGAGCGGCGGAGGCGGAGGAGAGGGGGGCCGCCGCGCCCCGCCGCCGCCGCCGTCCTCGCTCCCCTCCGCTCCTCCCCCCCTTCCCTGCCCCAACAACACCTCCCGTGTCAGCTCCGTCAGGCTCTCGTGCAGCCGCGCCGACTTCATCCACCGCGCCGAGCCGCCCAGCTCCTCGACGAAGGCCCGCGTCGGCGCCGCGAGCGGCCAGCGCGGGCGGCAGTCGACCCAGCCGTCGGGTGCGGGGTCGGGCATCCCCGCCGGCCTGGGCAGCCGCGCGACGCCGGCGTCGAGCCGCTCGTGGGCCGCCCAGGCCACCATCACGCCGTTGTCCGTGCAGAGGCCCGGCGGGGGCGCGACCAGGGGCAGGCCCGCGCCGGCGGCGACCCTGCCGAGCTCGCGCCGCAGGACGGCGTTGCACGCGACGCCGCCCGTGAGCACGAGCGCGGAGACGCGGCCCGCGGGCGCGCCCGGCGCGGGCGCGGGCTCGAGGGCCTGGCGCAGGCCCAGCGCCGCCTTCTCGGCGAGGTGCTCCACGGCGACGCGCTGGAAGGAGGCGGCGAGGTCGGCCTGCGCCTTGCGCAGGAGGGAGCGCGCCGAGGGGGGAGGGGGGGGCGGGCCCTCGAGCCCGCGGGGCGGGCTCCCCGGCCCCTCGCCCTCCTCCGCCGCCGCCTCGGCCTCGGCCCTCGTGAGCAGCTCCGGCAGGGTCCTCTCCGCGGCCATCCTCACCGCCGTCTTCAGCCCGGCGTAGCTCACGTTGGCGCTGCCCCTCCTGTTCCTGAGCGGGCGCGCGAACCCGAACGCCATCGGGTCCCCCGGGACGGCGGCGGGCGCGGCGTCGGCGGCGGCGGCGGCGGAGCGAGGCGCGGGGAACCTCCCCGCGGCGGCGTTCTCGACGGCCGCGCCGCCCGAGGGCGTCGCGTCCAGCCCCAGCATCCGCGTGACCTTGTCGAAGGCCTCGCCCAGCGCGTCGTCGAGCGTCGTGCCGAGCACCGCGTAGTCCCCGACGCCGCGGACCAGGAGGAGGAGGTTGTGCCCGCCCGAGGCCAGGACGCACACGAAGGGGAACGGGGGCGAGCGCGGGGGGGCGGGCGGCCGGGAGCTCGCCCCTCCTGCCCCCTCTCCCCCGGCCTCCCCTGCCCCCTCTCCCCCGGCCTCCCCTGCCCCCTCTCCCCCGCCCCTCCCTCCCCCGCCTCCCCCCCCGAGCCTCGCCACGAGCGCGTGCGCCTCGAGGTGGTGCACCTGCACCAGCGGCACCCCGGCCTCTCGGGCGAGCGCCGCGGCCTTCCCGCCGCCGACCCGCAGGCACAGCGACAGCCCGGGCCCCGACGTGACGGCGACGGCGTCGACGTCGCCGATCCGCAGCCCGGCCTCGGCCAGCGCGCGCTCCACCGTGCCGTCGATGGCGCGCTGGTGCGCGTCGGCCGCCAGCTTGGGCACAACGCCGCCGAAGGGCGCGTGCAGCTCGGCCTGCGTGGCCAGCGCCCTGCCGAGCACGCGGCCGTCGCCGCGGACGACGGCGGCGCCCGTGTCGTCGCAGGACGACTCGATCCCGAGGACGATGCGGCGAGGGTCCCTCCCCGGGGGGGGCCAGAGGGGAAGCTCCTCGTGACTGGAGCTGGAAGAAGAAGAAGCGGAAGCAGCAGCAGTAGCAGCAGCGGTGCTGCTGCGGAAGCGGACGTGGAGGAGTGGAGAGAGAGAGGTTGACGAGGTTGACGACAGCGACGGCTGGTGCCGCCGCGTCGCTAGGGCCGCTCCTCCTCCTCCCCCACAGCTGCTGCTCCGCTGCCGTCGCAGCGCCGAGGCGGCGAGACGCAGCGCAGAGGAGCGCATGCCTGTCGCTGACGCCGCTGCTGCCGCCTCTGCCGCAGGAGGAGGTCGAGCGAGCCGAGCAGGCGGAGGGAGAGGACGCATGCGGAGTTTGAGGATGGAAGCCGTCGTCGCTCTGTCCCTGCCTCGAAGAAATGGCTTTGCGACCTCTGCCTGCCGTCTCACTCTCTCCTTTCTCTCCTCCAAAAACGCCCCCCTCTCTCCGCACTCAGAATGTCGCTCGACGCAGCCACCCTCGTGGCCCTCGCGGCGGCCCTCGCCGGAGTGCTTGCCTACGTCGCGTTGGGGCGCGGCATGGCCGGGAAGCGGGCAGGTGCGAGACCGGGTTCGGTTGTTCTCTCTCTCTCGCGCTTTCGACTCGATTATGGCTTCGATTTGGCGCGACGACGAAGAAAAGAGGAGCTCTTGAGTTTTTTTCTCGCCCCTTTTTCGCCCCGTGTCCTCCCTTCTTTCTCCTTTCCCGCCTCGATGGGCTCGAGACCCAAAGTCTCTCTCGGGCTCTGAGGGGGCGAACTGGAGAGCAGAGGAGCACTTGAGTGCAAATTGGGGGGATGCGAGCCGCAAGAGAAGCCGAAACTTTTTTTTATTCGCGGCTAACGATGCCAACGGTCGTCGAGGAAAAAAAGAGAAAGAGAGAGAGCCCCAAATGCGTTTCTCTCCCTCGCGCCTCCTCGCTGTCTCTCGTGCGTTCTCCTCCGCTTCCCCCATAAGCAGCAGAGTGGCACTCACGAAAGAGCTCTACCAATCACCGATACAAAAAACAAAACCAAAAACAGACGGCCTCAAGCACTTTTCCTCGCTCCCCTCGCCCTGGGGCATCCCGCTCATCGGCCACGGCCCGCTGCTCGGCCGCGCTCCCGCGGCGACGCTCATGCGCTGGGCCGAGAAATACGGGGGCGTGTACCGGTGAGTTTATTTTCAATGTCGGCTCGCTTCGTATCTTTCGAGCTTTTACCGCCCGTGGAAAGAAAGGGAAGAAAAACAAGAAAGCGGGAGAGACGCAGGAGCACACGCGAGCTTTTCCCCTTCCTTCCCCAGGGTTTCGACAGCCACAGCTGTTTCCTTCTCCACCTCGACTTCGACCTCTCAACCTCGAACTTGAAAAAAAACTCAAAAACAGCATCACTGTCGCCGGAAAGCCCGTCGCCGTCGTCTCCGACCCGGCCCTGCTCGTCGAGGCCTCGACGCTCCCCAAGCCCGCCGCGCAGCACTCCGGAACCTCGGCCGCGCTCTCGGGCCCCGACGCCCTCGAGTCCGTGCCCGACGTCTCCTCTCCCAACGCCACGCCCGCGACCGCCGCCGCCGCCCGCTCGGCCTTCGACTCCGCCTTCTCCGAGAAGGCCGCCGCCTCGCCGGGCGGCTACCTCGAGGCCCTGTCCAACGCCGGGGACGCCCTGACCGCCGCCCTGACCGGCGCCGGACCCGACGAGACCGTCGACATGGCGGACCTGCTCGAAAGGGCGGCGATCGACGCCGCGCTCGCCGGCGCCGTCGGCGTCGTCGCCGGCGCCGCCCCTGCTGCCTGTGCGGCTCTGGACTCGAGCGCGTTCAAGGCCAAGAGGCCCCAGCCGCAGCACGAGCTCCTGGGCGCAATTAGGGCCGCGCGTGCCGCCACGCCGGCCACCGCGCTGCTTTGTGCTTCCTCTTCTTGCCCTGCCGCCGCCGGGCCCGTTGCCGACCTCAGGGCCAAGGTCGCGGAAATCGCGACCGAGCTCGAGTCCCGCGGCGCGCCCAAGCCGGCAGACGCCTCCGCGGGGGCGGCCCTGATCCGCTCGGGCCTCTCGGGCCCGGAGCTGGCCGCCAACCTGACCACGGCGGTCCTGCACGGTACGGGCGCTTGATGATTTTGGCTTTTTCTCTCTCTCTCTCTCTCTCTCTCTCTCTCTCTTTCTTTCTTTTTCGAGGTCGGCGAGAGAGGGGGGGGGTCGAGTTTTCTTCTCCTTCTTTTCAACTCACAACCTTTTTTCTCGACCCAACGCAAAACTTCAACCGCCATCCGCAGGCGCCTCCCCCGTCGCGGTCGCCGCCGCCTGGGTCCTCGCCCGCATGGCCAGCGAGCCCACCGCGGCCGACAAGGTCACGCGCGAGCTCCGCGAGGCCGACCTGCTCTGCCACGGCGACGACCGCGCGCCCAAGCGCATCGCGCCCGCGGACCTGGGGAGGCTCCCCTTCCTGATGGCCTGCGTCAAGGAGACGATGCGGCTGCATCCCACGGGCATGCCCGCGGCGGGCCTGCTGCGCCAGGCAGCGGGCCACGCGTCGTCCGTCGGCGGCGTCGCGCTTCCCGCGGGCGCCCTCGTCGTCCTCGCTGCCCCGGTGGCCTCGATGGCCTCCTCCTCCTTCCCGCAGGCCTCGAGGTTCTGGCCCGAGGGCCGCTGGCTCGAGTCGGCCGTGCCGCGCGGCCACGTCTACAAGAGCATCGACGAGAAGCTGCTGCCGGTGCAGGCCTTCTCTCTCAAGGAGAACGCGGGCCCCGCGGGCGCCTTTGCCCCCGCCGGATTTGTCTCCTCCTCTTGCTCGTCTTCCTCCCCCTCGCGTGCCTGCCCGGCTTCGGCAGTCGCCGCCGACGCCGTCGCCATCCTCGCCGGCGCGGTCCTCGCCAACTTCAGGCACCGCCTGGCGGACGACGTCGGGGGCATGAAGGGCTGCCTGGCCCAGCGCGCCGCGGCCGGCGAGGCAGGCGGCGCCGACGCGGGCCACTGCGGCGGGGGCTGGAGGGCGCAGACGGGCCTGAGAATGGTCTGCGTGCCGAGGTCGGCCACGGGGTTCAGCAAGAACGTCTGAGAGAGAGAGAGAAGGAGAGAGAGAGAAATCGAGGTTTCTTCTCTTCTGCCCTCTTCCTCCTTCTCTTCTGCCTTCTTGTTCTTCTCTCTCTTTCTCTCGTCTCTCTCTCTCTCTCTCTCGGTCTCTCTCTGGAGAGGGGAAAGAGGAAAAAGGGAAAGAGGAGGGCTTTCAAGTTTTTTTTGTTTTCGTACTTTTGGAGCTTCATACTTTTTTCTTTCTTTTTCTTTTTTTCCTTTGATCTATTTCATTTCCAATCGACGCCCGTTCTTTGCTTAGCGCGTTGAAACACTCACTAACACACACAGACACAGAGACAAAAAAAAGGGAGAGAAAGAGACTATCGAAATTCCTATCTTTTTGCTTTGTCAATAAATCAAATCCAAAAACCAGGTTTTTTTACTCTTTTTTTAAAGCCTCTCTTCACCTTCGCCTTCGTAGTCAGAGCCGTCGTCCTCTCCCCAGCTCGCCGCCTCTTCCTCCTCCTCGGCCTCCGCCTGCTGCCGAGGAAAGGCACGCCTCCTCGCGAAGGCCGCCGCGGCGGAGACCCCCCTCAGCAGCGTCGGCGGCGCCGCCCGGCGGTAGAACGACGACGAGGACTTCCTGCTTCCGCTTGCGCTTGCGTCGCCGCCGCCGTCGGCCCGGGGCAGCAGCGGCAGCGTGAACGGCGCCGTCGCCGCGTCGAGCGAGTCGACCAGCTGCGGCATCGACTCCCGCACCGCCTGCGCGTCCAGCGACGCCAGCCACGTCATCGACAGGTTGTGGACCGCCGGGTCGAACAGACCGGCGGCAGAGGAAGAGGAGCGGGCTGCCGAGGCCGCTTCGAGGGCGGCCTTTTCGGCCTCGGCCTCGGGCGTGTGCAGCTCGAACGCGGCGCGCTGGCCGACGCGCGCCCTCGCCAATTTGTCGATCGGCTTCGGGCCCAGGAGCGCGCCCAGCAGCGCCCCGGCGCTCCCGGGGCCGCAGATCGCCACCAGCTTGGCCCTCTTGGCGTCGTCGGTGGAGGGACGGGGGAGCGACGAGTCCTCGGCCGGGTCCACGGGCAACCCTCCGAATTTCTTCCAGGCGTCGACGAGCGGCGAGAGCGGGTTTTTGGTCCCTGGCTTAGGAGGGGGCACGCCGCCGTTGGCCCGCGCCGCTTCGGCGTCGTCCCAGAAGCCTCGGGAAGGAGGCAGGGCCTCGACGACGAGGCCCCCCTCCGGGGCGGCGCTGAAGATGAGCTTGCTCCCCGGGCGGATGTTGCCTCGGGAGTCGATCCAGGGCTCTCCCTCGGGGACGACGATGAGGTCGGGGTCGATGTCGTCGTCGTCGAGGCGGGAGAGGCCGAGGCCGCGGCCGAAGCGGAGCCCCTCGCCGTCGTCGTCAGAGTCGGAGTCGGAGTCGGAGGAGGAGGCTCCTCCCCCCTCTCCGTTCCTCCCCTCCTTCTTCTTCTTCTTCTTCTTCTTCTTCCCGTCCTTCTCCGGGAGCGCCCCCTCGAAGACGCCCCTGTCGACGACGTAGGCCGAGTCGGGAAGCGCCGGTTTCGGCAGCGCGGACCCCGCCGCCGACGTGCCCAGCGCGTCCGCCGTGGGGCTGAGCCGCACCGCGAGCTGCTTGCCCAGGCGCCGCCAGGAGCGGCCCGAGAGGAGCTCGGCCGGGGTCGAGGCGGCCGTCGCGGCCGCGAGCCTGCGGCGCCGGAGCTCGGCGACCTCGGCGAGCGCGGCCTCGTGGGCCGCCGTGGCCCTGGCGGCGGCCCCGGCGGCGCTCGCGAGCTGGTGCGCCGCGCCCCGCGCCGCCCGCTCGGCGAGCTTGCCGGCCCGCAGGCACGGCCACGACGGCCCCGGCCCCGCCGTCGCGCCCCCTCCTCCGGCGCCCCCTGCGGCCCCCTCCTCGTCGACGTAGTCATCGTCGTCGGCGGCGATGCCCTCGGAGTAGTCGACGACGTCCGCCGGGCTCGGCAGCGGCGGCAGCGCGCCGGAAGCGAGCGCGCGGCGCCTCAGGGCGAGGTCGTCGCGGAACGCCGCGGCCGCCGCGGCGGCGGCGTTGGCGGCCGCGGCCTCCCCCAGGTAGCGCGCGAGCGCGGCGGCGGGGAGCGGCCTCGGCACCCACGCGACGACGGTCAGGCCGATCTCCGGCGCGACGCGCATCAGGTCGGCGTAGAAGAGCGGGTCGCCGACGGCCTTGAGCGGGGACATCGAGGCCCAGCGGCTCTCCCTGGAGTGCCTGAGCGCCCTGACCTCGTCATCGTCGCCGTCGCCGTCGCCGTCGTCCTCGGAGGGGGAGCCGTCGCCGCCGCCGCTCTCCAGGTACTCCCTCCCCAAGAACTTGGCGACGGATCCGGGGCGGGCATATATGCCGAAGCCCACCAGCGGCGGCTCGGGCCGCAGCTGCGGCGGAAGGAACCTCGCGAGCGGGTTTCTCGCCTCGGCCGTGCCCGCAAAAAAGTCCTCCCCTCCGGCGTTGATGGCCGCCTCCAGGTCCTCGCGCACGCCAAAGATCCCGCGGCCGAACAGGCTCAGCGACAGCCTGCCAGCGAGCTCCCTCGCGGCGACCGAGGGGGCCATCGCGGGCTTGACTCCCGAAGGCCGCGCGGCCCTGCTGGTGCGGTCGAGCCTCCGACCGGCGGCAAACGCCGGCTCGCGGACCACCGTCGTCGGCGTCGGCCTCTTGGCGGCCTCGTCCTGCGGCAGCTCGGCCCTGCCCGCCGCGTCCTCCTCGTCCGAGAGCGAGGGCGGCGCGGGGCCCAGCAGGGCCCCCTCGGTGAGCTTGGCGGTCTCATCGGCGGCGCGCTGCGCGTAGGAGCGGGTCCTCAGGGCCTCGAGCTTGCGCTGCTTGGCGCGCCAGGCCGCCGCCGCGCGCGCGTCCCTGGCGGCGAGCCGCTCGCCCTTCTCGCGGGCGACGAGCAGCGCGAGGCGCGCCGGGCCCAACGCCCTGCGCTCGGCCCTGGACAGCTTAGAGCTCGGCAAGGGAGCCTCGCCCTCCATCTCGTTGCCCATGAGCGGGGAAGAGTAGCGGAGCTGTCGCTCGGCGGCGGCGTCCGATTCTGCCCTCTTTCTGCCGCCGCGGCGGAACACGAGGCGGATCGGCGCCGAGACGGCGCCGCCGACGGCGCCCCCCACGGCGCCGGCGGCTCCCGCGAGGCGGCGGCCGAGGCTTCGGCGGCCTTCGTCTTCGTCGTCTTCGTCGTCGAAATATGAGCCCTCGCCGTCGCCGCCGCCAAAGTCCCCGCCCTCGCCGGCGCTGCCGCCGCCGCCGCTGCCGTTTCCGCGAAGCAGCAGCCTCTTCGCGCTCCCCAGGCCGGGCATGAGCTCGCCCAAGCCCCACTTCATCGTGGGCCCGTTCTCGTCGACCGTGGCGTCTTCTTCGTCCCGTTCTTCTGCTTGTTTCTGCCCTACTTTTTCTTCTTCGTCTTCTTGCGCCGCCGCCGCCTTGGCCTCCGCCGCCGGCGAGGCGCCGTGCGTCGCGCGCAGCCACCTCCTCGCGGCCTCACGCGCGGCGTGGCGGGGCAGAGAAGCGGCGTCAAAGTCGTCATCGTCGTCGTCGTCGTCGGCCCCGAGGTCGGCCTTGCCCGCGGCGACGTTCAGCACCCCCCTCTCCAACCTCTGCCCGAGGTCGAGCCAGCTCTCAAAGTCGGCCGCCGTCGCCGGGAGGCCGACGCCGCGCGTGGCGTCCGGGGCGTCCGGCAGGCTCGGGAAGACCTTGACCTTGCCCCTGGCGGAGGCTGGGATCGCCCCGGCCGCGGCCAAGGCCTCCACGAGGTGCCTCGACGAGGGGGCCGAGGAGGGGCGCGACGGAGCCCGGGCTTTCCCCCCTCCACTGCTGCCGGCGGCGGCGGCGTCGACCGCGGCCTCGAGCGCGTCGAGCCCGGAGCTCAGCAAGTCGAAGACGTCAGTGTCCGCCTTCTTCTCTTCTCCCTCTCCCCTTCCTTTCTTCTTAGACTTTATGGGGGCCAAGACCGGCATGTCGAGCTGCGGCATGTCCTTGATCGGGAGCAGGACCGGGGGGACCCAGACGTTGGAACGGTTCGACTTGGTTTCGGCGGCGACGGCCGACGAGGGAGCCGACGAGGGAGCCGACGCCGACGACCGCGGCGACGGCTCGACTTCACCGGCGCTTCTCTGCTCATTTTGAGCCTTCTGCTTCATTCCATTTGCAGCGGGAACGACGCTCTTGGACTCTTGGACATCGTCGCGGTCGTCGGAGTAGGAAGCGGAGGAAGGGTCGTCCTCCTCGCTGCTCGACGAGTTGGCATTGTTCGGCGGCATTGCAAAATTCAATTTCGAAGCGGGTGACGGCTGATATCTTTCTTGGCCGTGCTCTCTCTCTTTCTCTCTCTCTCTCTCCAAGTTATCTCTCTATCGATGGCGCACACGAGAAGAGAGCGCGCGCGTGCAAGATGGAATCGTTGGCGTTCTCTCTCTCGAGAGCACCAGAGTCTCCGCGATGGCTCTCTGAGAGAGATTGCCAAGAGCTAGTAGTGGAGCTCGCGTCGTTCGCCCGAAGAAGGAAGGAAAAAAAAACTCAACCCGCGTCGCCCCTCTCACTGAATCACAACGCAAGGAAAAAGCTCTCTTCCCCACACCGCCGCAGTTCTTTTCCCAGAAAAGCAACTGCAACAATGCGTGCCAAGGTCAGTTGTCCGTTAATTTGTTCTCTATGCCCCTGCGCGAAATGCAGGCGATGCGCGACGGCGGAAGAGCTGTCCGCGGGGGGGAAGGGGGGAGGACGATTTTGACGGCTCTTTTTCTCTGCAAAGAGACTGATGAGATCCCTCGAATTTTTTTTGACTTGTTTCTGCCTCGACGTGGAGCTTGCTCCCTCCGCGTTCTCTCGCCGATTGGACTCTCGGTGTATGCGTCGCGGTATTGAGATTGCATCGCGACTGGAAAGAAGCGAATGAAGGGGCGGAAGAGCGGCCCGGCGACGGAGCTCTCTCTCTCTCTCTTGTGTCCCCATCGCGGAGATGACCAGAACCGCGGCGGCTGCGATCCCCCCGCTGGACTCGTTTCCATCCGCAAGCTCTCGCGCGCTCTTCCGCTTCCTTTCTCCTTGTCCCCGCCCGCGTCTCGTCTCCACTATCACGTGTGTGCGCTGACGAGTGAGACAATTCGGAAGAAACGAGCCAGGGACGGCGCGCGGGAGGGAGATTCACTTACTTTCCTCTCTTCGCGCGATCGATGCAAGAAACGCAAACTCAACCTCGACCTCGACCTCCTCTCCCTCTTTCTCTAAAAAAAAAAAAAAACTCACAGTGGCGCAAGAAGCGCATGCGGCGCCTTAAGCGCAAGCGCCGCCGACAGAGGTCGAAGTAGACCGGGAGAACGAAGGATGGCGCAGCAGGAAAGAAGGGGGACTGCGGAGCGATGAGTTGGGGGTGGGGGGTCGGGGAGTCGAGGAAGGAAGGAGTGGGCGTTTTTTTACGTCGCACCCTCTCTTCTTCCCTCTCTCTCCCCCTCCTCCTTTCGATCCGCAAACCTCTTTTCCCTCTCTGCTGAATCACGCCGTTTCTTACCATCCCTGTTCTGCTTCAGTTATGTTTGATTTCAATCCGTTCCTTTCGAGAAGAGGCGCAGTTTTTTTTTGTAAAACGAGAGACTTCTGCTTCTCAACGCTGCTAGCAAAGAAGAGGGAAAGAAAAAGAGCGAAAGCTTTTTTCTCTTTCCTTTTTTTCTTTGTTTGCAGCCTCGAGGGGAAAAAAAAAAAGGTTGGGTTTTCAAGTCTCATCCGGTTTTTACAGCTCTCCTTGCCCCGTCACGCCGCCGCCGCCAGGGAGCGCAGCCCTCACCGCCGCCGTCATCCTCCGCAGCGGGCTCAGCACAAACGTCTCGGCGAGGCCCGCAGCGGCGGCGGGGGGGACAGCCTGCGTCTGCTCGAGCTGCTGCTGCTCGTCTCTCCTGCCGGGGACGGCTTGCGTCGCCGCGAGCAGCAGCGGCGGCGGCGGCGGGGCCTGCGTCGCCGCGAGCGCTGCCTCTCCGCTCCCTCCGACAGCAGCAGCAGCGGCAGGAGCGGCAGCGCTCCTCCTCGGGACCATCTGCGTGGCCGCGAGGGGAGACGGCGCCGAGCCCGGGGCCGGCGAGGCCGGCGGCGAGGAAGAAGAGGGCAGCGGCCAGCGAGAGACAGAGTCGACGACGGCAAAGGCGACAGCGTCCGCCCCTGTCGCTCCTCCCTCGCCTCCGCCGCCGCCGCCTCCGCCGCCACCCCCGCGGCGCTTCTTGCCCCTCGAGAACGCCGCCGCGCCTCCCGCGCTGGCCTCGAGGACCAGCTCCGCCCACGGCCACGGGGGCCCGACAGTAGCAGCAGCCCCGGGCTCGTCCGGGGCCGAGCCTCCGGCCACGAGCCCGGCGCAGCGCTCGGCGAGGGAGACGCCGCCGCTGCCGCCGGGCGCCGGGGCCGCGCCCCCCGTGCGCCCGCAGAAAAACGCCTCCGCCTCCCTCCCGCGGAGCCGGGCCTCGACGATTCCAGTCGCGTCCTCGAGCACGAGGTCGACGTCGAAGGGGGCACATGACGAGGAGGAGGAGGAGGGGGGAGCCGCGAGGGAGCGGGGCTCGGCCCTCAAGACGCGGCAGAGGACGCGAGCCCGGACGGCAGCGGCGGCGCCGGACCCGGCCCCCGCCTCTCTCGCGCGCAGCGTCAGGGCTCGCAGCGTCGCCCTCCTCGCCGGGAGCCCCTCGGCCCCCCCCTCCCCCGCGCGGCCGCGCTTCTTCTTCCCCCCGTTCCCCGTCGCTGCCGGCGCCTCCAGGGGGACGGCCACGAGCAGGGAGCGGTCGCCCGGGGCCCAGGAGGCCGTGTCCCCCTCCCGCTCCCTCGCACAAGGGTCCGCGCGGAAGGGCGGCGGCGCGGGCGCGGGCGCGGCCGCGGCTCGCGCCCAGTGCGACGACTCGAGGAAGACGCCGACCGCCTGCCCCCCGAGCGGGCCGACCGCCGCCGCCGCGAGCTTGTGCAGCGTGACCCACTCTCCGGGAGAGGGAAGCGCCGGCGCGGGGGCGCCCCGCGGGAGCGCGAGCACGACGGGCAGCGCGGTCCCGACCGGCGGCAGGGACGCGAGGAGCGCGGCAGGGGGCGCGCGGCGGCGGCCGACGGCTCCGGATCCCGGTCCGAGGACGGAGGAGCGAATGGCCTCGGGCAGAGCCGCGGCGCCGAGCTCGCGGGCCGGGGCCGCGGGGACGACGACGTCGTCGCGCGCGGGGCCGGGCGCCTTGTCCGCGCCGTTGACCGCGGCCGCGGTAACATCGTCGACGACGGCGACGTTCTCTCCTCCTCCTCCTCCGCCAGCAGCGGCGGCAGCGGCGGCGGCGGAAGCAGCGGCGAGGACTGCGGAGAGGCGGGAGAGCGTGGCCGTCGCTGGTGCGTTTCCTCTCCCGAGCGGCGGCGCGTCGCTGCCGTCAAAGACCCAGAGCACCGTCGAGCCGCCCTCCTCCCTCTCGACGGCCTCGACGCGCACGGGGCCCAGGTCGAAAGAGCCTCCTCTCGCCTCTCCGCGGAGGACGCAGCCGAGGTGGCGCACCGCGGAGGGAGGGGGGCCCATCAGGAGCGGCGGAGGGGGCGCGGCCGCGGCCAACGCCCCCTCTCCCCCTCCAACGCCGCCGCCTCCCTCCCTCTCGCCCGCCGCCTCCGCCGCCGCGGTTGCAAAGGCCGCCTCCGCCTCCCGCGCCCGCGCGGCCAGGTACGAGGAGAGCAGCCTCAGCGCCTCCAGCATCCCCGGCTCGGCCTCGGGCTCCCAGGAGAACCCGCGCGACGACGACCGGTACGGGGCGTCGGCGGCCTCGCCAAAGTCGTTGGCGCCCGCGGCGCGGCCGTCAAAGAGCAGGTACGACGCCGGGTGCCCCGCGGCGGGCCCGACCTTGGCGACAAGGTTGCGGCCGCGCTGGCCCTGGTAGACGTAGTCGCAGACCTGCGCGCGGTGCACGCGGACGATGTCGCAGCCCGCCGAGACGCAGCCGGCGCCCCCGCCGCGGCGCGGCTGCGGGAGCGCCTCGGGCGTCGGTGCGAAAAACATCACGAGCACCGGGAAGCGGGGGCCTCCGACGCCGCCGCCTCCCCCGTCGGCTGCTGCTGCTCCGCCGCTGTTCTGCTGCTGCTGGGAGGTTGAGACTGCAGTATCGGAGGAGGAGGGCTGCGCGCCCCAGGTGCCGTCGACGACGCGGGCCTTCACGCACCAGTCTGTTTTGGCAAGGGGAGAGGAAAGGGAAAGAGAAGGCTGAGGGGTTTCCGCGTCGTGCGCAGCGTTTCCGCCGTCCGCCGCGTCGCCTCGATTCGCCTCTCTTTCCGTGCTTCGTTTTTCCCGCATTCCCCGCCCCCCCCCCTCTCTCTGCCTTCTGCTTCTTCGTTCTCTCTCTTTCACATCCCCTCTCACTCACCGGAACCGCGTGTCTTCGTGGGCACCGAGCAGTGCACCAGCAGCCCGTAGACGTCCACCATGCGGTGCTGCGACGCGGGGCCGTTGGTCCTCGCGGAGCCGACGGGCAGGGCGACGGTCATGGCTTCCTCCAGCGTCGTGTAGGAGGCGACGGCGTGTTGTTGCGGTGCTGCTGCTGCTACGAGAGCCCTGCTGGGCGATGCCGGAGGCGGCAGCGCGAGGGGAGACGCCATTGGTGTAGAAGACCGAGAGCCGAGGGCGTTCTAAATTGCTCCTGTCTCGGAGAGAGAGAGAGAGGAGAGGCATTCGAAGAAGTAAGAGAGCACGAGAGGGAATTTCACTTCGCCGGTCGATTTGAAGGAAAGAGTCGGTGAGAAATCTCACCGTCGCTCGTCTTCTTCCCTCCCTCTACTCCCTCTCGCCCTCTCCAATGACTTCCTCCTCCTCCCCCTCAGCCGACGACTACGCCCGCGCCTGCCTCCGCGTCGCCTGCGCCCAGCTCGCCGAGGCGGCAGGGTTCGCCTCGGCCAGGCGGACGGCGCTCGACGTGCTGAGCGACGCGGCCGCGAGGTACGCCGCGAGCCTCGGGAGGGCCGCCAAGGGCTACGCCGAGGCCGCGGGGAGGGGCACGGGGAACATCTCCGACGTGGTAAGGAGGGAGAACAGGAAGATTGAGAGAGAAGGAGAAAGAGAGAGAAGAGGGGAATGTGTTCGCTTCGATCGATCGGCTTGACGTCGTCGCCGTCCTCGTTCTCCCGCTCACCCCCTCTCTCTCGACCTCCTTTCCCCGACCCCCCCCCCCCCCCCCCCCCCACCACAACCACACACACCCACCCACCCCCCCCCCCCCCCCTCCCTCTTCCCCTTTTTTTGCAAAAATTGGCCCCCCCGCCTTGTTGAGAAAGAAAAAAC
>Ga0114918_10003400_pt1 | contig 14051 bp, 8 predicted proteins | sample LantaG_FD_87015 | JGI IMG/M metagenome (GOLD analysis project Ga0114918, IMG submission 87015) | Deep subsurface microbial communities from Baltic Sea to uncover new lineages of life (NeLLi) - Landsort_02402 metaG | ecosystem: Environmental > Aquatic > Marine > Oceanic > Sediment | place: Baltic...
CTAGGTTTTCACTCTCGGCGCCCCGGCGTTTGTCGCCTCTTCCTCTCTCTCGCTCTCTCTCTTTCTCTCTCTCTCTCTCTCGCGCACTCCCTCCCCCTTCCCCCCTTCTCTCCACCGCAGGTCCAGCTCCTCGTCCGCGTCCCCGCAGGCGACAAACAGGAGCAAAAGCCGCACTTTGAGCTCCTCGAGGGGTGCCTCCCGGAGGTCACGGTCGCAGAGCTGAAGCGAAAGGTCTTTTCTTTCTTTCTTTCTTCTTATTCTTCTTCTTTTCTTTCTCATTTTCATTCCCGTAGAGAGAGAGGAACAAAATAAAAAAAAGCCTCACCTCACACTTCTCTTGCTCTCATTTTTCCCTTCAACAAAAAAGAAAAAAAAACAGATAGCGGCGAGAGGCTACGCCTCCGGCGCCTTTGACCTCCCCCCGAAGTCCCAGCGCCTCTGCTTCGCCGGCCGTCCCATCAACGACGGCGCCGACGACGACGCGGCGACGCTCGGGGGGCTGCTTGGCCTGTCCGGGGCCGGCTTCGTGGAGCAGGTGGCCGGCTTCGTGGTGCTCGACAAGAGCGAGAAGGAGGAGGAAGAGAAGGAGCAGGTGGTGGCGGAGAAGGAGGAGAGGAAGAAGAAGAGAGAGGCGTGAAAAAGAGAAACAGAGAGCGGTTGCGAAAAATCGTTTTTCAAGTTTTTGTTTTGTTTTACAATTCTCTCCCTCTCTTTTTCTCTCTTTCTCTCTCTTTCCGTCACTCAGCGGGACCCAGCACGACGGCAGAGGCCCCCCCGCCGATCCAGCACGGCGAGACCACGAGCGCGAGCCGCTGTTCCGGAGGACCAGGAGGAGGAGAAGAAGAAGAAGAAGAAGAAGAAGAAGAAGAAGAAGAAGAAGAAGAAGAAGAAGAAGAAGAAGAAGAAGAAGAAGAAGAAGAAGAAGAAGAAGAAGAGGAGGAGGAGGAGCTCGAGCTCGAGCTCGAACGAGAACGGGAGCCCGCCGCAGCGACCGCGAGCGCGCACACCGCGGCGTCCAGCACCCCGGACCCGGCGAGCGCGTCCCCGGTCAGGCGCCTCGTCGCGAGCAGGGCCGGAGGAGGAGGAAGAGAAAGAGAAGAATGGCTTTCTTCCTTGTCGTCATCCTTCTCAGCAGCGAGCTCGGCGAAGCCGCGCAAGAAGGCCTCGGCGAATCCCTCCACGGGGCAGTCGGCGACCCCCGCGATCAGCTGTACCTCCCTCGCCGTCCGCGAGAGGGATAATGAGCCCCCCGGGCCTTGGGCGGTGGCGTCGGCGAGCGCGGCAGAGGCGGCGCGGAGGGCAGCGGCGGCGAGGCTGTTTTCGTCCTTTTCGTCGTTTCCGCTTCTTCTATTTTGACCTTCTCTTCCTCCTCCTCCTCCGACGCCCCCCGCGGAGGACCCGAAGCCGAGCAACGCCGCCAGGGGCCTGGGGGCTCCCGGTCGCCGCCGAGCATCAGAAGAGGAAGAAGCCCTCTCCAGGACCAGAGCTGCTGCGGCTTCGCCGAGAGCGGGCTGAAAGGAAAGAGGAAATGGAGAAGAAGAAGAAGAATCGTCGTCTTCGCTTCCTGCTGCCGCAGCCGCCTCGAACAGCGCCGCGCCAGGGGCACTCACCGCCGAGTCGGTGCCCCCGGCCACAAACGCCCTGAGAACTTCTCCTTCCTCGTCGTCGCCTCTTCCGCAACAACCGAGAAGCAGCGCCGCCCTCGCCGCCCCCAGCGCGGCCAGGCCCGCCGCCGCCCCGCCTGCCGGCGCCGCCAGCGGCCCCCGCAGCGCGTGCTGGATGCTGACGTGGCCCGCCGCCATGTTGGGCAGGATGCGGGGCACGAAGAAGGGCGAGAGGCGGCGCAGGGAGGAAGAAGAGGAACTCGAAAGGCCGACGCCGGCAGAGGCGAGCTCGTCGATCCCCCCAAGAGCGCACCCAAAGGCCGTCCCCACGCCCTCTCCTCCTCCCCCCAATCCTCCTCCCTCGCTCCTCGATAGCAGCAGCTCCGCGGCGGCCAGGGCCTCGCCTGCGGCGGCGGCGGCGAGCCTGGCGAAGCGGGCGGCGCCCTTGGCGGCGCCGGCGTTGAGGGGCCTCTGTCGCTCGACGCTTCCGCTTCCGCTTCCGCTCTCTTCGTTTGCTTCTCCTTCTCCGCCTCCTCCTTCTTCTCCTTCCGCTCCTCCTCCCAGATGCTGGTCGTCGACGGTGGCCACCCGCATCCCAGCGGGGAACACAAACCTTGGCCAGGGAGCTCCCGCGTCGGCGGAGGTGGCAGGGCGAGGAGAAGCGAAGGAAGGAAAAGAAAGAGAAGAAAGAGAAGAAGAAAGAGAGGAGGTCGACGAAGACGAGGAACTTAGACTCTGAAGCATCGGCGACGCCGAGGCCGCCACGGCCTCCCAGGTCGCCCTCGCTCCCGGCCCCAGCGACGAGACGATCCCGACGCCCGTGATGAGGATCTGCGGAGGAGTACGAGGAGATTTGAGCTGCTGCTGCTGCTTCTGGGCTCGCAGGACGGGAGGCGGAGGGCCAAAGGGGTCGAGGAAGTCGGGGTCGGGGTTGTTGCCGGCGGCAGTGGAAGATTTCGATCGAGAATGCAGCTCTCTCACTGACGCTGCTGCTCCTGCTGCGCCTTTGTTCCAACAGTTGCGAGCACCAGAGGCGGACCTCGAAGACCGCCGAGCTGTTGCCAGCAGCGAGAGCATTTGAAAGGCTCTCCTTGTCTGTTCAATTCGAGAGGAAAGGAACGGCATCGTCGGTTGATTTTTCTTTTCGCTTTCTCAACTAGCCCGGGCACGAATTCTGGATTTTCTTTCAACCTCTTCTCTCTCTTTTTTTTCTTTTCACGCCCCGTCTCTCTCTTTTCTCTCTTACAAAAATAAATACCACCGTTTTTTTTTCAACTCTCCAACGCGATCCGCAGCAAAAAGAGAAAAAAAGGAAGAAAGCAAGAGAGAGAAAGAGGAAATGTCTCCCTCTTTCTTTCTCACCTCTCTTTTCTTTTCGCGCGGTCTCGGGTTTTTTTGTTGTCATCGTTTCTCTTTTTCTCTCTCTTTTCTCTTTTCCCTCCCGTTTTGTTCTCCGTTTTTTTCCTTTTTATAAAAGCAAAAGATAAAAAAAAGGTCTCCATCACCCACCACTCTGATCAGTCAATTACGTTTTCGTTGTTTGGTGTGTTGTTCCCCAAGAATGAAAAACAGGCAAGTTCTTTTTTTTAGTTTTTTTTGTCTTTTTTTCCCGAAAAAGCATGAAACTCTCAACTCTCTCTTTCTCTCTCTTTCTTTCGTCTCGCAAACCTCATCATCATCATCATCATCATCATCATCATCATCATCATCATCATCATCATCATCATCATCATCATCATCATCATCATCATCATCCACCGTAATACACCTGCTTTCTAGCCCTAACCAAAGGTGGCCTCTAGCCTCTTGCGCAGGTCCCTCAGCTTCGCGTACTCCGCGCTCTTGAGCGCCGCGGCCGTCGCGTTGGCGTTGGCCGCGAGCGCCACCTTCGTGCCGTTTACTTTCGCGTACCCTCTCGCGAGAGCGGCGTCGATCGCCGCCAGCTCGGCCCTGGCGAGCGCGATCTTGTCGGCGATGACGCGGGACTTGTCGTCGAGGACCGTCATGGCCGCGGCGGTGACGTTGGGGTCCCCGCCGGGGAGGTTGATCTGAAGAGTCACCGAAGCGGGGAGAAGGGTGGGCTTGGGGCCGAAGACCGGGTTGGCCGGCGTCGAGGCTCCGGCCGCGGCCGGGACGATGGGGACCGGCGTGACGGGCTCCGCGGCGGGGACAGGTGGGACAGGCTCTGCGGGAGCGGCAGCGGGAGCGGGGGTGGCAGCGGGGGTGGGAGCAGCGGGCTCTGCCGCCGGCGCCGCCGGAGGGATCTCGACGGGCGCGGCGGCGCCAATGTTGTCTCCGCCGGCAGAGGGCGCCGAGAAGGGGGCCGCGGCCGGAGCGGCGAGGCCCTCGACGCCGATCGGGGCGCCGAGGGTGATGGGCTCGGGCGTGGAGCGAGGAGGCTGCTGCTGCGGCTCAGAGGCAGGGACGGGAGCAGCGGGCGCCGGGAACGGAGGCACGCTCGAGGCGCCGAAGCTCGCCGGGTCCATCGGGGCCGAGGCGGGGGCCGGGTCCGCGGGGGCAGAGGCGGGGGCAGGGTCGACGGCAGGAGCAGCAGCAGGCGAAGGAGCAGGGGTCGAAGGAGCGGGGGCCGACGCCGGAGGAGGCGAGGGCTCGCCCTGCCCGTGGCCGTGGTGGTGGCCGTGCTTCCCATTCGACCCGTTGCACCTCCCGCAGCTGAGGTTGCACTTGCCCGACATAAAGGCCTCGCCGCACTTGCCCAGCCTGGCCTGCTCCTCGCACGACAGCGCCGAGTTGGGAGGGGCCACGTCGGCGTCGCACCCGGTCCAGCTCTGGTCGTGCGAGTTGGAGTCGTGGGAGCTCGGGGAGGAAGTCGAGGAAGAAGAAGAACCAGAAGAAACGCCGCAGTGGCCCGAGACGGGGCACGAGCTCATGCACCACCCCGCCATCCAATCGCTCGAGCATTGGTTCCAAGACTTGTGCTCGCCGCAGGTGTGGTCCGACCCGGGGGGTTTCACGTCCTGGCCGCAGGCCCACTTGGAACCGTGCTCCCTGTACTCCTTCTTCGGCTGCGCAGGCGCCGCCGGGGAAGAGGAACCGGGAACGCCGCAGTGGCCAGACTGGGGGCACGACTTGAGGCACCAGCCGGCCATCCACCCTTCGCCGCACTGTCCCCAGCTCTTGTGCTGCCAGCACTGGTCGTCGGAGCCCGTGGGGGCCACGTCAGCATTGCAGTCCCACTGGTTGCCGTGGACGACGGGGGGCGGGGAAGGGGGAGAGGGAGGGGGAGGGGATTCGGGGGTCGCCGGGGCGCGCGCGGGCACCGGCTCCTGAGGAGGAGGAGGAGGAGGGGGGGGAGGAGGGGGGGGCGAAGGCTTCTCTTTGATCTCTTTGGGGGCCTCGAAGGGCGTGGCGGGCGCCGAGGCGGGCTCGACGGCAGGAGGAGGCGGCGGCGGCGGCGGCGGCGGCGGGGGAGACGCGGGCACCGACGCGGGCTCGGCGGGAGGGGGCGGCGGAGGAGGAGGCGGCGGAGGAGGAGCCTGGACGACGGGCGCGGACGCCGGCGCCGCGGCCGGGATCGCCGCCGGCCCGACCGCAGGCGCGGGCTCCGGCGGGAAGCCGAAGATGAACCCTTTCACCCCGTGGGGGTCGTAGTCAGGGTTTATGACGCTCCCGACGGGGTCGAAGGCGAACTGCTGGGGCTCGTTGGTGACCGCCTCGCGCTCCGTGGTTTCCTGAGAGAAGGAGAGGTGGAAGAGGAGGTGGAGGAAGAAGAGGTTGAGTTTTTCTTCTTCTTTTTTGTCCGTTTGTTTTGGTTTTGTTTTTTTTCGAAGAAAATCGAGAAAGCATGGCGGCGAAACCATTCTCCCAATCCTGCTCTCCTTGCCCCTGCTCTCCTTGCCCACGCCCTCTCCCTCCACTTTAAAGAGCGCGTCGAGCTGCTCGAGCCGAAGGCGTGGAGCACGGGAGCTCCCACTCTCGAGGCAGAATGAAGAGAGGGGCGAGGAAGGAAGGGAGAGGTATTCTTCTTCTTCCTAATTCCTTCGTTATCGGAGAGAGGAGCCAAGAGCGAGAAAAAACAGCCGCGACGTCAATTGCGTTTCGATTCTCAATTCCTCACCATCGAGTCAGACACCGCCGCCTCGAGCTCCGCCGCCTCGAGCAGCGCCAGAGTGGTCTTCTGGACGTCGGCGGAGGTGATGGAGGAGGCCTCCGGGACCGCCGCCGAGGCCGAGGGCGAGGCCGCAAGCGTCGAGCGGCCCCGGTTCGATGGCGCCGTCGCGCTCGCGCCCGCGGCGGCGGCGTGCCTCCCGCCGAGAACGGCCGATGCGCAGACGACAGCCGCGGCGACGACAAAGGCCCTGCGTCCGCGAGCCATTTCTGCTGTGTTTTGTTTTTTCTTCCCTTGTGAAAAGAGAGTGGGGCAAAAGGGCCGAGGGGGGGGAAAACAGGAGAAATAGGAAATGAGAGCAAAAAAAATTGGTGGAAAAAGTTGACTCGAGAGAGCAAAAAAAAAAAAAGATTTTTTTCAACTCACTCTCTCCCTCCCTCTCTTTCCCTCCCTCTCTTTCCCTCTTTCTTCTGCTGTTCTCTCTCTCTCTCTCCGTGGCTGCTCTTCTTTTATTAATCGTCGCGTGTTTTTGTTTTCTCAGAGCTTCTTACAAGCGCTCTCTCTCTCTTTCTTCTTCTTTTCTTAAATTCTAAAAGTCTCTTTTGGTTTTTCAAGGTTTTTATTAATTAATCTCTTCTCTCTCTCTCTATCTAAAGAAAAAAAATGTCTCGTTCACTTCACTTCCTCCCGGGCAGCGGAGGCAGCGGCGGCAGCAGGCCCGTCGTCGTCCCGTTGCGCCTGGGGGCTCCTCCGCCGGGGAACAGCAGCGTGGAGATGTTTCGGAGGAGGACGGGGGCGGGCAGCAGCGCGTCGTGCGAGTTCGAGGCCGAAGCGGCGTTCCCGTTTGCGATCGCAGGGGCGGAGGCGGAGGCGGGCTGCTGCGGCAGCTGCGGCAGCGGCGAGGCCGGCAGCTCCGGCCTCGCCGCGGCCGCGGCCGAGGCGAGGATCTTGGCCATCTGCGGAGAGCGCAGGGGCTTGGCGAGCACCTCTCCCAGGCCTGCGGCCGTCAGAGAGAGAGCGGCGGAGGCAGCAGCGGAGGAGGAGGAAGAAGTTGCCGGAGCAGCAGCAGCCACGGCGGAGACCGAAGCCAAGGCCGAGGCCGCCGCCTTGAAAGAATTGGGCGCGGCAGGGGCCGAGGCCGCCGCGGCGAGCACGGCGGAGAGGGTCTCTGCCAGTTGGATGGCCGAGGCCGGGGCAGGGGCCGGAGAAGAAGCGGCGGCGGCAGCGGCAGCGGAGAGAGACGGAGCAGCAGCGGGCTTTGCCGCAGCGACCGTCGTCGTCATCGTCGCAGTCGTCGTCGTCTCCGGCTTCGGCCCGATCCGTGCCGGACCCATGGGCGAGTCCTGCGTGATCGGCCTTCCGTCCGCGGTCGTGAGGTTGGCGGGCCTGGTCCAGGTCGCTTGGAAGCCGGGGGGGACGACGGGAGCAGCAGCAGCAGCAGTGACGGCGGCGTCGGCTTCGGCCGCCGCCACTTCCTCCTCGCTCTCCGCGGCCTCCATCGCGGCGGAGGCGCTGGCCCACTCTACGGCGAGGGCCTTGGCGTCCCCTCCGGCGGCGAAGGCCGCGTCGGCAGCGTCCTCGAGCGAGGAGTCGGTCGTGGAGTCGCGGAGGAGCGCCGCGGAGGTGGGGGTGGAGGCGGGCTGTTTTTTGTTTTTTGGGTTTGGGTTTAGGTTTGGGTTTGAGAGAGAGAGGAAGGAGCGAGGAAGTGAGAAAAAGCGAGCGAATGTCGATTTCTTCTCAACGACTCTCTCCCCCGCGACAAGGCACGCGCGCAGCTTTTTCCTCTTCCCGTTCGCGGGGAACAGTAATCCGCTTCGCCTTCTGCGTCATGCGGCGGCGGGAAGAGAAGTTCGAGCAGGTTTAGGGGATGGTAAAAGGTGGCAGAAGAAGATGTCGATGCTGAAACTGAAAAAAAAAACGCTACGCGACGCAAAAATAAAAAGAAAAAATGCTGCGCTCACCTGCTGCTGCTGGGCCAGCGTGACCGTGGTGGATCCGGCGACGAGCGCGACAAGAGCGACGAGCAGGAAGGCGAGGCGGGCCATGGTGGTTTTTTGAAGAATGCTGGGAGGGAGAAAGAATAAGGATGGGGATGAATTGAAAAAGAGAACTGAAGAAGAGAACAGTTTCGCCGCAAAAACGGTTTCGCGTTTTGCTCTTTCTCAGCTCTCTCTTCTCCTCTCTCTGCCGCCAAAGAAGAAAAAGTGCTCGTGACAAATCTCAAGGTACAGAAAAGAAACATTACAGGATAGAAAACAGGAATGAATATCAGAAAGCAAAAAGAAAGGCTACAGAGCAAGCCTCGTGCCTCCTCCTCCTCCTCCTCCTCCACTTCCGCCGAGGCTCTCCTCAAGGTCGTCGAGCGACTCCGGGAACAGCTCGCGGGCCCTGCCGGACCCCAGGAGCGCCAGCTCGGCGACGCGGACGGCCGCGGCGGAGAGATCGTCGAGCTCGGGGTCGTCTTCGCCGCCGCCGTCATCGTCTTGTTCTTCTTCCTGTTCCTCCTCTTCTTTCCTCTGCTGCTGCTGCTGCTTGCCGGCCGCCGACGACCGCGGGCGGCCGCCTCCGCCGCCAGCCCCGGCCCCGGAAGAGCGGATCGCCCCCTCCAGCGCGTCGCTGCCGCAGCCCAGGAAGGCGCCCCTGCCTACCACGTGGCGCAGGAGCTCGAGCCAGGGGTTGAGGGGAGGAGGAGGATGAGAGGAAGAAGAGTTGGAAGAAGAGCCCAAACCCGAACCCAAACCCGAGCTCGAGCTCGAGCAGCTCCCGCGCAGCAACGCCAGCGGGCACCCGACCACCACCAGCAGCCTCCTCGCCCTCGTCACCGCCACGTTGAACACCCTGGGGTCCGAGAGAGCCTCGCTCAGCGGCGCCGGGAGGCGGAACGAGGACGAAGAGGAGGAGGAGGAGGAAGAAGAAGGGGGGACGGCGGCCACAGTTGATACGAGGACGACGCCGACCTCCTGCCTTTGGAAGTCGTCCACCGTCCCGACTCGCACCGCGCCCAGGCGAAGCGGGAAGCTCGCTCCCGCCGCCGACGCCGCCCTGGCCCTGAAGTGCCCACGGAGCATCAGGCGGACGGTGCGGGCCTGCTGCCGGGTGAGGCAGATGACTCCCACGTCCGAAGGGGAAATCCCTCGTCCTCCTCCTCCTCCGCTTCCGCCGCTTCTGCCGTTCCTCCCTCGGCAGAGCTCGGCCACCACCGCTGCGACGACCGCGGCCTCGGTGGGGTTGTGGGCGGACTCTCCCCCCCCGCCCGGGGTGACTATCTCGCCCCTGACGCCGAGGAAGAGCGTGGGGGCGGAGGAGAGGCCGGAGGAATCGCTGTCGTTTCCGTCGTCGGCGTTTCCGTCGTCGGCGTTTCCGTCGTCGGCGTTTCCGTCGTCGCCGTTTGCCAAACCCTTCTTCTTGTTCTTCTTCTTCTTGTTCCCCGTCTCGCTCCTACCGGAGACGGCCCTGGCGGCGTCCCACCGCGGGGGCTCCAGCGCCGAAACCGAAGAGTCCGAATTCGAAGAAGAAGACGCTGAGGTGGCAGCAGCAGCGACCAGCGCCCCGCCGTAGAAGAGGCGGTTCGGCAGCGCGAGCAGCGCGGCGGAGCTCCGATAGTTGCGCAGGAGCATGCTCGTCGCCGAGGCGTTCCCCGACAGAGAAGAAGGAGAGAAGCTAGCACCGGCAGCAGCAGCAGCTGAGTGAGAAGAGAAGAAGAACTTTTTGTTTTTCTTCTGTTGCTGCTGAAGCGCCCCCCCTTCCTCGCGCGCATATCTGTCGAGCCACAGTTCGAGCAGCGACGCCCCCAGCCCCAGCAAGGAACTCGCCGCCCGGGACCTGACCTTGGGGCCGAGCTGGCGGGTGTCGCCGGCCAGGAGCACGACGGGGGTGATCGAGCGCGGGAGCGGGGCCGGAGGGGGCAGCGCCGTTGTCGCCTTTGTCGCCGCCGTCGCCGTCGGCCGAGAAGTGTCGGCGCCAACGACAACCGGGGGCGACGCCGCCAGGCACCGCAGAGGCACGAGGCACTCCGGAGCCAGAGCCTGGCCCGCCTCGTCAACGAAAACGTGCGTAAAGAGGAGCGGCGGCGGCGGGAGCGTCGGAGACGACGAAGAAGAAGAAGACGCCGACGACGACGAAGAGCGGAGCAAAAGCTCGGCCGAGGTCAGGCAGGTCGCGACCACGGCCCTGGCCCCGCGGAGCTCCTCGCGCGACGGCCAGCGGAAGGCCGCGGCCTCCTCGTCGAAGAGGAAGTAAGGGAGGGCGTCGGCCGAGGCCTGGGAGGGAGAGCGGCGCAGGTCGCAGAAGCGGAGCAGGGCCCCCGGAGGTAAGAGCGGCTTCTTGTTCGCCTCGGTCGCCGCCGCCGCCGCTTCGCCGAGCCTCGCCGCGAGCGTGTCGGCGCTGAACTCCCGGGGAGCCGCCAGCAGGACGCGCGCGCTCGGGTCCTGGGCCAGGGCCCGCAGGGCGGCCTCGACCAGCGTGACGGTCTTTCCCGTGCCCGGCGGGCCAGAGAGCGCGAAGGGCGGCGGCCGCTTCCTCCTCCTTCGGCGGCGTTTCTCGTCCGTCGATCCACCGCTTCCGCCGCTTCCTTGCGCCCCGGCGAGCGCCGCCGTCACCGCCAGCTGCTGCTCCGGGTTCAGCGGGCAGGGACCCAGGCATTTTTGCTTCTCGGCCTCCCGTGCCGCGGCGACGACCTGAGCCCTCGTCGGCGGCGGCGGGAGCAGAAGCGGAGGCGGCGATTGAGAGGAGGTCGGCGGCGGCGACAACGACGTCAAAGGTTTTTCTTCTTCTTTTTCTCCTTCTCCTTCTTCCTCGTCCTCGTCGTCATCGTCAGAAACAGGCGGCAGCAGGTCCCACACCGCGGGGTCCGCGAGCGCGGAGTGCATCGCCTCGAAGTCCTGGCGGCAGGAAGGGGGGAACCTGACGTGGAAGAGCGGGCGCGGGAGCCGCAGCGGCGCGAGCGGCGGCAAAGGCGGCGGCGGCGGCGGCGGCGGGAGCTGCTGCCTCCACTGCCCCTGCCCCTGCCCCTGCTGCTGCTGCTGCTGCTGCTGCTGCTGCTGCTGCCTCCACTGCTGCTGCTGTTCCCACAGCTCTCGCTCCCTCCGCTGCTGCTGCAGCTGCCTCTCCGCCGCCACGAACATCCCGGCGGCCGCGGCAGCCCTCGCGACCAGCGCCTGCGGGGGCAGCAGCAGCACCGCAGTGCCGTCGACGCTGACGACCGTGCAGGCGTACTCCGTGCCGCCGTCGAAGCCGATCCCGCGGCCCCAGAGGGCCGGCGAGGGAGCCGGCGCCGGCTGCGGTTGTTGCGCGGGCTCCCCCTGCTGCTGATTACCTATCAGCCTCTGCTGCCGCAGCCGCTGCTGCGCCTCGGCGACGGTTGCGGCTCTGGCGGAGGCCGCGCTGCGGAGGTGGACGATGTCTCCGGCCCGGAGCGAAGGCGCTCCCTCTGGTGCCCCGGGGACCTCGAGGTGGAGCAGCGCCGCGGGCGGAGGAGCAGGAAAAGGGGGAGAAGGGGGAGAAGAGGGAGAAGAGGGAGAGGAGAAAGAGGGAGGGAAGAGGGCGCGGGGGTCCGGGCCGCGGTAGCGTCGGCGGCGGCTGCCGCTGCCGTGAGCAGGGCCTTTTCTTCCTTTTTCTCCTTCTTCCTTTTCTTCCTCCTCTTCTTCGCCGTTGTCCCCGAAGACGGCGACGGCGCTCAGCAGCCCCTCTTGCAGCCTCGGCACCACGGCGGGCACCCACTCCTCCCCCGGGAGAGGCAAGGGCCACACGAAGCCGACGCTCTGGAAGAAGAGGTCGTTGGCGGGGGACGAGAGCTCGATGCGCGATTCCTCGACGACGAGCGCGCGCGCGAGGCGGCGGACGAGCCGAGGAGGAGGTCGAAGAGGTCGAGGAGAAGAAGAGGAAGGAAAACTTCCGCTTGCCCACCGCGCCACGGCGACGCCGTTCTGCGCGTGCGCCGGAGGCGGAGGCACCCTCTCCGGGGGAGGGAGGAGCTCGCCGCGGGCTGCTGCGCTGCTGCCGGCGGGGGAGAGCCGCCACAGCAGTTGCGACCACCAATCGCCTGCGGCGAGCGACGGGCCCCCTCCTCCACCGTTGCCGTTGCCATCACCGCCATCGCTCCCGTTTCTTCCGATGATCCTCCTCCCCTCGGGAACGACATCAGCAACGTACTCCAGCGGAGGGGAGTCGAACAGCGCTCGCAGCCCGGGGGGCACGAACGGCTCCGCGTGCGGCGAGAACAGCGCGAGCGCGTCGGCGGCCGCGGGCGACAGCAGCGCCGCCGACACGGGAAGGCACGCACCGGGGAAGACTAACCAGTGGGGCCTCGAAAGTTTCGACTCCTCCTCCTCCTCCTCGTTAGCAACGCAGGATGGTGGCGTAGGGACCACGACGGCGTGCCTGAAGGGCCCGGCGAAGGACGCCGCGGACAGCACGCGCGAGGCCGCGGCCGCTGACGAGCACCGGAGCGCCGCGAGTGCGACGACGTCGGCCGAGAACGAGCCGGCCTCTCCTTTCCCTCCTCTTCCTCCTGCTGCTGCTGCTCCCGCCAGGGGATCGAGGAGCAGGGTGAGCTCGTGGGCCCTGCGAGGGGGCTCCCTGGGAGGCGGAGAGACGTAGAAGTCGCCGATATTGGTCTCGGCGGTCGCTGTCGCTGTTGTCGTTGTCGTCAGCGGGAGGCGCGCGGAGAGGAAGCGCGGGGTTTCTTCGGCCTCTTCTTCTCCGCCGTCGTCGAACTCGCCGCCGTCGTCGTCGTCGAAACCAAAGTCGAAAAAGCGCCCCTCGGCCGCGGCCTCCGGCCTCGACGCCAGCCCCGCGTCGTCGACGACGCGCAGCAGGCCGCCGCCGCCGTTCGAAGAGGAGACAACTCCGGCCCAGAAGACGTGCAGCTCTCCCGGAGAAAAAGTCGAAGAATTCGCCGCCTTGCCCCCCTTCTCCTCCTTCCCCTTCTCACTCTCCTTCGCCCGTGCCGCCTCCTCCAGCACCCGCCTCGCTCCGCCCGGCGACAGCGACAGCCGCAGCGACCGAGCCCTCTCCGCGCCACGAGCCAGCTGCACGACGCCGAAGCCGACCTCGGGCGAAGGCGAGGCGTCGAGGAGGGTTGGAGATGAAGAAGAAGAGCTCGAGGAAGAAGAGACAAAGGCCTCGGCGAGCGCCTGCGCCGCGCCCGAGGAGACGAAGTCGGCGAGCGGCGCCGGCGTCCTCGCGAGCTCGGCAGGGAACAGCCTCGGCGGAGGGTCCCTCTGCCCGCCGCCCTCTCCTCCCTCGAAAGTGGAAGAGGAAGAAGAAGAAGGAAAAGGAGGAGAAGGAGCGGAGGAAGAAAGAGAGGGAAATGGAGGAAGGATGAACAGCAGCGAGTCTGACCAGGAGGCGAAGGCAGCCTCGAGATCCCTCTCTGCCGCCGCTTCCGCTTCCGCGTTCCCGCCGCCGCCGTACAGCAGAGAGAACTCGCTCGGCGGCAGCAGCAGCGGTCTTCCCTCGTCGAAGCAGCGCTCGAGCTGCTCGAGGCGCCTCTCGAGCGCCGCGGCGACCTCCGGGAGCCCGCCCGCGATTTCTTCTTCTGCTGCTCCTGCTGCTGCTGCTGCACCCCCTCCTTGCTGCTTCTGCTCCCGCTGCTGCTGCCGCTGCCTGCGCCTGCGGCGCCAGCGCGCAAACCGCCCCGCGGCCGCCGGGGAGGCACCGCAGGAAAACTCGGCGAGTGCAGCGGCGTCGAGGCGCAGCCGCTGCTGCTGGAAGTCGAGGGCGTGTCCCTGGCTCTGGTGCTCTCTCTGGCCGCACAGGGAGAGCACGCGCGCGAAAAAGTCGACGAGAGGGGCCGGAGGAGGAGGGGGAGGGGAAGCGGAGGAAGAGGCGTTTCCGCCGCCGAGGTAGAGCTGAGTTTTTTTTTTTTAGAAGAGGTCGAGGTCGAGGTCGAGTTTTTTTTAGTTTCGATGTTTCGATCTCTCTCTTTCTTTCTCTCGCGCTCTCTCCCCTCCTGCTGCTCCAATCCTCGCACCTCCACAGCAGAGTAGATCGTCGGCCTCTCTTGCATCTGCTGCGGCGCGCTCGCCGGGAGGAACAGCGGGAGAGGCTGCATGTGGTTAGATCTGGATCGAATGATGAATGATTGACGAGCAATCGACCCGTGCTCGAGCTCCTAGACGGAAAAAAATTTGGAAGGGGAAAAGTTTCTTTCTTTCTTTCTTCTTCTTCTCTCTTTCCCATCACACTCCCCCCATCAACCTCCGCAAGCCCTTCCTCCACGACGACACGACACGAAAAAGAAAAAACAGAAAGGCAGAAAGAGAGAGAGAGAGAGAGAGAGAGAGAGAGAGAGAGAGAGAGAGAGAGAGAGAGAGAGAGAGAGAGAGAGAGAGAGAGAGAGAGAGAGAGAGAGAGAGAGAGAGAGAGAGAGAGAGAGA
>Ga0114918_10003401_pt1 | contig 14045 bp, 13 predicted proteins | sample LantaG_FD_87015 | JGI IMG/M metagenome (GOLD analysis project Ga0114918, IMG submission 87015) | Deep subsurface microbial communities from Baltic Sea to uncover new lineages of life (NeLLi) - Landsort_02402 metaG | ecosystem: Environmental > Aquatic > Marine > Oceanic > Sediment | place...
CATATCAGGCGGGCAATTCTATAGCATGGCTTATATCTTCTTATGTAGTTGGAGCTTGGGGATGGCGAGCAGGATTTTGGGTTGCAGCAGTTTTCTTGTTTGTAAGAGGCATATTGCTATTACTTACAAAACCTGAGATGAAGTTTAAGCCTTCGCAAAAAGTAAATATTCAGATAAAAAATACATTATCATCCCCGATTATTTTTAGCGGTTTAGCCTTATGTTTGTTAAATATGGTAAGGTATGGAGTCATCACTTGGATGCCGTTATATTTGTTTCAAACCCAAAATCTAGTTGTAGAAGACATGGGAAAGGTAGGATTGCAAGTATGCCTGATTCCAATAGCAGGAATAATAGGGACACTTGTATATAATAGATTTAAAGTTAGTAAGGATATAATTACAATAATATTCTTGATATTTCTGTCAATAAGTTTTGTGATATTTCCCTTTACTAAAGGGCTTTTGGCAACAGTTGTACTTCTGATAGGTAGTTTTTTCCTTTATGGTCCCCATGTTTTTCTGGTTACAACCATGCCAACACGTTTCGTTGATCAACAGGTAGTAGCAGCCTCAACTGGATTTATAGATGGCATGGGATATATTGGTACTGTATTAGTAGGTGTGATTATTCCAATTATAGTAAAATCATCTGGTGATAATAACTGGACAAATGTATTTATACTCTGGGCTGTTCTGTCCATCATTACCGCTATATTTGTTGGTGTAATATATTTCAATAATTTTAGGTTTAACTCAGCAAATAAAAATAATTATTAGAATTTATTATATATTTGAGAAAATTAGAGTTTTAGATATAATCTTTGTTGGGGGGGATGTATAACGAAGCAGTAAAAAACCACTAGATTTTAATTGCTTTTGTAATGTTGATTTTATTGGCCATTTTTTGTTATTTTTTTAAAACATGCCCCGTTGATAATTGGTTATTAAGTCTTGTTATTTTATTATTTATAGGATTTTTTACTTTTGGTCCTCATATATTATTAGTAGCTGTCTTACCTGCAGATTTAGGAACTCGGAAAGCTGCTTCTTCAGTAACTGGTTTTATAGATGCAATGGGATATTTAGGAGCAGGTTTAACTGGAGTGGGAACAGGTTTTTTAGTGGAAAAGTTTGGTTGGAATGCAGGTTTTTATTTTTGGATTTGTGGTGCAATTTTTGCAGCAATCATGACTTTATTTTTATGGAATTATAAGAACAAAAAAGTTCAACTTGGATAAAGTTTCCGTCTTTCCGAGAGGGGTGAACAGTATCACTAATGGAAGTTATGACTTCAGGGTTGACTTATATGGTCTCAAAAATCAGAGGTAATATGGATTTGATTGATGTGGATAAATCTTTAGTGATGTCTGGTGATGTTGACGGATTTGCTAAAGCGATTGCATGTATGACACCCATCAAGATAATTGAAATTGGACAACACAATATGAATAAGGTTTGGAAATTTGATGTCATTAATGTAATAGATAAAATGAGAGATATATACAAAAGAGTTGTGAATTGAGGATTTGTATTATGAAAAAGCCGGTTAAGAAATTAACTATTACATAGCAATTAAACAAAGGCAGCTTAATAAATGGCAAAATGATTATCATAAAAATATTAGTAAAGTTAAGAAATAATGGTTGAAAGAATGATTGGTTTTGAAGGACATATAAATATGGAAAGAAAGTTTGACTGAAAAATTGTGATTGAGGCATATATAGAGAAAAAGGAAAGGACTGTACAAAAATTATGCGACTTTTAGAATATGATTCACTGAAAAGTTGTGAATATATCATTCGCGATTTTCAGAAGAATGAGAATATCAATCTTTTTTTTACATATGAGTGGATGTCATTGTGGAAGCAATATTTTGCACCAAATGATAAGGAAAAAATTTTGGTTTTTCAAGAAGATAACAAGACTATAGGCTTTGCTCCTATGGTGTATCATCAACACAAAATAATTTCTGTATTTATCTATCGCTTTTTCGGAACGCGTTGTAGTAATTATATTAGTCTTCCTGTACTTGAGGGGCAGGAGAAGGAACTGTATAACGAAGTATTCAGATATTTTGAGAAACTAAAAGATGGTGTACTGTTTCGTATTGATGATATTAATGATAGAACAATCGATTATTCAGTTCTAAGAAAAAGAAATGGTGGCAAGTGCTTTTTCCAGTATGACTGCCCTTATACTACTACAGATGTCCCGTGGGAGGCATTTTTTAAAAACCATTACATAAAAAGTAAAAAGCGTTCTGAACTTAAGAGCTTTGCCAACAAATTGTCTCGTGTAGGAAAAGTAGAAATTATCCGTGTTAAAAGCGCAAAGGATTATGAAAAATATAAAGATCTTATAGAGCAAACTTTTTTTATTCATAAAATGCGATTTCAAAATGTAATCAACAGTAGTAAATATAGTGAAGAGGCTTTTTCTGATTTTTATCGGAGTATAATGGATGAGTTTTCCAAAATGGGACTTTTGGATTTATCATTGCTTTGCATTGATGGTATAGTTGTTTCTTTTGTATTGGCGTTCAGACAGAATAGAACACTTATAGACTATATCCCGGGATTTCATATTGGATTCCAACGGTACTCTCTTGGACATATTCATTTGATGGAAATTTTCCGATATTTAACTGAGGATGACAGTATTTCTTATTTCGATTTTTCAAAAGGCGTAAGTATATATAAAGAAAAATGGGCGGATGGTGCTACATTTAACTACTCTTTTCTTTTCTGTATTGGGAAAAATCCGATTGCAAAGCTGTTGGCTTTTTATATAAATCAAATTACAAAGTTGAAACTATATGGAAGAGAGAAAGGCTGGAACAACAAAATAAAGCACCTTTTAGGTTGTTTGAAGAAGAAGGATATTGTCAAAAGTAAATCTTCAAAGCTTATCCCCTGTGGGCGTATTCCTGAATCAGCTCAAGCTATACCGTACAGTTTTTCTAAGTTGATGGTACTTCCGTTTTCAGTGCAGTCTACAGTTCTTGATGGACTATATTATGGAAAACAGATTACTTTTTTTGAGCAAGGTGGTTATATTTGCTATATTCAGTTAACAGACGAATTATATCAATTAAGATAAGAGTACAATCTATGAAACATAAAAATGGAATATTTGTCATAAGCTTGGATGCAGAATTGGCGTGGGGCAATTTTGATAAGGGATTTACAGATGCAAAATTGCAGGATTTACATAATACAAGGGATTGTATTACCCATCTGCTTAATTTATTGGACAAGTATCAGCTTTTCGCAACATTTGCGTTTGTTGGGCATTTAATGTTATCGAAGTGCGATATTCAACATGGAGTAAAGCATCCTGATTTAATACGACCTAATTTCTCATGGTATCAAAAGGATTGGTTTCTAGAAGATCCTGCAACAGACATTACCACAGATCCCCTTTGGTATGGAGCAGATATTCTTAATGCTATTCGTAAAGCAAAGCCTTGCCATGAGATAGCCTCTCACAGTTTCAGTCATATAATTTTCGGAGACAAGGGTTGTTCTAATGCTTGTGCTGAATCTGATATTGCGGAATGTGTAAAGGTAGCGGAGGAATATGGTATTCATTTAACCTCTTTTGTATTTCCACGTAATTCAGAAGGACATAAAGACATTTTGCAAAAGTACGGTTTCTCTGCTTACCGTGGCAATGGAAACGAATGGTATAAATTTATTCAAAATATTAAACTACGTCAGGTTTGTCACTACATTGATGAATTTTTAGGGATTTCTCCAAATACATCCATACCGTATAAGGATGAATATGGTTTATACAATACTGTTGGAAATATGTTGTATTGGTCTCGTGACGGCATGCGAAAGTTAATACCCATTTCTAGTAGAATTCGCAAAACAAAAAAAGGAATTGACCGTTCCATAAAAAAAGGCGAGGTTTTTCACCTATGGTTTCATCCGCTTAATCTCGCAACGGATACAGACGGGCTTTTAAATGGGTTGGATCAGATTTTTTCCTATGCTAGAATGAAAATAGATAGCGGATTATTAGAAAATTGCACGATAAAGCAGGTGTGTGAAAAGTATAGCAAATAGCTCTATTTCTGTAATTCTTTTTGGGAGAGTGTAACAATGTATTTTAGCATAGTAATGCCAATATATAATGCTGAAAAATATATGGAAAAAGCAATAAATAGTGTTTTAATGCAGAACTACAATGATTTTGAACTTATTTTAGTTGATGACGGTTCAACTGATGAGAGTGGTAAAATTACTGATGAATTTTCTGAGAAGGATTCTAGGGTTGTTGTTTTGCATCAAAAGAATTCTGGACCTGCTACCGCTCGGAATACCGGAATATTGAATGCCAAGGGTGAATACCTACTATTTATTGATACCGATGATGAATTTGAGCAATGTGCATTTAGATCTATATATGAACAATTGAAAAAAGAACCAGTAGATTTTTTGTGTTTCGGATATAAAACCGTTAAAAAAAGTTTAAAAAAGGAAAATACAATAGATTTGAAGCCGAAATATAAACTATACAAAACTATTGAAGAAATCTTAAAGGAACAGCTTTCTATTGTAAACAGCTTTTTTTTCAGTGTCGTGTGGAATAAAGTATATAAAGCTTCTGTTATTAAAGACAATAATATTTTTATGAAAGATGACTTATACATCGGAGAAGATTTATGTTTTAATTTAGAAGTGCTCGAGAAAGCCAAAAATTATTGTGAGTTGGATAAGTCATTATACAAATATATAGTACAGAATTCAAACTCGATTTGTATGAGATACGATCCAAATAAGTTTGAGCAAGAGATAAAGGTACACCACTTTCGTAGTGATTATTTAAGAAGTAATAGATTTATTCCTTCTGAACAAATAAATGCTGAGATACACTATGATTATGCAAGAATGTGTTTTGCATGTTTTATGGATATGTTTAGAAATGAGTGCAGTTGGACTTTGAAAGAGAAAATTAATTACATAGGTGAATTGAAAAAACATAATAGATATACCTATTCCAAGCGTGATTGTAAATATTTAACAATTGAAAAGAAAATACCATGTATCATATTTATGTTTCGCAATCGGTATATCATATATTTCTTCTCATATTTATTATATTTATTTAAATTTAAATCGAAACTTTACAAAGAAAAAGCTTGATTGTAACGGAAGGTGAAAAAATGAGAATCATTAGCTGTGCCAGTTACTATGGAACTGGTTCAAGTGCAATAATTGACTATTTATCAGAGTTTGACAATTGTCAATCGTTAACTAATTATGAATTTCGCTTTGTACAAGACCCGGATGGAATATCAGATCTTGAGTTTAACCTCGTTGAGAATCATAATAGGCATAATTCAGGACATGCATTAAAGAAATATAAAAGAATGGTAGACTTTTTTGCAGGTAACAGGTTTATTAAAAGATATAAGCCTTTCTTTGATAATCAGTGGAAGAAGATATCATATGAGTATATTGATGAACTGACTGACTTTAAATATAAAGGCTATTGGTATTATGATGTAATTGAAAGAGGAAGGCTGTTCAACTTTTATAAGAGGACAATAAATAAAATTATGCAACATACTTTTTGGAGGGGTCAGGAGAGTAGAAATATAAATGAAATGCCTTGGGAAATGACTCTTTGTAGTAGACCCAGACAAGAGAAGTTTCTTGAATGTACACGGCGTTATATAGACAGATTATTTTCAATACCAAACAAAGATAACAAATCAAATATCTTAGTAGATCAAATTGTCCCTCCTTCAAACTTAGATAGATTTTTAAGATATTTTAATGATATTAAGGTTTTTGTTGTTGATCGTGATCCGAGAGATGTATATTTGCTTGCGAAATATGTTTGGAGAATACATATTATTCCGACTGAAAGCGCAGAAGTGTTTTGCAATTGGTATGTTTATACCCGAGCACATAGAATTACAGAAGTATATAACCAAGAAAAGGTTATGTTTTTGAGATTTGAGGATTTAATATATAAATATAACAAAACTACATCAACGATAAAAGAATTTTTGGGGTTTTCAGAAGAAGAGCATGTGGTACCGAAACAGTACTTTGACCCGTCAATATCAATTAAAAACACCAGATTGTGGGAGAAATTGAATGGCCATGATGATGAAGTTAAGTATATTCAAAAGACTCTACCACAGTACTTATATAATTACGAGGAGGTAGGTTTAAAATGAAAATAGCAATGGTTTTTGATGGCCTTGGATTTGGCGGAATTGAACGTGTAGGTATTGATTACGTCAAACTTTTGCAAAAACTAGGACATAGTGTCGATGTTTATAATTTGGTTCCGAATCTAAATGATATGGAACATGAATTTCCGTCTGAATGCAAAATTATCCATCATAAGTTTTCAAATTTAATCGCTCCTGAAACTTACAGCTATGGTGTAAAAAAATGGTGGTGGGGCAAGTACGCTTATCCGCTCATTCATTTGATTTTATCAGCTTATTTATCTTGTATTCGATTGTTTACAAAACACAGGAAAGTAAATTATGATATTACTATAGCATTTTCCGGACATATGAATGATTTAACTTTTGTGGTAAAAAATTTTCTTATAAATAAAAAGAAAATCTGTTGGCTTCATGGAGCATTATACAATTATATGATAGCTGCGATCGGGTACTCTGCGTTATATCAACAAATAAAAAATCTTGTTGTTTTGGTAGACGATGCTCAGGAACTTGTTTTATATTATAATAAGTTTCTGAAGTTGAATATTACGAAAATGTATAATCCAACCTTTATTGCCGATAGGGTAATTGATGAGAAGGTGGTTGCAAAGCTTAAAGAAGAGAACGGTGATTACCTGCTCATGGTAGCGAGGTTTGCTTATCCGCATAAGGACCATTATACAGTTGTAAATACAGTAAAAATACTCAATGAGAAATACAGAAAAAATATTAAAGCTGTTTTTGTCGGAGATGGGCCTGAAAGAGAAAAAGTAAAAGAATATTGCCATAAGATAGGTGTTTCGGACCACATTGTTTTTGCCGGAAGTAGAAGCGATGTTCAAAACTATTATGTTGCATCATGTATCTTAGTTCATGCGAGTGTTGCCGGAGAAGGCTTACCTACTGTTATACTTGAGGCAATGTCATTTGGTAAGCCGATGGTGGTTACTGATTCTAAGGTTGGCCCTCGCGAGATACTTGGCAATGATGAATATGGATTATTATGTAAAATTAAGGATCCTGAAAATATGGCGAAGCAAGTTGTTCGATTACTTGAAGATAAACAATTATATCAACATTATCAGAAACAGGGATATAAAAGAATTGAAGATTTTAAACCGGAAGTTATTTCTAAGCAATTAGAACAGTTACTTTCTAGATTATGACGAGTGATGTATAATTGTTTTAATTATCTCAAACAATTTAAACATTTTGGTAATATTTAGGATGTATTGTATTATTCTATGACTAAAAGCATATATATATCAAAAAAATCTAATATTAAAGGTAGCAGTTTTATGATTCCTTTTTTAGTAATATTCTTTAGTATTATTGTTGGATTCGTAATTCTGTTTGATGAATCTCGGCCAGATTATTATACATTTTTACCTCTGCTACCGTTTTGCTTCGCATTAACGTGCTTGCTTTTAATTAATATTTTTAAAGACTTTTTAAAAAAGTTACCGTATTTTCTAGTAATATCTTTATATATGGTAAGAAACGTAGTTACTCCTCTTTTAATGAGGTTTGGCGATTATTATGGTGCTTTCACATTGTTATATAACTCAAATGTAAATAGAGCAATAGCTTTAATGATATATGAAACATTCGTAGTTTTTGGTTTTTTATTTTTTTTAAATAGAAAAACCATTCATTATTCGAGAACTTTTAAAGTGCGTGTAAGTTTGTCTAAGAAGAAAATACATTTATTCGGTTTTTTTCTGTTTATTTTAATTGCTTTTTGTATTGTAGCGCTTGTCTTAGTACCTGAGATTAAAGGGCATTATAAAACGATTTTTGATGATGAGGGTATTGTAAAGGGCTTCATTACGAGTGAAATGTTTATAGTAGGTAATATTGATAGGATATTGTTTACTTTATTTACTGTTATTTTTAATTTTTTAAAGATTTATATTTCTGTTTGGCTGATATGTTTTATTGGAAAAAAATTTAATAACACTATGATAAGTATTATATTATCTGTTGTTATAATATTAGCACAGTTTCTTTTTATGTCTGCTTCTGACAGTTTTACCTTGATAACAGTTGCAATTCTATGTATTGTCATGTATAAGATTTATAAAAAGAAACGTAAAAATGTATTTTTGTTATTAGTAACTATTATGTTTATTGGTCCAATAGTTATGTACATATTTAGAAGTGAAACATTTAGTTCGTCAGTATTTCAAACTTTATCGTATATGTTTCAAGCATATTTTCCAGGAGTGAGTAATATTGCCGGAGTATATAACACAAATAATCCTAACAAACTTTCAACACTATTCTTTGATTTCTATGAGATGATTCCATTCAGAAACACACTTTTTGGTCTTAGTGGCGATAAGCTTGCAATAGTTTATACTAGATCAAATATGGCTTTATCTCATATTATCCCTTGCGTAGGTCAAGCTTATCATTATATAGGAGCTATCTTTGCTCCGATTGTTCCGTGTATTTTTGTATATACTGCCAACAAATGTCAAGCTATCTATCGGGATCAAAATAATATTTGGAAATATGTATCAAGTTTACTTCTGTGTATATATGCTGCCATCACACCAATAATGTACAATTTTACTATTTTTGGTTCAATATTTTTAATAACTATATTACCAATGCTAATCTTATCAAATTGTAGCGGTAATATATTTACATTTGATAAAATTACTAAATGATTCTTGAAAGTTAATACTTCTACTTGGATAAACAGAGTTTATTATATATACGAAGTATTTTTACGGAGGATGCATTTATTGGACAGTAAATTTAAAGCATTGCTTTCTAATACACTAGCTTTTGCTCTTGGGAGCATTGGTTCAAAATTCATTATGTTCTTTCTTCTACCTTTGTATACCAATACATTAACCCCAGAGCAATATGGTGTTACCGAATTGGTTATTACTGGTTCAAATTTGCTCATACCGTTTATTTCACTTTCTATTCAAGATGCTGTATTAAGATTTGGACTTGATAAGAATAATAATAGCGGAGAAGTATTAAAAAACGCTTGCTTAGTTTTGCTTGGAGGAACAATAGTTTCTGTTTGCATGAGTCCACTTGTTAAATTATATAATCCTGTTGCAGACTGGACTCTATATTTTATTATTATTACGCTGTTACATATGTACAGAACGATTTTGTCATTATATATAAAAGCGGTTGGAAAGACAAAATTATTCGCGATAGATGTTATTTTGTATACATTAATTTTAGCAATTTTAAATATTGTATTTTTGCTTGTGTATAAAATGGAAATTGCAGGGTACTTTATTTCAATGATATGTGCTGCGCTAGTTTCTATATTATTTTTAACCATAATGAGTGGTATTATTAAAGACTTAACCAACTCAAAAATTAATAAGATTTTGCTAAAACAAATGCTGATTTTTTCTTTACCAATGATATTGAATGCCGTTTCATGGTGGATAAATAATTCATCCGATCGCATTATGCTAGAGTACTTTATATCAGCCAAAGCTGTAGGAATATATTCTATAGCGGCGAAAATGCCCTCACTTTTAACAAGTATAACAATTATTTTTACTCAGGCTTGGGTTATTTCAGCTGTAAATGAATATGATACTACAAAAGATGAGACCTTTTACAAAAAAACATTTTCTGGATATAATCTCATGCTTGTAGTTTTTGCATCACTGATAATATTAATTATAAAGCCGTTTATGCAAATATATGTTGGTAGTAGCTTTATTTGTGCTTGGGAATATGTACCATATTTGCTTTTAGGTGCAATCTTTCTATCCTATTCCAGCTTTTTTGGTGCTATCTACACATCTGCAAAAAAAAGTATAAACGTAATGCTTTCCACATTACTTGCTGCTTTTCTAAACATTATTCTGAATTTGTTATTGATTCCTAAGATTGGCATACAAGGAGCAGCAATAGCGACAATGACTTCTTATTTGATTTTAGGTATTTATCGCATGCTTGATTCGAGACGCTATTTCAAATTTTATATAGATTTCAAAAATGTGTTTCTTTCGCTAATTGTTTTGGTAGTGCAATGTACAGTAGTTTCATTGGATTTTTATCCCATGTTTACATCATTATTATGTTTTACATTAATTATTTTAATCAATTTTAAATCTGTTTGCAATTTTGCTTTTGAATCCAAAAAACTTGTTGAAAAGATTTATTTGAAAAGAAAAGAGGAGAGATAGATATGATCATAGGTGTTTGTGGACTGGGTTATACAGGTTCAAGTGCTGTTGTGGATTTCCTGAAAGAATTCGATGAGAATTACGTAATTGATGCAATGGAGTTTGCACTCGCCTACATTCCAGACGGTTTAGAGGATTTGGAATACCACTTAATAAAGAGTCCATCTAGATATTTTAGCAGTGATATAGCTATAAGACGATTTAAGAATTACATAGAATCTAGATGTACGCCTTGTAGCAAATATAAAGCAGTTACCAATAATAAGTTTAAATCTTTATCGCATGACTATATAGAAAGCTTGATACAAGTCAATTGGCAGGGAACATGGTCATTTGATTCCGTGGGAACTACTTGGTGGGAAAAAAATTTTAAACGTAGGTTATTAGGAAGAATCCAGATGCTATCAGATAAAGTATTAAAGAAATTTGTACCCATTCTACCCGAGAGGGAAATGTGTTTATCAATAAGGCCGGAAAATTTTTATGAGTTGACTCGTAAATATATTAAGGAAATACTAATGTCGGCATGTTGTGACGATAAAAAAAATATTGTATTAAATCAACCGTTTTCAGGTGATAATCCAGAAAAAAGCTTTGTTTTTTTTGATAATCCTTCGGCTATTATTGTTGACCGTGACCCACGAGATTTATATATTTGTGCAAAAAAAGTGGTATTATCATATGGTAGATTTATGCCCTCTGATACTGTTGAAACATTCGTAAAATATTATAAAGCATTAAGAATTAATCAGAATCCAATAAATGATATCTCAAGAGTACTAAAAATTAATTTTGAAGATTTAATATATGAATATGATGATACCGCTAAGAAGATATTTGAGTTCACTGGGCTGAAGAACCACACATCTAAAAAAAGATTTTTTAACCCTGATGTATCAAAAAACAATACGCAACTTTTTAGAAAATATAATGAATTCAATGATGAAATAAAGTACATTGAACAGGAATTAACTGAATGGTTATTTCCTTTTGATAAATATGTTCCTTTAACAAATCATGGGAAATCTTTTTAAAATAAAATTATTGAATATGGATATAGAGATTGAAAAGGTTAATAAGAACAAAACCATGGTTAGAATATTGGAAGCCCGTAATGGGCTCACTGGTTTAAATTTTATTTCACCTTAAAAAACCACCTTCTTTGAAGGTGGTAATGGTTAAAGGGTTTTACCATAAAGACCGATATATATGTTAAGATAAGATATGACTAAATGGAAAAAATTATCTCATACAATCTATCAATGTAAATATCACATAGTATGGTATACAAAGTACAGATACAGGATACTAAAAGGTTTAAGTGGCTGAATTAGTAGAGCAAACCCTAAGGATGTTATGTGAATGGAGGAATATAGAAATACTAGAAATGAATGTAAAAAAGGACCATATACCTATGATACTTTCTATACCTCCTAGATTGTCCATATCCGAAGTAATGGGAACACTAAAAGGTAAAACAGCAATAAAACTCTCCAAAAGCTTTCCTACTCTCAGGAAGAAACCCTTTTGGGGAAACCATTTTTGGAGTCGGGGATATTGTGTAAGTTCTATAGGTTTGGATGAGAATAAAATAAGAAAATATGTAAAGTATCAAGAAGAAAGAGAAAAGAAAGAAGAGATTGACCAACAAGAATTTGGCCTCTTTTAGAGGCCTCTTAAACCCACCTGCTTAGCGGGTGGGTTGTTTAGTAGTAATAATTTAAATGATACGGAAATAAGTAAGAATTTACAAAGGAAATTGAATTTTTATGGAAAAAGTAGATAAAATATCTAATAAAGTACTATTAATAGCTTCTATCGAAAATCATTTCTTAGCTTTTCACATTCCTTTTATTAAATATTTACAAAGAAAAGGATATGAAGTGCATGTTGCTACTAAACTGGAAGAGAGAACTGATGAATTAAAACATTATGGAATATTTTGCCATAATATAAATTTTTCTCGTTCGGTGAATCTTTTATTTGCTTTGAAAGCATTAAATCAATTACTTCACTTAATGAGAGAGAACGGATTTTCTCTTGTTCATGTGCATACACCTATGGCAGCTTTTTTGGGAAGATTAGCGGCGAAATTAACCCATACAAGACCTGTATTATATACTGCCCATGGATTTCATTTTTATAAAGGCGCGCCTTGGTATTATTGGGCTTTTATTTACCCGGCTGAATATCTTGTGGCAAGATGGACTGATGGGCTTATAGTTATAAATCAAGAAGATTATATTAATGCTCAAAGAATGGGATTTAAGCCAAATAAAAATCTTTTTTTTATTCATGGTGTTGGAATAGATTTAAAAAAAATTATTAATATTTCTTTTTCTAATAGCGGTATAAAAAAAGAGTCAGGCATAAAAGAAAAAGATATTATTATTAGCTGTGTAGCAGGATTTACTTCTAATAAAAATCAATTGTTTTTATTACGAGGATGGGAAAAGATTGCTTCGGATTTTGATAATATTCATCTTTTATTTATTGGGAAAGGTAAACACTTAAATAATTTAAAGGAACAGGTGAAACAAAATTCATTACCTCGAGTTTATTTTTTAGGATATCGTAATGATGTGCCTAAAATATTATTAAAAAGTAATATTATTGCATTAGTCTCTAAACGTGAAGGATTGCCAAGGTCTATTATGGAAGCAATGGCTTTAGGAAAGCCGGTTATAGTTAGCAATGTAAGAGGTAATCGCGATCTGATTGAGCAAGGAAAGAATGGTTTTTTAGTAGAACTTGGCGATGTAGATGGATTGGTTTCCTTTATGAAAAAGCTTATTACTGATGATAAATTACGGACTGATATGGGGAGAGCATCTTTAGAAAAGATAAAGAATTACTCTTTGGAGAAAGTGCTTGTTGAAATGGCAAATGTATATGATTATTTTCTTAAAAAATATTAAATTAGGGTTTGATTTTTGAATATCAATAATTTATTTTGTTAAAAAAATTTTATTATACCTGATAAGAGTGGAAAAATAATTTTATCTTCTTAAATAGGATAAATTTTTTGTATAATTGATGTATATATTGTAAAATTCGTATTCTTAAGTTGAATTATAAATAGGTTGATAATATTTAACAATAATGTAACAAATTAATATTTGGATTATGAAAAACAAAAAATGAATAAGATAGGAAATAAAAAAAAACAAAAATAGATATTTGCTTGTAAAACGAATATTTAATATATTGACTAGGAATATTTTGTCCTGGCCGGAACGAATAAAATTAGATATCTGGTATAGTGATCATTGGTCATTATGGTTAGATTTAAAGATATTATTTAAAACTCTCTGGGTAGTTATTTTTAAAAGAGAAGGGGTTTATGGAAAAGACGGAATTAATACGGGATATCCAACAGATAAATAAGATAATGATAGGACTAAGAGGAAATATTGTAAAAAATTTGCATTATATAGTATTTTGTGATATATTTTTTATTAGATGTATTATTCGTTCGATGAATGAATGGGGAGTTTGTTATGAATATTGATTTTTTAAAAAATTTAAGATTTTTTAATCCCACCAGTGAACTTAAGATATTATTGTTGTTAGAGCAGATTCAAAACTCAAATAAAATCACTCAGGACAAATTAGCCTACTATATCCATTCAGCTCCTTCTATGATTAATACTTATATAAAACAAC
>Ga0114918_10003402_pt1 | contig 14044 bp, 25 predicted proteins | sample LantaG_FD_87015 | JGI IMG/M metagenome (GOLD analysis project Ga0114918, IMG submission 87015) | Deep subsurface microbial communities from Baltic Sea to uncover new lineages of life (NeLLi) - Landsort_02402 metaG | ecosystem: Environmental > Aquatic > Marine > Oceanic > Sediment | place...
ACTATGGAAACTGTTTGTGAAAAATTGAAGGAATGTGAAGTAGTTTAAAATATGGTGAGGTAGCTCAGGGGTAGAGCGTCGGTTTCATAAGCCGAAGGTTCGAGGGTTCAAATCCCTCCTTCACTACCAATTTTCATAAGGCTAGGGCCGGGAGTTCAAATCTCCCCCTCGCTACCAAATAAAAATAAAAAGAAGAAAACGAGAAGAAGGAACATATGATATTTTTGTCAAATTTTTTCAAAGTAGAAAATTCAATTATTTTTCGGAATGCATAAGCAGATTCTCTAATGGGAATCTGTTTTTTATTTGAAAGGGAAACCAATGACAAGCACCCCTGTTGATCCTTATGCTACCCATATTCCTGTTCTTAAAGCTGTTTTTAATAAGATCGAAGTTAAAAAGGTGTTTGAATTGGGAATGGGTTTATATAGCACCCCATTTTTTTGTGATCAATCAGAAAGTGTTTTTAGTATCGAGCAACAAGAAAAAGAATGGTTCGAAAAGGTATCCGAAGAGTGCAGTCATTTTAAGAACTGGAAATCTTATTGTCTTCTTGGTCCTGAAGGTGGATTTGAGATTATGATGGGAGTAGATTTCGATTTTGGATTTGTAGATGGTCATGTTGGCGGAAGAGCTGCCGGTGCAAATTTGATGTTGAAGAAGGGAGTGTCTACTGTTGTGATTCATGATACTGGTCTTGTTGATTATTATGGACTTCGGGCAGTTAAGATTCCTTATGGTTATAATCAATATCATTATCGTCATCATAAAGTACATCCTAGAACTACGATTATAACTAAACATAATTTAGCAGATATGGAAGTTGAAGATCACAGTCCTATGATTTTTGGTAATTAGGAGAAAATAATGGACACAGTTACAGCGTCGTTAGCTTCAATGGGGAATAGAGAAGTTGCCCTAAAAGAAACAATTGATTCATTATTGAAAAACCCATTTGATCGAATTAATGTTTATCTTCATGGATTTGACAATATTCCTATCTATTTGAGTAATGATAGGATTGTTGTTGCGACCGATAAAGAGCATGGTGATCGTGGAGATGCTGATAAATTTTTTTGGGCAGAAGAAACCGATGGATTTCATTTCACATGTGATGATGATCTTATTTACCCAGAAGATTATGTTGATGTTATGACTTCAAAGATTGAGAAATACAAAAGATCAGTTGTAGTCTCTGCTCTTGGACATTGGTTGTGTGAATTCCCAATGAAGAACTATTTTGGGATTGAACACAGAAAATGTTGGGGTTGTTTGACCGAAGTTATTGATGATCATTTTTGCATGTATGGTGGAACCGGTGTAATGGCTTATCATTCGGATACTATTAGACCAAACATGCAAGCATTTTCTATTCCTAACATGTCTGATATTTGGTTTGGACTTCTTTGTCGTCATAAGAATGTTCCTGTTTTGGCTGTTGAACATCAGGATCAATGGATTAAATATACAGAGCATGTTGCACTAGGTGACACTATCGCTGGACAGACTTTGGATAAGAACCAGTTGCAGTGTGAAGTTCTTAATGCTTTTAATCATTTTTATGGGTGGAAACCTCTTATCTCAGACGAAAATGGGAATGTATCATGAGCTTTTTTGCACACGAATCATCTTTTGTTGATTATGGATCTTTAATTGGAGATGGGACAAAGATTTGGCATTTTTGTCATATTTTTGGTGGTGCGGAGATTGGTCGTGATTGCGTTATTGGTCAAGGATGTAGCATCTCATCGAAGGTAAAGATTGGTGACGGATGTAGATTGCAAAACGGTATTAGCGTATATGACGGAGTAACTCTCGAAGACGGAGTGTTCTGCGGTCCACATATGGTTTTCACAAATGTGGTAAATCCTCGTTCTTTTGTTAGCCGAAAGGACGAGTTTAAGCCTACTGTGGTAAGAAAGGGAGCATCTATTGGTGCTGGTGCTGTTATAGTATGTGGAGTCGAGATAGGTCAGTATTCTTTTATTGGTGCTGGATCTATAGTTACGAAGAATGTTTTGCCATATTCGTTAGTATATGGTAATCCTGCAAAGAATCATGGTTGGATGAGTCGTTTGGGAAATAAAATGGAGTTTATTGATAATCAGTTTATTGATGAAGATGGTACACGTTATCATCTTGACCATGGAGTCGCAATCGTAGAGAGAAAGATATGAATATCCCTTTATTTAACGAAGATATTTGTAGTTTTAAGAGGAGATAGCATTGTATAATTTTGCTATGACAGGAGTAGCGGGATATATTGCTCCTCGACATTTAAAAGCTATCAAAGATACCGGAAACAATCTAGTTGCCGCTCTTGATCCTCATGATTCTGTTGGAGTTCTTGATAGTTATTTTAAGGATGTATCATATTTCAGAGAACCAGAGCGTTTTGATAGATATTTAGAAAAAAACAAAAGAGGTGTAGACAAAATTGATTATGTCAGTGTTTGCTCTCCTAACTTTTTGCATGATTCACATATTAGAATGGCTTTGAGGGTAGGGGCAAACGTTATATGCGAAAAGCCTTTAGTATTGAATCCATGGAATTGCGATGCGTTAATGGAAGCAGAAAAGGAGTATGGAAAAAAGATCAATACGGTTCTTCAGCTTAGATATCATCCAAGTATTTTAAAGCTGAAGGAACAATTTTCTAATAGCAAAAAAAGACATAATATAAATCTCTCATATATAACTTCTCGTGGTCCTTGGTATTCATTTTCTTGGAAGGGTGATGTCGAGAAATCTGGTGGTCTTATTTCTAATATCGGAATTCATTTTTTTGATATGCTTCTTTGGATCTTCGGGGGAGTACAGGGATATAATGTCGAAGTGAATAATGATATTCTTGCGAGGGGATCTTTGGAGCTAGAAAGAGCAGATGTTTTATGGAATCTTTCTATCGACAGAAAAAATCTTCCGGATGACTGTAAAGGCACAACTTTTCGTTCAATTACGATAGATGGTGACGAAGTAGAATTTTCTGGTGGGTTTACAGATTTACATACTAAGGTTTACGAAGAGGTTTTAGCAGGAAGAGGTTTTGGGGTTATTGATGTTAAGCCAACTATTGAATTGGTTTATCATCTTAGAAATTTTGAAATTAAATGATATATGGAGGTAAAAATGAGACCAAAAATTTGTCTTTGTATTATGGCAAAACATGAATCTGCTACCATTGAAAAGGCTATTGAAAGTTGTAGAGAATACGTAGATCATGTCCTTGTTTCTGTAGATTCAAAGAGTTCTGATGGCACTTATGAGATTGCGCAAAGAATAGCTGACACTGTAATTCGTCATGATTTCGAAGATCCAGATTCTCCACATGGTAGCTTTTCTAGAATTCGAAATTTATATATGAAAGCAGCAATGAATGTTGGTTGTGATTGGGTTGTTCATTTAGATGGTCATGAATATGTAAATATTTCTGGAAAAGAGACATTTCACACTCTTATTTCTGATAACCCTATGGCTGAAGCATTTTATATTAATCTTGATATGAATGGTACAATGATTCGTCAAGTAAGGTTATCGAAGCTCAGAGACGACATCAAGTATACCGGAGATATTCACAATTATCTTTCTGGATACAAGCAAGAGGGTTCAGCTAAGAATATTGTCTTCGTTCATGATCGCACCGGACAACCTCAAGAACACGTACAGGAGAGAAATGAACAAAGGACCAGAATGAGCGAAGAGATTTTGGGTCAAAAAGTTAAAGACAACCCAAAAGACACAAGATCTATGTTTTATTTAGCTCAATCTTATAAAGAAACAGGTAAGTTAGAAAAGGCTATTGAGACATTTTATAAGTATCTTGAGGTTTCTGTATTTGTTCCTGAGAGATGGAATGCTAGAGATTATTTGTATCATTGTCTAAAATGTGCAGGAAGAAAAGAAGAGGGCCTTGAAGTTATTCGCGAAAGTCTACAAGAATTACCTCAGAGAGCAGAAGCATGGCTTATTCTTGGAGATCATGAATATAACGAAGTAAAAGACTTTGCTAAAGCTATTGAATATTACGAAATGGCAACTAAGACTCCTCGTCCTTCGAGTATAGTATTTATTAATGAATCTGCTTATACGTGGTTTTCGCATGATAAACTGTCGATGGCATATCATAATAACGGACAGCCTCTTGAAGCGATACGATCGGCAGGGATGGCTCTTCAGGGAAATCCTCCTGAAGCTCATGCTAAAAGAATAGGAGTTAATATTGTTTTTTGGGCAGACAACCTAAAGGAAAAAATGAAATGAAGCAAAGAAATGGATTTGTTAGTAATAGTTCTTCTAGTTCATTTATAGTTGGATCAAAAGAAGAACTAACACAAGAAGGTTTGTGTGAGATATTTGGAGGTTCAGAAGACAATCATCCACTTAGTTTTATGATTAATGTATTATCAAAATTTATAGCCCAAAGTGCAAAACGTCAATCTATCGAAGAAGCAAAGGAAGATTTTGGTGAAGATGATGTTCCCGATAATGTAAGTGATATGCATGAACGGTTTGCTTATGTATATGAGTTGACAGCTTGCAGTGACGACGGAGATCCGATAAGCAATATGATGTATGAATATCAAGATAACTTTGAGGTTGTCTCAAAGGATATTGAAATTAAGCCTATATGGGAGTAATCCAATGAAACAAAGAAATGGATTTGTTAGTAATAGTTCATCTAGCTCTTTTATTATTCAATGGAAGTGTAATCTCCTAGAAGACGGAGAAGGCGTTGATACTGCTATGATCTATCTTTTTGAATTGTTTGGGACTCTTTATGACGAAGAAACCGGAAAGAAACTTAAAGAAAATTGGCTTGATAATTTAAGTGAATGTGATTCCCATCTTAAGGAAACAGTTGAAGAAGTAATAAAGAACTCAAAGCCAATAGGTAAGTCTGGTGATATGTTCGAGACCGACTTTCATACTACCATGAGAAATGACGTTACTGATTATGGACCGGCAGCACATCAACTCCTTATGGCCTTGACTGTTGACGAGATTGAGCAAGGGAAGGGACGGTTTGAGATTGTTCATATGAGAACAGAGGATATGGGATGTTGAAAGAAGATTTAATATGGGTACAAGAAGTATTGGGAGAATTGACAAAGACTTTTCCTAATAATAAATCAAAGGCAAATGTTACACTTCCTTCATCGGATACTGATCCTAGTGTAATGTTGATATTTAGCTTTATGTCTGGAAATAGTTGGTATTCATTTGGTATTATAGAAGAAGATCTTAAATTAACTGCTGCAGAATTGGTTTCTCAAGTTAAAACTGATTTAAAGCTTTGAAGATATAAAGATGGTTAGCATAGCATTTATGGAAAAACGATGCGAACGACTTTTTGATAAGGCAGATGCTCTCAAAGAAGATCTTGATTTGATGAGTTCTTGGCACCCAGACGATGACGATACACAAAAAAAGTTAAGACAAATGAATCTGATGTACAGAGAGGCAACAGCTATCTCCATGTGCCTTTCTGCTTTTAATGAGGAGAGGGAGAAACTTAAAAAGGAGGCAGGAAAATGAAAAAGTATGGATTGTTGTTGGCATCTTTATTGGTGCTTTCATTATTGGTTGGTTGTACTCAGGGTCAGCTAACTGTAGGATGGTATGCTGTAGAGGCTGTTGGTTTTACTGGGTATGATCGTTATCAGAGAGCAGACGATGTAATTCTGGTTAAGGGAATCAATGGAGAATCAAATCTTCTTTGTAAACGTAGAGGATTAAATAAACTATGGGGTCCTTCTGAAAAACTTAGAGAAAAGTCTGGAATTAGCTTTTGGAAATATGTAGAAAAAAACCGAAAGATTCAGATTTATGAAAACGTAGGTGTGGCCCAGTATGGAAAGTATAATTTTGCAATGACTCCCGAAGTAGAAAAAGATCTGAAAAAGTTTGAGGATGATATGGCAAAGAAATATCCAACACAGACTGATTATATTATGTATCAGCATTTACTAAGAAGAAGAGCCCAAATTAATGAGGCTGTATCGGAGCTTAAACAAGAGAAATATATGTTTAAACACAGAAATGATTAATGGAGCCGGAATGTAATTAGGAGAGAACTGGCTAGGATAGGATGGTAGTGTACTGGATTTCAACGGGACTTAATTTATGATCAAGACAGAAGAATTTGAAGATAAGGTTATTAGGCATAAAATTGTTTCTGTTTTGTGTAATCGGTGTGGAGCCGAAATGAAAACAGATTTCTCCCCAAAAGGAAATGGCATTAACGTTGTTTACGAGGGGGGATATGATTCTGACGAGTTTGGAGATGGATCAATTGTTGAATTTGATTTGTGCGAAGGGTGTATGAGTCAAATGATTGAAGACTTTGCGATCCCACCTCATATTATGCATGCTTATGCCGAGGAGGATGATTCGTGAGTGTTTGTTGTCATAAATGTGGAGGGAGACAATTTCCACATCAAAAACATAGTTGTGTTAGCTGGTTTATTAGAGTAAGGATCTTTTTAGGCCGTATTGTTAAGAAATTATCAAAAAGGATATCTGGTGATTATTGGCAATGTACCGATTGTGGGTTTGTCGATCTTCATGAAAGAGAAGTAATCTGTTGGTGTTGTGGGACTGGCGAAATGATTTATCAAGGTTAAGCTATGCGTAAAGTCGGCAAAAGAATGGTTGGTAAAATTTACGCACACAGAAACTACGAGGATGAAGTAGTTCCTGCCGATCTTCTAGCGAGAGCCAAAGAAATTTTTAATCAGTCTTTTGATTTGGATTACGTTTGTATTCGATTTGATACTAAGAGTCGAGTTGTGGCGTTTCAGTGTAGTCCTGATTTTAATGAGTCAGATGAGCCTATAGTCGGAGATACTGTCTCTATTTATCCTGATAAAGATGAGGTTAAGTTGACCCCTCAAAAAAATAACCCACAAATTTGGCACAGGAAGTATCTCTGGGTCAAGGATGACTACAAAGGTTTTGATGTTGATGAGTCCAAGAAAAGAGCAGAGCTCTATGACGCCCATCTAACCAAGTACGACAAGTCGAGGATTGGATATTTGAGCTATTGGAATCGGTTCAAGAAGAGGGTTGGCATAGAATAACCCACAAATGCAAAAAATAAATTGATTGTGGGTTAACGTGGTCTTTAGGAGATCACTATGAAAAAATGTTACAAATGTGGTGAAGAGAAAGCCATATCCGAGTTTTACAACGACAAGCAAAGGTCAGACGGAAAATCAAGCCGATGCAAGCAATGCGAAAAGGCAAAGAATAAAAGTTACCAAGAGAGAAGAAAGAAACACGGGAAGCGTCTTGGGAGAAAGAAGAGACGTAAGAAAACAAGAGAAGAGATTCTTGAAGACCAGAAGAGATATGCCCAAACAGAGCGAGGAAAGTATTCTGAATACAAGGGGCAGTCAAAAGTACGAGGAATATATTTCAATCTAACGAGAAAAGACTTTAGCCTATTTTGGCAAAAACCATGTCATTATTGTGGTGAGGAAATCAATACAATTGGCCTTGATAGAATTGATAGTCTTAAAGGATATATAGTGGACAATGTTGTTCCTTGCTGTTCACAATTTTATTGCGAAAGGAAGCCCAATCCTTTAGGTTTGGGAGGAATTTCGCCTACAATTCTATTATTTTTCATTTTATTTAAATAATTATACATATTATAGTTTCTCTGAGTGAAAACAAAAGGATTAAATTTGAAAACATACAATATACAATTAACATTTAATAGCACAGAAGATCAACAAGCTATTGTTGATTTTTTATATATGTATCAAAAAACATGCAACAAAGCATCTCAAATTATATTTCCCAAAAAAGACAATTTAAGCCTCAAACATATACATGATCTATGCTACAACGAATTAAGAAAAGAATTTCCTGATATGCCTTCTCAGGCAGTCATCAAAGCATACAAAGAAATATCAGCAAGCTATAAGTCTATTAAATCTAACAAACACAAAATAGAAACTCCATTAGAGAAGAAGGGGGATTCTATGAGATTAGATAAGAGACTTTATTCTAAATTTACTAAGACATCAATAGATATAACTTCTCCTACAACTAAAAATAAACGAATAAAAGCAACTTTTAAATTATATAAAAAAGCAAAGGATCTGTTTAAAAAATATTCCACCTGTGATCCTTTGATTTTTATAAGAGATGATAAAATATTTATTTCTATTCCTTTTGAGATACCTTTAGTCAATCCTAAAGACGATTCTGTTTTAGGAATCGACTTAGGATTAAGAAGGTTAATAACTACTTCCGATGGAAATGTTTTAAGTTCTAAAGAGTATCTTAAACACAAAAGAAGAATTAGATATAACAAAAGAAAAGCTCAATCTAAAAAAACAAAATCAGCAAAAAGAAAAATAAGAAGTTACAAAAAAAGAGAAAGAAATTTTTCTAAAGATTATATCCACAAAGTGGCTAATAAGATCTTGGAGACTGATAAATCAATAATTGTTATGGAAGATTTAAGCAAAATTAAACAAAAAACATCTAAAACAAAAGAAGGATATAAGAGAAAGAAACACAACAATAGAATATCTCAAGTTCCATTCTATATGTTGTTAAAAATCTTAACCTACAAGGCACTACACTTAGGAAAAAGTGTAGTAACAGTTAACCCTTACAAAACCTCTAAAGAAGACTGCAGAGGCTTAAAAGACGGAGTTCGTAAGGGATGTAGGTACTATGCTGTAGATAATTATGTTTTTGATGCAGATTGGAATGCAGCAATAAACATAGCTAAAAAACACAGCAAACACCCCATTTCGTTTAATTTGCCTATAGACGGCAAATTAAACCCTTTGGGCAGGCTGATCTGTCAACCAGCCGATAGTAGGGATTTTTCTTAAGAAAAATCACTTACAAGCCCAATGCTTTAGCTTTGGGTTGTTGACATTGTAATAAGATGAAATCAGATTTAATTCTGGGTGAATTTTATGACAAAATAAGGAAGATATATAATCGAATAGAATCATAAATGGATGTGGGTTAAGGATGGATACAAGGGATTTGACATAGCAGAAAGTAAGGCCAGAAGTGAATTTTTGTAAAGAATACCCTCTTGTCGCAGACGTTGTCATGAAATCCATAATTGAAGGAAAGAGAATCGTTTGTGAACGACCTGGGAAGTGTGATAAGTTCCCTTGTGCTTGTATGATAAGAGATGATAATGATATAACTGAAGAATAAATTGGTTTTTTACTCTCAATTTTATGAATAGTAGTTATAATCGTTAGCGTTATCCCGTTCAATGTTGGGCGGACATGAATAATAGAAGAGAAAGGAAGAGAATATGTTTAGGACAGTTGGGTTTAGAATTAAGGGTGTTGTGCCAACCATTATGTGCAATGGTCATACCGCAGATCCACTTAATAAATTTGCTAAAGAGATGAAGAAGATCTCCTCAAAGAGAAATAAGACTGAGGAAGATTATCTTGAACTTGCTCGGGTAGAGTGGTTTGCTTCTATTTATACTGATGATAAAGGTCGTCCTTGTTGGCCAAGTGAAAACATTGAATCGATGATGATTGCTGCTGCCAAGAAGACTCGTAAGGGTACTGATGCTAAGGCTGGTATTTTTATTGAGAAAAATGCTCCTATTATCTTTGATGGTCCAAAGACCGTAGAAGGAATTTGGAAGTCAAAGAAGTTCGATAACAATCCTTTCATTTCTAGAGTTCCCGCTGTTGTAAACCGTTCTCGCGTTATGCGTACAAGACCTATTTTCCATGAGTGGGCTTTGGAATTTGATGTGAGCTATTTCCCAGATATGTTTGATGATGATCAAATTATTGCTACAGTTGCTACGGCTGGTCGTATTATTGGTTTGAGTGATTGGCGACCGAAGTATGGTAGGTTTGAAATTGAGAAAGCGGAGGTTAAGGATGGCACAGCAGAAGAGCAAGAAAGCGCCCATCAAGAAGCGTAGTGAGATTGTTGATGCGGCAAGACATGCACATTACCCTATGGATTTTAATACCTTAGATTATGGGAGCACAATTCCCAATGAGGTTGTCGAAGAGTTTTTTGGGGTTCCTGCGGATGATGATAGTTTTCGATTTAAGCAGATCAAGTTCATCTATATGGTAGATATGGCCCTGCGAAGTCGAGGAATGGTTGCTACTATCTGTGTTAGGAACGGCACAATCAAGGTTTTGACACACGAAGAAGCAGCTGAATATAATCGAAAGAGATTTAACTGTCATGTGTCCGGAATGGCTAGGGTTCATGAAAAGAATATGCATGTCGCTGCTACTGAACTGAGTAAAGAAACAAGGGATGTTCATACAAAAACAGTAATGTTTCAAAGCAAAGCTCTTCAAGCTGTTTTGAGAACAAAATCAGAATTTCAGCTTGAGACGGTATCAAGAAAGGCCCCGAGTCTTAAACCTCCATCCAAGTAATGGTTTTAATGGAATGTAGCCAAGAGTAGCGAAACCGAATGTAACGAATCGAAAGAGAAGGTAGTGTAAAGAATCGTATCGGGAAATATTAATTAGATTTTATACCATACCATTTCAAAACAATTCTTGATTTATGGGTGTTGTCTATTTATACTAAGCAATTGTTTAGTAAAAGGAGATGAGCAGTTTAAAGGAAATTATTTAGAATGTACGAAAATGATAAAAAATGTTGTCTGAATCCTAAAAATATCGAGGTAACACTGAGAAGAACAGAAGGATCAAAAGAGTTTATTTGGCTAAAATGTCGAATTTGTGAAAGTGTTGTCTTAAAGAGTAAGGCAAAGAAAAAGTTTAGGGCTCTTCATGACCAAAAAGCATAAAGAAGATATTTGTAATCAGTGTGGAAGATGTTGTTACATAAAGGTCCAAATTGGGTCTTTAAACGCATTTACGGTTAAACATTGTGAATTTTTAAATGAACAAACGAACTTATGTACCGTCTATAAAGATAGATTCAAGATGAAGCCTGGGTGTTTGACAATTGAACAAGCTATTGAAATAAATGCACTTCCGGGTGATTGTCCTTATGTAAAAGATAAAAAAGACTATAAAGGACCGACATAAACAGATAAAATTAGTAATTCTTGAATAATTACACCTTCTTTTAAAGAGGGTGTAGTTTAATAGGAAAAATATGGGGATGAGAATAAAACTCAGCGCCTAAGATGTGGGTTCGAATCCCACTACCCTCTTGTTTAGAATATAAGATAGAAGAAAGAAGACTAATAAAATGGATATGGTACTCGAAAGACCAAAGGATTTTATTGAGATGGATAATGAAATGAGTTTTGTAAGTAAATTTGGTTCTGGGTTTGATGAGCCTGAAGAGACTCCGATGGACTGTGTTAAGAAGGCTGCTAGAGAAATTCAGCAGGCTCTTAATACTATGGAACAAGTTCTTAATCACAAAGGTACTTCAGAAGAGGTTAAAGAGCGTATTTTAAAGATTATAGATGCTTTTTCTATAGATAAACATGAGCTTGCGCTGATTATTCAACAGCACTTTAATAAGCGCCCGTAGCTCATCTGGATAGAGCGTAGGATTCCTATTCCTAAGGTAGTGGGTTCGAGTCCCTCCGGGTGTACCAATTTAATATCTCGGTAGTATAATGGATAGTACACAAGTTTCCGAAACTTGAAATCCAAGTTCAATTCTTGGTCGGGATACCAAAGAAATCAAGCACAGTGTTCCAAATAGGAAGCTGTGCTCTTTTTTTTGAATAAGATTGCCTATATTGAGGGTTATAATAACAGAGAACGCAAAAAGGAGAAGAAGATGAGGATTAGGTACGGATTGTTGATATTATCAATTACAATGATATCTGTTCTACAGGGGTGTTATTGGGTAATTCCAGGATCTATTAAGAGGCAAACGAATTTAGTGAATCTAGATGTTAAGACTTGTTTAAAAGAGATCAAGGCTATCGATGATGATCCAAATAAGTCAGAACAAGAAAAGTTAGTCGAATCCAAGAAAAAGGCCATGAGGACATTGAATCGTTTGAAGGATCAGGTGGAAAATATAGACAATTATACGCATGGTCGTCCGGCTAGTCCTATTCAGGAGTAAGAAATGGATATTAACACAATTATCGCAGCTTTAGCATCCCATCCACAAATGCAGATGTTACTACAAACTATTCAGCCATTTCTTCCTGTTATTTCCAGAGAAGGTCAATCTCTTTATGACGACTTTATTTCATACGCAGTAGAGGGGAAATGGACCGAGCTTGATTCTGCTGTATGGGAAAAGATGACAGATGACGAAAGAGACGCATTAGCAAGTTCGGTTCTTGTTGAAGCAAGACAAGCAGTTGACAATCAGTACGGAAGAAACAAGACAGCTAAAGAAGTAGCACTGAAGGTAGCAACATCAATTTTACTTTCTTTACTGTAAAATAACTAAGCAAATCATATTAGAAAAGAGAATAAAAATGGTGTTTTTTATATATGATTTGCGAGGTGACCTATTATGGAAGTTTCTAAAAACTCAACATTCTGTAAAGCTTGTAGTGAAAAAGCAGAAGTAAAAGTAATGTGTCCCCTAATTGATTCGGCAACAGCAGGGTATACTTGTATTTCTCTTTTTCGTTGTAAGAGGTGTATCAATCATGAAGGATTTGATTTTGAAGAATGCCGAGTTAATTGTTCATATAATCCAGTAAGGAAAAAGAGATAATGGATCAATCAAAACAAATCTATCTTGATAATGCAGCAACAACACAGATAGACAGACAAGTAATAGAAAAGATGAAGTTTTCCTTAGAGGAATACGGAAATCCAAATTCTTCTCATGAACTTGGAAAACGTGCAAAAGAAATAGTCGAAGAGGCTAGAGTGAATGTAGCTCTTATGATAAATGCGGAACCATCAGAAATTATATTTACTTCAGGAGGAACAGAAAGTAATAATTGGGCGATCTATAGTTCTATTTTAAAAACAAAGAAGAAGGGTGTTGCTACTTCTAAAATTGAACATCACTCAATACTCTATGGGATTCAAGAGTTTCATAAGAGTATTGGCGCTAAAGGACGCTTCATTCCAGTTAATTCTATTGGTATTGTCGATTTTCAGTATTTGAAAGACAATATAAATACTGACCTTGGACTTGTGACTGTGATGATGGTTAATAATGAAATTGGTTCTATTCAACCCATTAAAGAACTCTCTAGTTTAGCGCATAAGTATGGTGTTTTATTTCATACCGACGCAGTTCAAGCATCTGGCAAAATACCAATCGATGTAAAAGATCTCGATGTAGATATGTTATCTTTATCTGGACACAAATTTCATGGACCTAAGGGAGTAGGTATTCTTTATGTGAAAGACGGCATTGATGTTCGACCCATGATTGCAGGAGGACATCAAGAAAACGGATATCGAGCAGGTACTTATAATGTTCCAGGAATTGTAGGAATGGGAGAAGCTGCCCGTTTATTGAATTCAGAAGACGACATGAACAAAATTAGATTGATAGACGATCTTCTATGGTCTCTAATTAAAGTATCGATCCCCAATGTGAAAAGAAACGGAGACCCATACCAATCTGTTCCTGGAGTTATAAATGTTTGTTTTGAAGGTACAGAATCAAAAATGCTTGTCTTAGAATTGAGTAAAAGAGGAGTTTATTGTTCTTCTGGGTCTGCATGCAACGAAGGTCAAACAAGTCCGAGTCATGTATTGAAGGCAATGGGTTGTAGCACATTTGAGGCACACAGCTCAGTTCGGTTTAGTCTTTCAAGAAATATAACGAAAGCAGATATTTATGAGGCAATAGGTATTATTTCGGATGTTGTAAAGAATAATAGGGAATGTATTTAGAATTAAAAGTTAAGAAAAATTTGATAATTCTATACCCTTATGAACACATCTTGTTTGTGAGGGTATTTTTATGAACGAAAAACTTAAAAAGATAATAGTTTCCTTAGAGTCGCAAAAGCCTAAAAGTAGATTAAATCCTGATGCTTTTGTGGGTATTTCTGAGTCTGGTACATATAATGGAAACCCAGAAGCGTTATCTCAAGAAGCTGGATGGTAAATAGATTCCTTCGATTTTCCTTCTATTTGGTCCGAAA
>Ga0114918_10003405_pt1 | contig 14033 bp, 14 predicted proteins | sample LantaG_FD_87015 | JGI IMG/M metagenome (GOLD analysis project Ga0114918, IMG submission 87015) | Deep subsurface microbial communities from Baltic Sea to uncover new lineages of life (NeLLi) - Landsort_02402 metaG | ecosystem: Environmental > Aquatic > Marine > Oceanic > Sediment | place...
GGGGCAGTTCTTCCCCGTGATCTCGCCTTGGATTGGCGCCCTGGGTGCCTTTATGACCGGCAGCAACACCAACAGCAATGTCCTGCTGGGAGCATTCCAACTGCAAGTCGCTCAGACACTCGGGCTGCAGGTTCCGCTGATTCTTGCCCTACATAACGCCGGCGCCGCAGCAGGCTCGATCTTTGCACCGGCCAAGATCATCGTCGGCTGCAGTACCGTCGGTCTGAGTGGTGGTGAGAGCGACGCACTGCGCAACACAACTCGCTATGGCGTGATCGTCATCGCTATCCTGGCCGTAGTCGGCCTCCTGATCACGCAGTTCGCTCCTATGGGCTAGACATCAACAACTATCAATGCGCTCAGCTTGCGGTGCGCGGCGCCCGGTGTATAATCAGGGAAACTTCATCATGGGAAAGTGAGCGTGCGAGGATGGCACCGCGAAGGATCTTGATCGTTGATGATGATGCAGAAGCCCTGAGACTCGTAGGGCTGATGCTTGAGCGCCAAGGTTATGAGATCCTAGTTGCCACCAATGGACAGCAAGCTGTACAGAAGGCCATTGAGACCCAACCACACCTGATCATCCTGGATGTTATGATGCCGGACATGGACGGATACGAAGTCGCGACCAGGCTGCACAGCCATCCCGCCACAGAGTCAGTCCCGATCCTGATGTTCACCGCCAAAGTCGCGGTGAACGACAAGGTCTCCGGGTTCCAAGCGGGCGCGGACGACTATCTCACCAAGCCTGCACACCCGCGCGAACTGGTCGCGCGCGTCGAGGCGCTCTTGGCGCGTCACCCATCCAGCGAAGGGAAGTTTGAGCAAGGACACATCGTCGGCTTTCTCCCCACCAAAGGTGGGTTGGGCACTAGCATGCTGGCCCTGAACACGGCGATCGAGCTCCGCCGTATGCATCAAGATATTCCCAGTGCCCTGGTCGAGCTCCACGAGGGCTCAGGCACGATGGCGCTCCAATTGGGGTTGCAGGCCCAGAACGGCCTAACGGCGCTGCTTGAGCGGCCGCTATCGTACATCACCGAGCGAACGCTGCTCAGCCATATGGTTAGGCACGCCACAGGGCTGCAGGTACTCTACGCCACAGCCAAGCCTTGTGGCGTAGGCCCGAAACTGGACAAGCAGCGCGTCCGCGCGATCCTGAGATACCTGAACAGCCGGTTTGACTACATCCTGCTGGATCTGCCGTCGGATCTGGGCGAGCCCTACCAGGAGGCACTGAAGCTCTGCCAGTCGATTTTCATGACCGTCGAGCCGAATCGCGTCGGCATGGCTTTGGCCCAGGAAACCTTGAACGCCCTCGACGGACTGGATATCGGTAGCCAGAAAGCACGCATCATCCTGATCCACCGTATGCCGGCCATAGGCGCCGTCAGCCGCAGCATGGTGGAACAGACACTGCATCGTGAGATGATAGCCGGCATACCCCCGGTGCCGGATTTGGCGCTGGAGAGCATTCAGAACGGCAAGCCAATCGTGGAGATCCAACCTCACAGCCTGGTCACGCAACAGATACGCCGTGTCGTGCAATCCATCGTGGCCAATTGAGGCCAACATCATCGCAACTGACCAAGATATGCATCCAAGACAAACTCACAGCCAAGACAACAGAATAGCCACCCTTGAACAGACGATCAGCACCCTTGAGAAACTGCTGAACATCAGCCGGCGGCTCAATTCAACGCTTGAAATGCGCCCGTTGCTGCAGCAGATCGTGGAGTCAGCAGCGGAACTGACCAACGCCGACGGTGCCTCGATCCTCCTGATGGAAGACAGCGACACGCTGCGCTTTGCTGCCGCATCCGGCCCGGAATCTGCCACACTCCAGAACACGGAGGTGCCGCTGGACAAGAGCCTGGCCGGCTGGGTCGCCACACACCGTGAGGTAGCCATCGTGGAGAACGCCCAAAGCGATTCCCGCATGTACAGCATCGATGCCGTCGACGCCACGCAATCGATCATCGCAGCGCCGATGCTCTTTGGCTCGCGAGTCATCGGTGTCCTGGAAGCAGTCACGACCACGACGCGGCACAAGTTCACGCCACAGGACCGGGAGACAGTCGCCACACTGGCCGGCGTTGCAGCCGTCGCAGTACAGAACGCCCGGCTCTTTCAGCAGAGCGATTGGGTGGCCGAGGTCGTCCATGAGATCCGCACCCCACTGAGCGCCATTCTCTCATACGCGGATCTGCTGCTCCGGCCGAATCTGGATGAGCGGCTTCGCGAACGGGCCATCACGACCATCCAGCAGGAAACCGAACGCATCAGCGATTTGGCAACGCAGTTCCTGGATCTGGCCCGGCTCGAATCGGGCCGCATCACGATGAACCAGGATGTCATCGACGTCGCCGCTTTGATCGACCACGCGGTGGCGGTGATTACACCCAGTGCAGACCAACGCAACCGCATCGTGCAGGCATCGCCGGCAGAGCATATTCCCGCGTTTGTCGGGGACAGGGCACGGCTCCACCAAGTTCTGCTGAATCTGTTGAGCAATGCCGTCAAGTACTCCAATGCCGGCGACGCTATCAACGTTGAGGCACGGATGCAGGCGAGCAGACTCATCATATCCGTCAGCGACACTGGCCCCGGCATCGCTCAGAACCAGCTCCCCCTCCTCTTCCAGAAATTCCGGCGTCTGCCCGGCAGCGAAGAGAAGGCGCAGGGCACAGGACTGGGCCTGCTGGTGGCCCGGCAAATCATCGAAGCCCACCGAGGACAGCTCTGGGTGGACAGTGAGCTCGGCAAAGGAAGTTGCTTCTTCATCTCGCTACCGGTTGATGGTTCTCGCTAGATCAAACCATTGGCACTATCAGGGAATCAGATTATCATAGCATTCTTTTGCCACTGCCCCCACCCCACTACATCTTCTCCACACACTCGTCCACCTTTACAAAACGTAGCTTTGTGATATGATTGTGCAACCTGTGAGCACCCGTGGCTCTCGGGTTTTCTTTTTATCATGGTCCTGCCATAATTCAGGGCCCGGAGGAAAGCAGCATATGAGTAGTCGCACGGTAGTCTACCTGACCCCAGAAGGATTCCAGGCTCTTGAGAAAGAGCTGGCATTTCTCACTACTGTCCGTCGCGAGGAAGTGGCCGCGAGATTGCATAACGCCCTCAGCGAAGGCGAGTTCATCGAAAATGCCGAACTCGAAGAGGCTCGCCGGGAACAGGCCTTTCTCGAAGGTCGCATTCTCGAGCTTGAGGAACAGCTTCGCAAGGCGGAAATCATCTCCAAGACGGAAGATAACGACGGCATTGTGCGCCTGGGCGACACCGTTTTAGTCCGGGAAGACGGCGCAGAGACCGACGAGGAGTACCTTATGGTGGGGTCGGCAGAAGCTGATCCCCGCAAGGGACGGATCTCCAACGAATCCCCACTCGGACGCGCACTGATGGGCAGACACGTGGGAGAGAAGGCTGTTGTCCGCGCCCCGGACGGTGATATCGTTTTCAAGATCGTTTCGAACAGCTAGGAAGCACGATGGAACTCAACGACCTCGAACAGCAGCGTGTTCAAAAGCTGGAGCGTCTCCGCGAGGCGGGCGGCGAACCGTATCCTCGGCGGTCGCACCGCACACATACCACGGCCGAAGCGATTGCTGTGCACGAAGCTGCAGCAAATGCGGAGACACCGGCGCCCGAAGTCACCGTTGCTGGTCGTGTGATCAGCAGCCGGGTGATGGGAAAACTCTCCTTCGCCCACATTGCCGATGAGAGCGGGCGCCTGCAGCTCTTTATCCGGCGTAACGGCTTGGGTGGAGAGGCCTACGATCTCTTCCGGAAGACGGTCGATCTTGGTGACTTCGTTGAGGCTGATGGGCCCATGATGCGCACCAGGACCGGCGAGGTCAGCCTGCAGGTGGCCTCCATTCGCATGTTGGCCAAAGCTATCACTCCCCTGCCTATACCAAAAGAGTATGAGGACAAAGACGGCAATGTGACGCGCTTTGCCGCCTTTTCCGATGTTGAGGGACGGTATCGCCAACGTTACGCAGATCTGGCAGTAAATCCGGAGGTTCGTGAGGTCTTCCGTGTCCGCTCGCGGATGATCAGCGCGCTGCGCAGATGGCTTGACGACAACGGCTATCTCGAAGTAGAGACGCCCATCCTGCAGCCCATTTACGGCGGCGCTGCAGCGCGCCCCTTCACCACCTATCACAATCAACTCAAGCAGGACCTTTACCTGCGTGTCTCCTTCGAGCTCTACCTCAAGCGTCTGCTAGTGGGGATGTACGAGCGGGTCTATGAGATCGGGCGTGACTTCCGTAACGAGGGAGTATCCTACAAGCACAACCCGGAGTTCACGCAGTTGGAGTTCTACCGCGCGTACACCGACCTGTACGGTGTAATGGAAACCACCGAACAGATGGTCGCCTACACCGCCCAGGAGACGCTGGGAACGACAACGGTGTCGTTCAAGGGGCAGGAGATTGACCTAGGTTCCCCGTGGCGGCGGATTACCTTACGCGAGATCATCCAGCAGGGAACCGGCATCGACTACGTCGCCTATCCGGACGCCGCGTCGCTGCGCACTATCATGCGCGAACATGGCTACGATGCCGCCGGCGATGCGACGTGGGGCCACCTAATTGACAACCTGCTCTCGGAAGTGGAGCCGGGGCTGATCCAGCCGACCTTTGTCCACGACTACCCCGTCGAGATCTCGCCACTGGCCAAGCAGAAGCCCGACGATCCAACGCACGCTGAGCGCTTCGAGTTCTTCATCGGCGGCATGGAAATGGGCAACGCGTTCACAGAGCTCAATGACCCATTCGAGCAGGAGCAGCGTTTCCTGCAGCAGGGCCGCGCTTACGAAGAGGGCGACAAGGAAGCGCAGCCGATGGACGAGGATTACCTGCGGGCGATGAAATACGGCATGCCCCCCAACGGCGGCTTCGGGATGGGCATCGATCGGCTGGCAATGTTGCTCACCGACAAGCACTCGATTCGCGACGTGCTGCTCTACCCGCACTTGCGAGTGCGCGACTGACATCCACGCATCTGAACATCAAAAAGCCCCTTGGATCTATCAGGATCCAAGGGGCTTTTCATTCTAGAGTTCGCCGCGGACCTCCGCATCCAGCCGGTCGAAGAAAGCGGTCATATAGCGATGTCGGCTCTCGGCAATCCGCCGCCCCTCCGCCGTGAATAACCGCTCCTTGATATGCGCCAGTTTCACTGCGAACTCATGCACGGCCGTATGGAGACCAGGGGCATCCCCCTGGCGCTCCCAACGTTCCACGTCCACGACATCCCGCGGGGCCCATAGGCGCTGGCTATGCCCCCCGCTGTAGGCGAAAGCGCGGGCGATGCCGATCGCACCGATGGCGTCGAGCTTGTCGGCATCGAAGAGCGCTTTGGCCTCCAGTGTCTGGGGATGCGGGTCAGCCCTGAAGCGGTGTGCCACAATTGCGTGGACCACAGCTGCAATCTGTGCCTCCGGCACGCCTCGGGATGCGAGAAAGCCCTCCGCCTGCTCACCGGCCACGTCAGCGTGGTTGCGCCCTCCGCTCTGCGCTTCAGCGCGCCCCCAGTCGTGCAACAACGCCGCCGTTCGCACGATATGCAGGTCCGCGCCCTCAGCCTGTGCAATCCGCACCGCCAGGGCCAGCACCCGCAGAATATGGTCAAAGTCGTGCACGCTATCGGCATCAACATACAGACCGCGCGCTTCCTCAGTGCTCAGATACAAATCACCCTCCTTGGGCGAAGGTCCCCATACACAGACCGCGAGCCGGCTGGCTCGCGGTTCAGCATAGATCTCGTTTAGGCTATGGCAAGTAGATCAACGGATTCGTGGGATACCCATTGTAGCGAATCTCATAGTGCAGGTGGGGGCCCGTGGAATTCCCCGTGCTGCCCATGGCACCGATGACCTGCGCCCCACTGACGGCTTCACCCTCACGTACATAGATATTGGCCAGGTGCGCATAGTAGGTCTGGTAACCGTTCTGGTGCTCAACAACAATCAGATAACCATAGCCGATGTCGGTCCATCCGGCGAAGCTGACGAACCCATTATCCGAGGCACGAATCGCCGCACCCACAGCAGCACCGATATCAATGGCGCGGTGTCCGTACCAATACCCTTGCGTCAACACACCGGATGCGGGCCAGTAGAAAAGGCCCGAGGCTTCAGCACTATCGGAGACAGGACCGGCATAGGCCGTTACCGTACGCGCGATATAGGGCTTGGTGCCACCGGGCACAATGAGCTTGCCCCCAACAGATAGCGTGCCGTTCGGGGGAATATCGTTCCACGCACACGCTCTGACGGTGTCCACCGCCACCTTGTAGGCTTGGGCGATGCTCTCCAGGGTATCGCTCACCTCAACCGTGTGATAGACACCATCCAGGGGCAGAATCGTCAACTCCTGACCGACACGCAGCAGGTCAGGTGTCTTCTCCATCTCGGGGTTCGACCACATCAGGGTTGTCGGCTGCAAATCAAACCCGTCGGCGATCTTCTCAGCCGTATCCCCGGCCGCCACAGTATACGTGGTGATCTCCAGGCGCGGGCGCTCGGGGATGGCCGTGTGGATATCAGCCTGGCGAGCGATCCGAGCTTGGGCAGCCACGCGGTAATACGGGCGCTCCACGCTCGTGACCGCTGCGGACGCGGCATCCACATTCTGCGCGAAGCCGCCCAGAAGCGAGTGATTGGCCACGCTGGTAATATCAGAGGACGGTTTCAACTGCACGCTGCTAACAGCGCCCAGGACCGCGACGACCAGCACCAGCCCAGCGTGGGCTGTCAACCGCCCCATCGTGGGACGCTGTCCTTCGCGATCTCCGCTCCAGCGCCAAATCCACGCACCGACGCCGGCTATGATGCGCACAGCCGGCGAGCTTCGCCAATCACGGGAGTGCTGAGAGAATTCGTTCATAATTCGCGGGGCGTATCGAGCGCTAGGGCTCAAACAGCTGAGGGTTCTGAGGGACGCCGTTATACCGGATCTCATAGTGCAGATGCGCGCCCGTTGACCAGCCTGTCGTCCCACAGTAGCCAAGAATCTGTCCCTGATAGACAGGTTCACCACAGCTCACCGCGTAGGCGTTGAAGTGAGCATAGTACGTTTCGTACCCGTTGCCGTGCCGCACGCGCACCAGATTACCGTAGCCACCGTTCCAGCCGGCCCATACCACCACGCCGGCATCCGCAGCCACGATCGCATCGCCCAAGCTACACCGGTAATCCACGCCAATATGGCCGGGGTTGCGTGGATCAGCGAAGGTCCAGCCCGAGACCCCATAGGAGCCTGTCGGCAAGATGAACCAGCCGTTAGCACCATATCCGGTGACAGCCGTATCGCCGCAGTAGCCCCAACTCGCCGAGGCAAGCCCAATAGCCGGGGCAACAGGATCCGGGGGCGGAGGTTCCCACTCGAAATCCGCGCCAACAGCATCCGGGATGACCAACAGCGTTCCCTCTGCCAGCGAGTGGCCCTGTACAATCGTGTTCCACGAATTGTAGAGCGCGTCCACAGATACTTCGTACGACTCGGCAATGCTCTCCGGAGTATCGCCGATCATCACCACGTGGTAGGCACCATCCACAGGCAGAATCGCCAACGTAAGGCCGGGCTGCAGCAGCCACGGCGACCCCTGCAGAGTTTCCATGTTGGACCAGACGATGGTATAGGCTGAGAGCCTGAACTGTTCAGCGATCCAGAAGACGTTGTCGCCAATTTCCACCGTGTAGGTGATCACGTTGAGGCGTACGCGTTCGGGGATCGTTGTCAGCGGGTTTGCCTGGCGCACAACAGCTTTGGGGAGCTGCAGTTCGAAGACCACCTGATTGCCGATATCTAATGCAGCCGGCGCAGCAACCGGTCCAGCAGCTGCCGACAAGGACATGGAACGCGATCCTGAAGAGCCCACAACGTCAATCGGCGTTGGCGCAATCCGGCCCACGAGGCCCAGCAATAAAGCTAGCGCAACAATCGCCAGATGGGCACTCCAGCGCCCAACAAACGACGCCACAGACCGACGATCACCACCCCACCGCCAGCCAGCTGCCGTCACACGAGCCAGTATTCGCCCGGGGATCTGAGTAAACTCCGGCCTAAGAACCGGAAACTGCTCAAGAGCAGAATCCGGTTTGGCACCCAGAACTGTGACGGGGTTCTTGCTCGCCCCTGGTTTTGACGAGCTCTCGTCCGTACCTATAGGTTCTTCTGTCATAAGTTCTATAGCAGAGTCCACATATTAGAGCCGATTGCCGTTGCTTTTTCCCACCCGACGATCAACCTACGCCACCGAGTAGAGCCGCTTCATCGATCGGGCCCGTACCGAAGCGAATGTGGATCCACTGTACGGTTTCATTATAGCATACAGAATCAAGACAGCAACGTGGGGCGCTCCAGGATGAGCGCCGTGCGACACGCCGATCCGGCACCGACTCCTGATTGGCTGATTTGCCCCCAGCCCGGAGCCCACCTCGTGATCCTTGACATCGTCGCCCAACATGCGATAATCGGACCATATAATCAGAAGATACAGGAGAGAGTGCGGAGATGAGCAGCTTACAGTATGTCGATGATAACAGCTTCCGTGAGGTGATCGACGCTAGCGCGGTCCCAGTGCTGGTGGATTTCTACGCCGACTGGTGCCCGCCTTGTCGTCGACTAACCCCCCTACTTGAGATGTTGTCTGAGGAGCTTGATGGTCAACTCAAGATCGTCAAATTGGACGTCGACAACTCCAGCTTGGCATCCCAATTCGGCGTGATGAACATACCCACTATGATCCTGTTCAAGAATGGTCAGGAAGTGAACCGCTTGATCGGCAACCAATCCAAAGCCCGGTTGATGAAGGAATTGACGCCGCACATCAGCTGAGCCACAGAGAGAATCCACGCCGCAACAAGCCTGTGCGGCGCGCTGACAATCAAGAGAGCCCACAGATCTCCTTCGAGCATGCATGTTCGAAAGGAATCTGTGGGCTCTCCACTGATTATCTACGATGGCCTATCTGGCCGACGTTGCGAAACGCCGTGGCTCTCCCAGAGTCTGTGGATATCCTCGGGTGACAGATCCTCCAACGGCACACCGCGCTCACGTGCAGCCGTCTCCAGCATAGAGAACCGCAGCGCAAACCGCTGGTTGGCGCCACGCAGGGCGCTTTCCGGATCGATATGCTGCCGTCTCGCCCAATCGGAGACCACCAGAAGTACATCCCCCATCAGTGTGGCATCGGCCTCCGAGGCCGGGTGGGCCTCAAGCACAGCCAGCAGCCTGGCCAAGTCCGCGGCTGCCGTCTCCGGTAGATCACCCCACACACCATCGCCCTCAATGCGATCGAAGCCGATACGTGCAGCACGATCTGAATAGGCCACGGCCTGCGCCAATGCGGGCAGGGCCCTGGGAATTCCGTCCAGCAACGAGCGCCCCGCGGCCCCCTTTGCAGCACGCTCTTGCTGTTTGATGGCCTCCCAATTGGCAACGACGTCGCCGACCCCGTTCACATCCACGCCGGCCCACACGTGAGGATGGCGGCGCTTCAGTTTAGCATCGATATGCGAGATGATATCTGTCATCCGGAACTCGCCATCCTCGACGCCGATCTGTGCGTGCAACACCACCTGCAACAGGAGATCCCCCAGCTCCTCGCAGAGGGCTTCAGGCGATCCCTCATCGATCGCCTCCAGGACCTCATAGCACTCCTCAAGCAGGTTGGTACGCAGCGTAGCATGCGTCTGCTCGCGGTCCCACGGACAGCCTTCCGGAGAGCGCAGCTTGGCAATCGTCTCCTGGAAACCCTCAAGGCTGGTGACGCCGTCCAGCGGCGCCACATAGAGCGTCGTGAGTGCCGATGCAGCGTGGCGATCGATCTCATAGAGCGGCAGATGCTGGAGGCGCTCGCTCTGCATACCGGCCCCTTCAATCAGCACCGTGGGATGCTCATCAGCATATTGGTTCATCAGCACCAGCTTAACCTCTGAGGCCACAGCGCGGCTGTAGACTTGAGCGATCAAGGCCGGTTGGTCCGGGTTGAGCGGAGGATGGTTGAGAGTGATCAGGTCCAGAGCGTCGATAATCTGGAGCCCGTCCAGAGCATCGAGCTCCAAAGCCGTCAACGCAGGCTCAACAAAGCTTAGCCCGCCGACGACGCGTACCGGCACCCCTTCCTCCCGCGCTACCGCCAACAGACGGGTTACCGTTGATTCTCCCACCAAAGGATGACCGGGAACAGCATAGACCACGCCCTGCTCACGGCCGCCCAGCCTCAGGATCTGCCCAACGATCTCGCCATAGACCTCGGAGAAGCGATCCGCGCGCTCATAAACCTCGTCGAAGGCGTGCAGCGTCAGCCCCACTGGAAGATCGGCGACCACCGGGTGGTGCAGCGTGCGCAGCCAGACCTCTCCGGCCTCCTGCAACACTTGCCACGCATCCCGTGTGAGATCACCGGCGTCACCTGGCCCCAACCCGACAATTGTAATCTGAGGCATGATTTTCCCCCGCAGCAAACATCAGCCCCGCGTCGTGGTTCGCGTCGCGGAACAAAGCAAAAGGTAGGCAGTAATGATACCTGCCTACCTCAATATCGCCTAGTCCAATACTAGCGCTTGGTGTACTGCGTTGCCTTGCGGGCACGTTTGAGACCTGGCTTTTTCCGCTCCTTCATGCGCGAGTCGCGGGTCAACATACCTCCCTGGCGCAGCACAGGCCGGAAATCCGGGTTCACCTGGAGGAGGGCGCGTGCTACTCCCATCTTGATCGCACCTGCCTGTCCGGTGATACCGCCCCCTTTGACCAGCACAGTTACGTCAAACTGTCCGGCTGTCTGGGTCGCCTCCAGGGGTTGCATCACAGCGAGCCAGTCAGCCTCTCGACCGAAAAACTCCTGATAGGACTTTCCGTTGACGACGAACTGGCCGCTGCCGTCCGGGTGCAAACGCACACGCGCGCTTGATGTCTTGCGACGTCCTAAACCTTGGTAGTACATTCACATCTCCTTAAAGCCTAGAGCTCAAACGGCTTCGGCTGCTGACCCGCATGAGGATGCTCGGGGCCACTATAGATCTTCATCTTCTTCAACTGGCGACGTCCCAATGGGCCGCGCGGCAGCATCCCTTTGACAGCGTGCTCAATGACACGTTCGGGATGCAACACCAGCTGACGGCGCAGAGTTCTCTCACGAATACCGCCGGGGTACCCGGTGTGCCAATAGTACTTCTTCTGGTCCAGCTTGTTGCCTGTGACCTTGACCTTCTCAGCATTCACAACGATCACGAAATCACCAACATCCTCGTGGGGTGTGTACTGTGGCTTGTGCTTGCCCCGTAGGACGGTCGCGATCCGCGTCGCCAATCGTCCCAGAGTCTGGTCCGCTGCATCCACAACGTACCACGCCCGCTCCACCTCACCCGGCTTGGCGACATAAGTCTTATACATTCTTATGTTCTTCACAAGTTCAAAACTCCCTATCTGAGTACAAGCGCTCGATTCCTACATTCTTACGCTCTAGACCCCACCTACACCGGGCTCTGAGCCGCTCACTTCCAAGACCTAGACCTTGGTGTAGGTCACGGATCTCAAGCAAAGGCCTTTGGCAGCTATCGCCGGCCCAGCCCTTTGCCGATCCCGCGTTTCCAGGATCTCCTCGAACTCCTCGGGGGTCAGGCTGCCCGTACCCACCCGGAGCAGTGTCCCTACAAGCATTCTGACCATGCGGTACAGAAACGCATTGGCCTCGACGTCAAAGGTGAGCCATGGCTCCTGATACGTCCACGCCGCCCGAATGACCTCACGGACCGAATTCCGGCCCCGCGGCGGCGAACCAAACGCCAGGTAGTCATGGCATCCGATCAAACACCGCGTTGCGCGTGTCATAGCTTCGAGATCCAGAGTCTGTGCGATATGAATGCTGTACCGCTCATAAAACGGATGCCGCACAGCCCCAAGATAGACCCTATAGCGATAGCTACGACTCAGTGCATCATAGCGGGGATGGAACCCCGGCTCGACCGACTCCAACTCGAAGACCGCAATCTGTTTCGGTAACAGTGCGTTCATGCCACGCTGCAGGTCTGCGAGGGTGTGCCGCCACTCCGTATCGAAGGCGATTACCTGCCCATCTGCATGGACCCCAGCATCCGTCCGCCCTGCCGCCACTATCCGGATTGCAGCCCCGGTCAAACAAGCTAAAGCTTGCTCTAGCTCGGCCTGGATTGTGGGGGCATTCGCTTGTATCTGAGATCCCCCATAACCCGTGCCATCATACGCAATGACCGCCTTGATCCGCACGCTATATCGCCGTTAGCACCTGCATCAGCATCGGTGCCGGGCAGCAGATCGCGGAGCCGCTCACAACGCTCAGGCAGCCGGCTGACCTCTTGTCGCTATCCAGCTCCCTGAAGCCGCTGTTAAGCTTCCTCAACCAGCTCCAAAAGCACCATCTCAGCTGCGTCGCCCTTGCGCACACCGATCCGCAGCATACGCGTATAGCCACCTGGGCGGTCTATGTAGCGCGGCGCGATCTCATCAAAGAGCTTCTGGACAACTTTGGGATCGTTCAACCGAGCCGCAGCCCTACGCCGTGCATGGAGCACCTTTGCCGGCTCTTCCTCCGCGGCTGCCAAGCCGCGCTTCGCCAACGTTACCATTTTCTCAGCCTGACCTCGGACAGCCTGGGCCTTGGCTCGCGTAGTGCGAATCCGTTCGTGTCGGAACAACTGTGTCACCATGTTCCGACGCAAGGCCGTGCGCTGCGCCGAAGTACGGTTCAGCCTTTTACCCGCGACGCGATGTCGCATACCTCAACCTCCTGATCATCGAATAGGTCAGAGCCTGCCCGTCCCTTGGAGTCCGCTTCGTCAGCACGTGCAGGGAATCCCCTATCACGCACCTCCAGACGCTATACCGACGCCTCTGCGTCTTCCTCGGACCAGAACCCCTTGACCTCTAACTGTTCTAGTAACTCTGTGAGAGACTTCTCACCGAAGTTCCGGATGGACAGCAGCGCATCTGATCCGCGCGCCAACATCTCCAGGACCTCACCGACATTGGATATGCCTGTGCGCTTCAGTGCGTTGTAGACCCGCACCCCCAGACCAAGGTCCTCAATCGGGGTCGCATAAGCCTGATGCGGTATCGCGTCCTCTTCGACCTCTGCGTCAAGCTCAACCTCTTCCTCAAGCTCCGCCCCCGCAATCAACCGCAGGTGCGTGACCAGAATCCGAGCTGACTCTTTGAGTGCGTCCCAAGGTGCCATACGACCATCACTCCACACTTCCATCGTCAGACGGTCGTAATTGGTCAACTGACCAACTCGCGCCTGATCAATCCGGAAGTTGGCCCGACGAACCGGGCTGAAAATCGCATCGACCGACAGAACTCCAATGGGCATTCGCCCCTGCTCTTCCCCGGGCATGTACCCACGACCCTTATCGACAGTGAATTCCAAGTCGAGATGCCCCTCCTCATCATCCACCGCAAAGAGGTACAAGTCAGGATTCAGAATCTTGATCTCCGGAGGGGCGATAATGTCGCCGGCGGTCACTACGCCCTCGCCTTCAATGCGCAGCGTCATGTACTGAGGCCCTTCGCCCTCCATCAGCAAACGAACCTGCTTCAGCTGGAGCATGATCTGAAGAACATCCTCACGCACCCCGGGAATCGTCGTGAATTCGTGCGGGATGTCCGTTATCCGCACGGCCGTGATCGCCGCTCCCTCCAGAGAAGAGAGCAGAACTCGCCGCAGGGAATTACCCAACGTCACTCCATAACCGCTTTCCAGTGGGCCGATGATGTAGCGGCCGTACTGTTCAGCGTTTACATCTACTTCCACCTTCGGCAGAACTGGCGCTGCTAGCACGTTGCCTCCTGTTTGATCTAACACACACGCAACTCATCCGACTTAGCGTGATGGCGTCAACACCCCACCCCGCGTCGAAAGAAAGCATTCAGCGTTAGCGCGAGTAGAACTCCACGATCATCTGCTCGTCGACTGGAACGTCGATCTCCTGACGTGTCGGCAAGACAAGAACTCGCCCTGTCAGATCA
>Ga0114918_10003406_pt1 | contig 14031 bp, 14 predicted proteins | sample LantaG_FD_87015 | JGI IMG/M metagenome (GOLD analysis project Ga0114918, IMG submission 87015) | Deep subsurface microbial communities from Baltic Sea to uncover new lineages of life (NeLLi) - Landsort_02402 metaG | ecosystem: Environmental > Aquatic > Marine > Oceanic > Sediment | place...
GACGCAGCTAACGGTCTTTACGTGTGTACCAACACAGGCGTTGCGGGTAGCGCTTCTTGGAGTAAGGCAGCATTAACAGCAGTATAAAAAATTGTCATGAGTATCTATCAAAAACTACAGCCTACATCTGCTAGGGATATTTTCCCAAGTGATACAATTAATGTCCCTGCCCCTGCGGTTGCTCGTCTTGAAGGTACTGCAGCTGCGACATCAGGTCTTAGCTCACTAGGAGTAGCTACTGCTGTTCAGTCAGGAATTCAGACTGCTGTTACAGCTAATAAACTTGTTGACGTAGGAGCAAACTTTACTCTTCCAACTCCTGTAGTTGTAGGTAATACTGTTGTCAACACTACTACGAACGCACAAGCTACTGTAACGGCTGTAGACTCTTCTACAGTTCTTACGCTTAACGTTAATATTTTCCCTAACGGAGGTGAGAATTATCAGATTTATCAGTTCGGTTTCTTAGGTGTAATCAAAGCGGGAGACGTTGTGGTGAATACTACTGCAGGTACCACGAGTACCGTTGCTGCAGCAGTTTCTTCTACATTGCTTGCGTTGACTAATAACACTTTGTTTTCAGCAGGCGGTACGTTTATAGTTTATGCAGCAGATACTAATGAGCTAAACTCTACTCAGGCTGCTTGCGTTGTCTATATAGGCGATGCCACAGGAGCTGCTGCTACATGGAGCGAGGTAAAGGTTATGACTGCTGACCGTAGCGTTGTAACTTTTAGTCACCTACCTACCGGAACCTTCCTTCCTGTTCAGGTCCTTCGTGTTTATAAAACAGGAACTTCAGCTACTAATATGATTGCATTATGGTAAACGCTATCTCAATAAGCATAGGAGTATGAAGTGGGTGTCTACAGCTACTGTAAATATGCAGGTTATTTATTCTGTAAAGACGAGGGTTTAAACCCTCGTTTTTCTTTCCTTATATTATTTATCTTTGAGACATGGCTCGCATAAGCACATACCCTCTCGATACCGTTGTTGTAGGGACAGATAAGTGGATAGGAAGTGATTCTCAGCAGCTATTTGCCACCAAAAATTTTACAGCTGACGCTGTAGCTGACTTTATAAACGACGATAATAAAGTTAATAGCCAATCTCTTCAGTATCGTTATATGGACTATGACCCCACAGTGGGCTATAAGGAGGGGACTATTTCTTTTTTTGGGAATGTAGGGTCTGATGTACTGTTCAGTACGGTAACGACTTTTATGATTAGCAAGTATCAGTTTAATCGCTATTCAGATTCTTTAGTTAACTTCTATTCAAATCCTCTTATTGGTTCCGTAGTTCTTCTTTCTCAGGCGGATAAGATTTCTAATTGGGGGGCTTTTCAGTGGACGGGAGTAACTCAGAATGTTACTTTCCCTAAGATGTATGACATTTCATTGACCTATGTCTCAGGCCCCGGTAGCTTTATTGATACTAAAGATTACCTTCTCAGTATCCTTACTTATAATGTGTCGGCTTCGAATGACAAGAACTTTGTCTACACTCAGGCTACCCCTGCCTCTACTTGGGTTGTAACTCACAACCTCAATAAGTACACCGCCGTTTCTGTAGTAGACTCTAATGATATAGAAGTCTATTGTTCAGTAGACTATGATTCTCTAAATACCGTAACTTTGACTTTTAGCGCTCCCTTTTCGGGGAAGGCTTTCTTTAATTAAACAACCCCCGTAAAATGGCAATTAAATTTTTAGATGACATCACGTTAGAATCCAATCAGATTCAAGATGTCGCAGTTGAGAATGTATCCTCTGACCCCACGGGGTTTGCAGGACGTATTATTTATAACACCACAAGTCTTACCCTTAAGTATTATAACGGTACTGCTTGGGTAAGTCTCGATGGAACAGGTAACGTAGATAGCGTTACGGGTAGTAACGGTTTGTTGAATGCAGGCAGTGCTACTGTTGTAGACATTGAGCCTGACTACACCACAGTCAATAACATCATTAAGTCGGCATCAGGTACGGGAACGCTTATAGGTTCTTCTACGATGATTGCCAATGTGTCTAATGTTGTAGGAGAATATAGCCTTGGACAGATTGCAACGGTTATTAATGGGCAGCTTAGTGGATTTACTGTTATAGGCAATACCGGAAGCGAATCTGTTGAAGATGGAGATACCCTTGCGTTTGTCGGAGGGACTTATCTCACTACAGCAGTTAGTGAACCAACAGCGGGCAGTACTCTCGTAACCTTTAGTCACGATACCACTACTCGTAGTGACACTACTAGCACGTCGGCTCCCGCTGCAGGTGGAACTATTACTGCCGTCACTAGCGTTACAACCAATAGTACCGGTCACCTTAGCGCTATTAACGTAGATACAATCACGTTGCCTGTTGCGGGAACGATGAGCAGCTTCAATGTAAATGGTGATGCCTCAGGAACTACAGCTCAAACTATTACCGATGGCAATACGCTTCAGATTAATGGTGACGGCTCGTATATCGATACTCTTGGCGTAAATACAGATATCCTTCGCGTTCGTCACATCCTTAGCGGTGTAACTGCAGCTGCTTATGCTTACCCAACTTCGGTTACGGTAAATGCTGCGGGTCACATTACTGCCATTACAGGAGGTAGTGCTCCGGGTACGATGAGCAGTTGGACTATTAACTACGGAGCGACAGGAGGCACCACAAGTTCATCTATATCGGATGGTGATTCATTTACCTCTCGTATCTATCAAAGTTCATACGAAGGTCTATATCTCAACAACCCGGCAGCTAACATACAATATGTTGGTCTTGCTCTTGACCAAATTACTACGGCTGCAGCTTGGGATAATACGAATAACTTTCTTGTATATGCAGACACGGGGAATGCAGCCGGTCAGCGGAATAGAAAGATTCTTTCTACTAATGTTAGTTTAAGTGAATTTGGTGCGCCTACTGCTGACCTCAGCATGGGAACCAATAAGGTTACCAATGTTGTTGACCCAACTAACGCACAGGATGCAGCTACTAAGCAGTATGTTGATGACTCCGTAGTAGGTGGCCTTGTTTATCAGGGAGGCTACAACGCAAGTACAAACACGCCTGCCTTGAGCGGTGCTTCCAACCTTGCATTGACCAAGGGTTGGGTGTACACCGTAATCTTCGCGGGTACGTTTATCGGTACAGCGGTAGAAATTGGTGACGTTATTATCGTAGAAGATGATATCGCAGCAAACAGCAACCCGCCTGTAACTGACTTTACAATTGTTCAGCGTAATGTTGACCTTGCAACAAACACGGTAGCAGGTATTGCTTCGTTCCCAACGGGTAACGGCTTTGCCACCATGTCAAGCGGTGCTGCTATCCTATCTGCAGGTGCGGCGGTTACTGCTATCGGTAGCGCATCTGAGACGGTTACGATTACTACCGATGCCTTTGGTAAGGTTACGGCTGCTACTGAGCAGAACATCGTTATTGCTACCTCTCAGGTAACGTCATTTGATTCGTCGGTAGATACCTTGATTGAGGCTACTCAGTTTAAGGCTAACATAGGAAATGGTAGTGCTACTAGCTACGTAGTAAATCACGCTTTAAACACGCGGGACGTTATCGTTCAGATATATGACAACACTACTTATGAAACGGTACAGTGTAAGGTTATCCGAACTGACGTAAATAATGTTACTATAAGTACAGCAGCTGCTGCAAGTAATGCAGGATTGCGTGTAGTGATTCAGAGCCTACAATAAACATAATAGGGTGGGGGCTTAAACCCCCACCCTTTATTAATTTCTCTCTATGGCTTCAATTAAATTTCTTGAGAACATTTCTTTCGGTGATGATATCGAGATTCAATTTGGCGACTCAACTTCTCCGGAGGGAGTTATAAAGGCAAATAATTCGGGATTATTTTTATCGGCTCCTGTAGGAGGTACCCTAATTCAGTTAGACTGTAGCGCGTCAGGGTTTATAGCTTTTGGATATGGAAGTTCTAATTACTTCTTCTTTATGAATAGCATAAGCGGAGCCACTGAAATCCGTTTTGGTAATGTAAAAAAGTTTGAGACCTTAAGTACAGGAGTTAAGATTACGGGGGATATAGAGGTTACGGGCGGATTCAAGGACAGCTCCGGGGGCCTTGGAACAAGCGGTCAGGTTCTTTCAAGTACGGGAACAGGAACAAGTTGGATTGCAGCAGGAGCAGGGGGAACACCTGCGGGTAGCAATACTCAAATACAATTTAATGATTCAGGTGCGTTTGGCGCTGATTCTAATTTGACGTGGGATGGAACCGATTTAGATATAATTGGAAATATAATAGGGGGCAATACTAGCATCCTTTATATGCGTCAGATAAAGTTAGATGAATCTACTGCCGCATCTGCAGGGTCTAATGGTAGAGGTGCGCGTGTGTTTAAGTTTGGAACTCAGGCTCTTGCCGCAGGAAGGGTATACGCCCTTACTTCAGGTGGATGGGCAAACGCTAATGCTACACAGGTAGACTTGTTGTCAACAGGGCTTTTAGGTGTGGCTACAACGTCAACCTCAGGTGACCCTCTACTTATGGATGGAGTTATATATCTGAATAATGACCCCGGAGGAAGCATTGGCTCTGTAATCTATCTAAACACAACTGCAGGTTCGTTAACTAACGACGTAAGTGGATTTACTACAGGCAATGTAGTTCGAGTGGTTGGTCATAAGGTTGGCACAAATAAAGTATACTTTAATCCCTCTAGGGATTGGATTGAAATTAGCTAAGTCATGGCAAGTATATCAGGAGTTTCCACAACAGACATAAATGGAATCGATGGATTCTATACTACTCAGGGTGGTGGAACAGCTACAACTTCCCCTTTGCTTTCTGTAACAGCAGGGCTTTTTAGTGCGACTCTTACTATTACTAAATCAGGAGGAGGAACATACACCAATCCTAACTACAAAATAGTAGTTGAAGCGGGAGGGGCTGTTATAGTTCCCAATACAGATGTCACTAAAAGTTTAGATTCGTCAGAGTCCACTTTAACGGGAGATATGAGTTGGGTTGATATTGACTCTGCTAGTGGAGCAAGAACTGTAAAGGTTCAGGCTCAAGAGTTTGGGGATTTCGTAGCTAGTGCTGTAGTTACCACTACTTATACTAAGCAGACTTTTCAACACCGATATCTTCGTCTTAAGGTGGTTACTGCTGATGGCTCTCCTACTACGCAATGGGGTTCATGGAGGTCAGTAAGATTTTATGATGCTGCAGGTGGCGCTAGTGGAAGCGGGACTGAATACCCCACGACTAATTTAACTAGCAATACTTCAGAGACAGGGATTGTGGTAAAGACAGGTCACATTTATAATGCTTCAAGTTATGGCGCATACAAAGCCTGTGATGGAAGCAATAATACAGTGGCTTGGTGGCCTCTTTCAAGTGCTGCAAATAACTATTGGCAGATTAATTGGCAGTCCCCTACTTATACTACTGCTCCTCAAATACTATCAATGGTTTTAAGTCGTGGTTCTAATTCACAGTCACAATATACTCGAATACAAGGAAGTGATACAGGTGCTTTTGCAGGAGAAGAAACGGATTATGGTGTAATTTATTTAGCTAGTACTAATACCGTTTATACATTTGGCTAGTCATGGCATATAACAAAAAACAAATTGACGTAGTAGTCAACCTTTTGCCCCCTGAAATGCTAATCAATTTTTTGATGGGAGTAGAATTTACTTATACTGTTACAGCGGCTATGGAGCTAAGCCATGATAGTGACGGAAACTTAACTCCACAGGACATACTCTTTATTGAAGGATTGATAAGAGAAGATTCTGAAGAGTAATATGTATATTTGAACCAATCTAATTTAATTTACTATGGCTAAGAAAAATCAGCCCACCGCGCTTACTCCCGACGAACTTAAGAATTTGCGGGACTCGCTTCAAGAAGTTAACCAAGCTAAGCTTCAGCTTGCAGACAACGTGTTGGCAAAGGCAGAGATGCTTTTAAGCATGAGTGCTCTAAAGAATAAATTCGCGGAAGTAGAAAAATCTATCACTGAAAAGTATGGGGTAGATATTACTTTGAATATTGAAACCGGAGCAATAACACCAAAAGAATAAGATGGCTAAGATTAGTAAATACCCTGTTGATGCTGCTATCAGTCTTGCTGATTTTGTAATCGGAACTGATGCTGAGAATCTAGATGCTACCAAGAACTATACTATTGGAAGCATCTTTGCCCTGAGTTCAGGACATCTCAATGGGTATTCTACTACTCGTACTACTACTGTACTCGCAGGTAGTCCTGTAATTCTTGCTAATGCTTACACTCAGGGGTCAGCCTCTAAGTGGGCGGCGGCTACTAATCGGTTAACCTATTCTGATTCGGGAACTCCTCCTACTACTAACCTCTTTCTTATTACCGTTGTAGTCTCTACGGAGCCTGTCGCGGGTTCTCCTTCTATCAATTTTATTCTTTATAAGAATGGAGTTGCTTTGGCTGATACCGAGCAGACTATTTCAGCTACCGACTATAAGTCCACTACTATTCAGACTATTCAGACTGCCACAACAGCTGATTACTTTGAAGTGTTCTTAAGTTCAGGCACCTCCTTTAGTGTGATAGTTGGTAATGTTAATGCAACCGTTGTTGCGGTGAGATAGATGGCCCGCGATATCCGTAAAATATCAATTGGGTCGGACTACAAGGGTGGTGCTATGCACTATATCGTAGGACAAGAGGTGTTGAGTGGTGCGTATACCATTCATCATATTAGGCAGGAGGATGTTACATCTTCAATTCTAATTTGGATTGAGAAAGGAGCGGAGGTCTTTCTATGGAAAGAGTTTCGTCAAACTATGCCCGTCTCTATAGAATACAATCTTAATATTTAATGCGTTCACCTTTTTCTTTTATAGCTAAACCTGTCGGGGATAGGAGGTATGATAACACGAAGAAGATTGGAGATAAGGAGCTAATTACTAGCACCTCTGAGGAGAACCATCTTGCGTCCAATAGGCTTGCTATAGTTCAGGAAGTACCCGTGGGATATGAAGGACCTATAACAAAGGGGGATACACTTCTTGTTCATCATAATGTCTTTAAGTTTTACAACGACATTAAGGGAAAGAAGCAGAGTGGGAAAAGTTTTTTTAAGGATGAGCTTTTTTTAGTGGACCCTGAACAGTTCTTTATGTATAAGCAAGACGGAGTTTGGAAGCCTTACTCTCGTTATTGTTTTGTAAAGCCCGTGCCTCCTGAGGATGCTATGATTATGCGCCCTACATCGGAAGAGCCATTGATGGGTATTATGAAGTATCCCAATGATTATCTAATGGATAGAGGTGTGGTATCGGGTACCCGTGTTTCTTTTCAACCCGACTCGGAGTATGAGTTTATGGTAGACGGGGAAAAGCTTTACCGTATGTATGACCATCAGATAACACTTACCCTATAATGAGTACTCCTACAGAGCTTAAGGTTCAAATTATTGCTGCAGCTCATCAGGCTGTAGAGCAGCTTATAAAGGTGGCTAAAGAGGATATTATTAAGCCTGACCCGGAGGATGAATTAGCGGCTGACCGATTAAAAAATGCGGCAGCGACTAAGAAGCTTTGCATATTTGATGCGTTTGATATTCTAAGTAGGGTAGAGTCAGAACAAGAAGCGCTTAACTTGCTACATAGTGATTCAAGTAGAACCGATAGTAAGCAAGGGTTTGCAGAACAAAGAGCTAAAAAATAATTTGTATTCAGTAATGGAGGGGTTTATCCCTCGTTCCGTTTTAGCCAATAAGAACAGGGCTAAGACGTGGCATTATGGATACAACGAGAAGTATGACGTAATTATAATTTCTAGGTCCGGACAGGTCGGGGAGGTTATTAATATTTCAGGACTTAACGTTGCTCTTCCTCCTACTCCTAAAGAGATACTGAAGGATAATAACTATTGGGAAAGGAAAGAACTCCCTAACCCTCTTCAACGTATTCAATCTATTTTTCAATGGAATGATATGCCGTCTCCGTTTAAGAATAGTTGGATTGACTATATCGAGGAGCAGTTTGATTTTAGGGAGCAGGGGTATTGGTTTATGAACAACGGTGTTCCCACTTATATAACGGGAGCACACTATATGTATCTTCAGTGGGCCTCCATTGATATTGGATACCCTGACTTCAGAGAGGCCAATCGAATATTCTATATTTTTTGGGAGGCATGCAAGGCTGACGACAGGTGTTTTGGTATGAGCTACCTAAAGATTAGACGTTCAGGATTTTCTTTTATGGGTTCCTCAGAGTGTGTAAACACAGGCACCTTAGCTAAAGACTCAAGGGTAGGAATTTTGTCTAAGACAGGTTCTGATGCCAAGAAGATGTTTACCGATAAGGTAGTTCCTCTTGCCAATCGGCTTCCGTTTTTCTTTAAGCCTATTCAGGACGGTATGGATAAGCCAAAGACAGAGTTGGCATTTAGAATTCCTGCATCTAAGATTACCAAGAAGAATATGCACGAGGTAGCGGCACAGGACTTAGACGGTCTTGACACTACTATCGATTGGAAGAACACGGATGACAACTCTTATGACGGAGAAAAGCTTTTGCTTTTAGTTCACGACGAGAGCGGTAAATGGATTAAGCCGAATAACATCCTTAATAATTGGCGAGTGACTAAGACGTGTCTCCGATTGGGCAGCCGAATTATTGGTAAGTGCCTAATGGGGTCTACCTCAAACGCACTTAGTAAGGGCGGCAGTAATTTTAAAAAGCTTTACGAAGACTCTGATATCCAAAGCAGGAATGCTAACGGACAGACTAAAAGCGGTCTATACTCTCTCTTTATTCCGATGGAGTATAACATGGAAGGATTTATAGATAGGTATGGTCATCCTGTTTTTAATGCTCCTGCTAATCCCGTGTTAGGTATTGACAATCGTAAAATTAAAAATGGGGCTATAGATTATTGGCAGGCTGAGGTTGATTCTTTAAAGGGAGATGCGGATGCGCTTAATGAATTCTATCGGCAGTTCCCTAGAACTGAGTCTCATGCTTTTAGAGACGAGAGTAACTCTTCGTTATTTAATCTAACTAAGATTTATCAGCAGCTTGATTACTCTGAGTCGTTGATACGTGAGCAGTATGTGACTCGTGGAAGATTTGGGTGGAAGGATGGAAAGATTGATACGCAAGTTGTGTTTTATCCTGACAATAGAGGGAGGTTTTATATTACATGGACTCCCGCTAAAGGTCTTCAGAACGGTATCACTGAAAAGAATGGGGTTAGGTATCCTGCTAATGAACACATCGGAGCTTTCGGATGTGACTCCTATGACATATCGGGAGTAGTGGGCGGCGGAGGTTCTAACGGTGCCCTTCATGGCCTTACTAAATTTAGTATGGAGGATGCTCCAAGTAATGAGTTCTTCCTAGAGTATATCGCTCGTCCTCAGACCGCTGAGATTTTCTTTGAGGATGTCTTAATGGCGTGTGTATTCTATGGTATGCCCATTTTAATTGAGAATAACAAGCCTAGGCTTCTGTATCACTTTAAAAACAGAGGGTATCGTGGGTTCTGTATGAACCGACCTGACAAGCCATTCATTAAACTCTCGAAAACAGAGAGGGAGCTAGGTGGTATTCCAAATTCAAGTGAAGATGTAAAGCAGTCTCATGCATCTGCTGTAGAGTCTTACATTGAAAAACATGTAGGTCTTGATTTAGAAGGAACCTTTCGGGATAAGGATGAGATGGGGATGATGCCCTTCGTTCGAACTCTTGAGGATTGGGCTAAGTTTGATATAAGCAATCGGACCGCTCATGATGCGACTATTAGTTCGGGATTAGCTATCATGGCGAATCAAAAGCATGTGTATTTGCCTGAACAGAAACAAAGAAAAATTAGCGTTAACTTCGCTCGGTACACTAACAGCGGAAATACAAGCGAGATAATTCGATGAAGGAAGTCACTATAAATATTTCATCTACAGGCTTTCCAAGTCAGTTTGTGTCGGACGCGGAAAAAGCCACCGATGAATTTGGCCTGCAGATAGGTCAGGCTATTCAATACGAATGGTTTAAAAAAGATGGAAATCAATGCAGGTTCTATAGTCAATGGCGAGACTTTCACCGTCTGCGGTTGTATGCTCGTGGAGAGCAATCTGTTGCAAAATATAAAAACGAATTAGCTGTTGATGGTGACCTGTCTTATCTAAATCTTGATTGGACTCCTGTTCCTATTCTCCCTAAGTTCGTTGACATTGTTGTTAATGGGATGTCAGAACGTCTTTTTAAAGTTAAGGCGTATGCTCAAGATGCTTTGTCTCAATCCCGTCGTAGCAAATTTCAAGACACCATTGAAGCTCAGATGGTGGCTAAGCCTTTATTAGAGACAATACAAAAGAAAAGCGGAATAGACCCATTTATAGTTCCTTCTGATGAGCTTCCTAAATCTGATGAAGAGCTTCAGCTTTACATGCAGCTTAAGTACAAGCCCGCTATTGAGATTGCAGAGGAGGAGGCTATCAATACTATTCTTGAAGAGAATCATTACCATGACCTTCGTAAGCGTCTTGATTATGACCTAACCGTTATAGGTATATCAGTTGCTAAGACTGAATTCCTAAAGGGAAGCGGTGTAGAGGTTAAGTATGTAGACCCGGCCAACGTGGTATACAGCTATACCGAAGACCCTCACTTTAAAGATTGTTTTTATTGGGGAGAGATTAAGACCATTCCCATTATTGAGCTTTTAAAGATTGACCCTAGTTTAACTAGTGAAGATTTAGAGGTTATCTCTAAGTCCGGACAGAGTTGGTATGACTATTATAACGTAGCTCAGTACTATGACAACGATATCTTCTATAGAGATACGACTACTGTTATGTACTTTAACTATAAGACAACTAAGAAGATTGTCTATAAGAGGAAGGACCTAGATAACAATAACTCAAGGGTAATTGAAAAAGACGACCAATTTAATCCTCCTGAGGAGATGATGGAAGAGGGTCGTTTTACAAAACTTGAGAAGACTATTGACGTGTGGTATGATGGGGTGATGATTATTGGAACCAATATCCTGCTTAAGTGGGAGATGGCAGAGAATATGGTTCGCCCTAAGTCTGCATCTCAGCATGCCCTTCCTAATTATGTCGCCGTTGCTCCCCGTATGTATAAAGGCGTGATTGAATCTTTAACTCGGCGGATGATTCCGTTCGCTGATTTAATTCAGATTACCCACCTTAAACTGCAGCAGGTTATTGCTAGAACGGTACCTGACGGTGTGTATATCGATGCTGATGGCCTTAATGAGGTGGACTTGGGAACGGGAAATGCGTATACCCCATCGGATGCTCTGCGTTTGTTCTTCCAAACAGGTAGTGTAATTGGAAGAAGCTATACTCAGGAGGGAGAATATAATCAGGGACGTGTTCCTATTCAGCAGCTTACGTCAAGTAGTGCCTCAGGAAAAACTCAGATGTTGATTCAGAATATGAACCACTATCTTCAGATGATTCGTGATGTCACGGGTCTTAATGAAGCTAGGGATGGTTCTACGCCTGACCCCAACTCACTTGTAGGTGTTCAAAAGCTTGCGGCGCTTAATTCTAATACGGCAACCCGTCATATCCTTGATGGCAGCCTGTATATGTTTCGTACTCTAGCTGAAAGCCTAACTTATAGAATAGGAGATATCCTTGAGTATGCAGACTTTAAAGACCAATTTATAAATCAGATTGGTAAGTACAATGTTTCTGTCTTGGAGGACATGAATGATTTGTATATATATGACTTTGGAATATTTATTGATGTGACTCCTGATGAGGAGCAAAAAGCACAGCTTGAGCAGAATATTCAGATGGCTCTTTCTAAGGGAGACATTAATCTTGAGGATGCTATTGATATTCGAGAGATTAAAAATCTTAAGCTTGCCAATCAGTTCCTTAAAGTAAAGAGAGTTGCTAAGCAGGAGCGGGAAGAGCGTATGGCTATGCAGCAGCAAGCCGTTCAAGCTCAGCAGAACCTTCAGGCACAGCAAGCAGCGCAGCAAGGTGCTATGCAAAAGATGCAGATGGAACTTCAGGGCAAGATGCAGCTTAAGCAGGCTGAGATTGCATTTGAAATTGAGAAGCAAGAGGCAGAGGCTAGACTTAAGAGTCAATTGATGGCTGAAGAGTTTAGCTATCAGATGCAGCTTAAAGATATTTTAGAGTCTAAAGTGCAAAGCCGTGAAGACCAAAGGGAAACAGCTAAATCCAAAAGAATTAGTCAGCAGAATACTCAGCAGTCTCAACTTATAAATCAGAGAAAGAATAATTTACCTGCGGTTTCATTCGAATCCAATGAGGACAGCCTAGATGGCTTTGACTTAGCGGAATTCGACCCACGATAAGTAGAATAAATTAATTACTTTCGCACAAATCAAATCAAATGCAAGGAATTCAAGTAAAAGCGGTAGAGTCCATTGAGGCTCAATCAATTCAAGAGCAAGAGGCCAAGCTTCTTGAAGCTCATGAAGCAAAATTTAGTGAGCCTGAGGTAGTTGAAGAGAGTAATATTCAGAGGATAGATTTAAGGAATGTCCCTCAAGTTGCTCAAGAAGAAGTTCAGAATGAAGTTCAAGCGACTACTGAGATTGGTGAAGAGCAGTTACTTAGCGAGATTAATTCTCGTTTAGGTATAAAGATTAATTCTCTTGAAGATTTAAAGGAAGCTCGTGAGTCCAATGGCGATATGGATGAGGAGATGTCTGCCTTTTTTAAATATAAGAAAGAGACAGGCCGTGGTATTAATGACTTCATGAAGTTGAATCAGGATTACTCTAGTATGGAGCCTGAAGACCTCATTGCTGCTTACTTGCGTGAGACCGAGATGGAGGAGGGTATGGACGATGATGACCTTGAGGTTATGCTTCAAGACTATATATATGACGAAGACCTCGATGATGAGGACTTTATTAAAAAGACGCGCTTAGCGCAGAAAAAAATTATTGCGAAAGCTAAGAATCATTTTGAGGAAGCTAAGGAGAAATATCGAGTGCCTGCTGAGTCAGCGGGTAACCCATCTCTAGAGTCTTCTCAAGATTATAACGAGTATAAGCAGTATGTGGCGAAAGCTAAAGATGAAGCGGAAGAGGTATCACGTAGGCGAGATTGGTTTGTTAAGAAAACCGATGATGTATTTACAGAGGGATTCAAAGGTTTTGAGTTCCAACTAGATAACAAATCCTATGTGTTTTCTCCTTCCGATAAAACTGAGTTAAGGAAGCAGCAAGATTCTCCGTTACCGTGGATTAAGAAATTCACTGACGAGAACGGGCTGATGAATGACGCTCAGGGCTATCATCGTTCTTTAGCTGTAGCTATGAATCCCGAAAAATTTGCTCAGTTCTTTTTAGAGCAAGGCAGAGCGGAGGCTGTTGAGGACTTAATGAAGAAGACTAAGAATGTCAATATGTCTGACCGTTCAGTTCCTCAGGTGTCTTCTAAAAAAGACGGGATTCAGGTAAGGTCCGTCTCGCAATCAAGCGGGAGGGGTTTAAAAATTCGTAGTCCACGTAGGACTTAACTTTAAAATTTAGAAAAAATGGCCGGACAAGTAGCAGCAACGCCCACATTCGCACTACAACCTAGTGCTGAACAGGTGGCGTTACAAACAAATTATATTACCGACTTCAACTTCTTGAATCAGTATCTCCCTGATACTTATGAAAAGGAATTCGAGCGGTATGGCAACCGAACTATCGCATCTTTCTTGCGTATGGTAGGTGCCGAGATGCCTTCTAACTCTGACCTCATTAAGTGGGCAGAGCAGGGTCGTCTCCACGTTAAGTACGTTGACTGTACTGCACCTGCAGCAGGAGCAGCGGGGTCGGTGGTATTTACAGTTAACGATACTTTGATTCCCGGTTCAGGCGCTATCGCTATTCGGGTTGGTCAGACTGTTGTTATCTCAGGTACTACTGTAGTTGGTGAATACAAAGCTGTTGTAACTGCAATTAACACTGCTAACAGTACTTTCACCGCTGCATTCTATGACGCAGCAGGTTTCGCAAACGCAGCCGCAGCAAATAAGTACACTGTA
>Ga0114918_10003407_pt1 | contig 14029 bp, 10 predicted proteins | sample LantaG_FD_87015 | JGI IMG/M metagenome (GOLD analysis project Ga0114918, IMG submission 87015) | Deep subsurface microbial communities from Baltic Sea to uncover new lineages of life (NeLLi) - Landsort_02402 metaG | ecosystem: Environmental > Aquatic > Marine > Oceanic > Sediment | place...
AGCTCTGGGTGGCAACATATAACGGCAAAGCCAATCATAATGACCGTGCATGCAGCATAGCACTGGATCTTTCGAGCAATGTCTATGTGACAGGGTACAGCCATGACGGCGGCACCAGCCTCGACTATGCCACCATCATGTATGATTCGTTCGGTGACGAAATCTGGGTCGCAACATATGACGGGCCGGCAAATACCGACGACCAGACCAGCGGTACAGTAAAGGGTACATCAGACAACGACCTGTTGACGGCAGAAAATGACGTACCTGAAAATGATTGTGACTACGCCTATGCAATGGCCCTGGACAGAATGGGCAACATCTACGTAACCGGAGGCAGTTTTGGTAACGGGACTCGCTATGACTATGCCACAATTAAGTATTCACAGGAAGATACACCACCCGGAAATCGTGTGGAAGTTGCCGACCGGATAACCGGCACAACATTGACTTTTGACACTGTTGTCGGAGGCGGCAACACAACCGTATCCGTAACGCCGGACGGCCCGCTTACGCCGAAGGGGTTGAAACTTGTGCCTTCGGATATGGTTTATGAGATAAACACGACGGCCGTATTTCAGGACATGATCCAAATCGCCATTGTATACGATGACACCGAACTGACCCAACCGCAGGAAAACGCCCTTAAGCTCAGATGCTACGAACCGTCAACTGATGAATGGTTAGATATAACCACTCTCAGGGATACGGAAAATAATATCATCTACGGCAAGAGCCGTCATCTGTCATTCTTCGCCGTGAGTCTCACACCCTGATCGCAACAGCCGTGTGAGATGACCTTTAGCCCGCCGGACAGTGCTAAATTTTCTTCCGCAAAAACAGCCAGACCCATCCGTGGCGTTCGTACTCGGCCGGCAGTTTCGAACGAAGCTCCATCATATGTTTGAAAACATCATCCTGCTCTTTCTCGATCTGTTCGATTTGCTCCTTTGTACGAACCCGGTCCTTTCCATGCAATTTCTCTGACAGCGTACGGTAATTCTCACTGACGGTTTCCAGCTCCTTTCTCATCTTTTCATGTTCGGCCTTCTGCTCATCTGTGAACTCCGGCAGATCGGGCTTCTGCCTGGCGAAATCTCCGACGAGCAAATCGAGCAGGCCGTTTTCATTCCAATCGGTGACACAAATCTTAGATCGCATGCCGCGGCGAACGTCTTTAGAGGGCTGACGGCTCGATGTCCTCTCAACGGGCGGCACAAGGCCGACGGCCGAAGCCAATTCCGGGGATTTAGCAGATCCTGTGTTTAGATATAACGAGAAGCTGCCGTCGTCGGCACCGACGAGCAGATCGAGGTCGCCGTCCAAGTCGGCCGCGTGGGCGGCCGAAGCCGTGCCGGTAATCCCGATGGGTCAAAGTTACAGTAAACTTTAGAAAAATGTGAAAAAATACCCACATCCACACAGCATAAGGTTAATTATTCCGATCCGTGAATATTCCTTGCAAAAAACATCTCTAACACATATAATGAAACCATGATATAATTACAGGTTAAACGGAATTGTATAAGAACCTGGGCAAACGTTTATGATTTAGCTACCCGGGATACGGCATGTAAGCCGAGTTCGATATTTCCGAAAATACTGGAGGATAGTATCATGAGAAAGATCAGCGGATTTACCTTAATCGAGCTGCTCGTAGTCATCGCCGTCATCGCCCTGCTATTGTCCATTCTTATGCCCGCCCTGAGCAAAGCCAAAGACCTCGCCATGGGAGCGGCCTGCAAGGGCAACCTTAAGAACTATACCCTTGCCGTAGCTATGTACTGCGACGACAACGACGGCAAGTTCCCCCAGGCCGAGAGATGCTATTTCTCACAGTTAGATGCCTTCCCGGTCGAGTCTGGCATCACCAATCCCCTGCATTTGCGGTGGTGTAACGGAGATGTTGACCTCAAGAGCCATCCGGAATACGGAGGACAAATGTATTCGTATCTGATGGATGCCAGGTCGTTCATCTGCCCCGCGTTCAAGCGCCTGGCGGTCCGAAATTCCGAGGACCATTTCTTCCAGGATTTCGGCTCGGCTATTAAAAATTACGAGCCCTGGTACAACTACACAATGAACGCCTACGTCGGCAGCAACAGTTCGGGCGTCAGGGAGTCACGGGTTGTCAATATCTCCGATGTCAAGAATCCCGCAACAACTTACTCGTTCACCGAGGAAAGTTCTTTCGTGGATACGGGATACAATGTATCAGGGCTCAACGATACATTTATGGTCCCCGGCGATGATTCGATGGTACAGGGCTGGCTAAGTCAGGTCGGCGGCAATCCCCGCCTGGTCATACCCGGCCCCGAAGGCGTTGGAACGTTCTGGGATACTATCGCAGGCTTCCACCACGCACCAACAGGCAACAAGCTCGGCGGCAGAGGAAACTGCGCCTTCCTCGACGGCCATATCGACTCCCACTACCGCAAAGAAACCTTCTACCTCGCCTGGCCAAAATAGAGCAGGACAAAAGATAAAATTAAAAGTAAAAGCCAGATTATGGGTAAGGCATCATATCCTTTTCAAACGGTAATCTTATCTTCGGTATTGATATTAGTCGTATCTGTTTCTTCGAGTCACGGAGCCGGCATAACCGATACGCCGTTTGTCCAGGAATACCACGAGGCTTACCCCATTGGCCGGGAGGCTGGGCGCAACAATGTGCGTGCAATTACAGTCGATAGCGCCGGCGGCGTTTGGGCAGGGACCCGAGCAGGTGTGTATCGATTAGACAGCAGCACTAAGCAGTGGGCCGAACTAATGGACAAGGCGGATGCAGGCCCGGTATACGATATTGTCGTAGATCGTGCCGGAACGGTTTGGATCGGCGACTGGAACGGAATGTATCGATCGACAACAAACGGCTTGCTGAAATTAAAGCAGATCGATTGCCCGATTGCAGCGTTATGTGTCACCGAAAATGAAGTTGTCGGATTGGGCGGGGCCGGCCTCTGGCGTGTAACAAATGAAACGTGTGCATATAAACAGGTTCCGTACTCAAAACACTTTCGTGCTGCGTTAGCCGATAGAGGCGGCGGATTGTGGATTGCAACAGGGATGGGTTTATACCGCCACACAGAAACGGGTTATAAACTGTATCAGACAGAATCGGAACTGCTCGGCCCGGATTTGTATGATATCGCTTATGCTCAAGACGGCAGCCTGTGGATCGGCGGGCTCGGAGGAATCACCGTCTATAAGGATGATAATCGAGTCCGCAGCTTCACTCCCGCGGAAGGCCTGCTGAGCGTTTCAATACAATGCGTGGCGCAGGGGCCCGACGGCAAGATGTGGATCGGCACAGATCACGGAATTGCACGATACGATGGACGGAACTGGTCGATCCGGCACAGCAAACGCTGGCTTCTCAGCGACAATGTGCGTGACATCGCGTTCGATTCACAGGGGACTGCCTGGATTGCGACGGACAGCGGCGTCAGCGCGATTAAACGTAAAACGATGAGACTCTCCGAAAAAGCGGATTATTTCCTCGACGTATGTCTTGCCCGGCATGTGCGAGAGCCCGGGCTCGTCGAGAAATGTTCGCTTCGCATACCCGGCGATACGAGCACTTGGCAGCCGCGAGACGACGACAACGATGGACAATATACCAGCATGTACCTTGCGGCCGAGAGTTTCCGTTACGCCGTAACAAAAGATCCCCGGGCCAAGGCAAACGCCAGGAAGGCATTCGAAGCCCTGAGATTTCTACAGACCGTCACAGAAACGTCCGGTTTTGTGGCACGTACCGTCATTCCAGGCTCGTGGTCGAAAATGGCCGACCCGAACAGGAAAATATCCGACCGGCAGTGGGCCGAGACAGTCGTTGAAAATCCACGAGAAAAAAGAGTTGAAACACGCTGGCGTCCTTCAAGTGACGGCAAGTGGCTCTGGAAGGGTGACACGAGCAGCGATGAGATCACCGGGCACATGTTCGGCTATTTATTCTATTACGATTTGGCCGCCGATGAAGCGGAAAGACGGCATGTGTCCAGACACATCCTCAATATAATAGATTATATAATCGACGGCGGCTACGTCCTGAAGGGCATGGACGGAACTCACACAAAATGGGGAGTATGGGCCCCGGAAAAGCTCAACGGCGATCCGGACTGGGCTCCGGAACGAGGTATAAACTCTGTGGAAATCCTCTCATACCTGAAGCTGACCTTTCACGTCTCCGGCGAATCTCGCTATCAAAACGAGTACCTTAAACTGCTCTACGAGCATGATTACGCCGCCAACGTAAGACAAGCCAAGACAACCAATCCCACCTGGCGCACGCATATCGATGACGAGCTGCTTGCACTGGCCTGGCCATGCTTGATGATTCACGAAAACGATCCCAAGCTGCGAAGTTTATTTCGCGAAAGCCTCGATCACTGGTACGCCGCAGTTAAAGCCGATTGCAGTCCTTTTTTCGAGTTCATCTACGGCGCCTGCTCCGGCCAGACACCTCAACTGGAAACCTCTGTCGTTTCTCTGCGCGATGCATCGCTCGATCTTGTACGCTGGACGGTCGATAATTCTCGCCGTGAAGATATCCGGATCGTGCGCACACCGGAATGGGAAAACCTTCAGACGAATCGTTTACTGCCGCCCAGCGAACGCGGCGTCATCCGGTGGGACGAGAATCCATGGAGAGCGGTCCAGGGCGACGGCGGACACACCGAAAGCGATGGAGTATGGTGGCTGCTGCCCTACTGGATGGGCCGCCATTACGGCTACATTCAACCGCCACAATAGTGAGAAGCCCTCAATAAATTGAGGGCTAAATATTGCGTCTTTGTGATTGATACTTTTATATAAATTCATTGCAGGGCGCCTTTATTTCAATCCAATCTCAATCCGATGTTCCGGGCCTGTCACTCCGAAAAGGTTAATCGTCCGAAATGTAAAGCGATTACGGTCACGTCTGTCGAGTGAGAGTTCGACCTGCTCATCGCAGTCGCTCCATGTGCCGTCTTCGCCCATCATTTGGAAGCTACGGAAGTTGGGTGTGCATGAACCGAGAAACACGAGTCCCCTGCTACCCCGGATTGTCACCTTCGAGGTGATAACATTTGGTGTCCATTCGATCCAGTCCCGCCGGGCAGTCTTTATGAAGTAAGGAGTGTCATAAGCCCAGTGCGGCTTGCCGTCGCGATACCAGGTATTGTTGCGAAACATCTCGTCTTCAAGCACGACAAGGGTCGAGGTGGGTCTGGCCGGAAACGTGGTAAAACGATTGGTATCCGTTTCCCAGCTACACCAGCGATAGGTATCGGGGCGTGTTTCCCACTTTCCGGTCTCGGCGTCCGGCTTCATGGGGCTTCTATCGGGATCGACGACGCGAATCACCGATTTTGCTCCGTCGCGCCAAACCTCATCTCGGATTTCCAGGGCCGACAGCGGCACATTGTTTTTCTCGAAATGGGCATCGTACTTGGCGTCGATCAGCACCCATTTGCTGAACTTATTGACCCAGACTTCGTTGACCCCGTGGTGCCCGCCGTCGTCTTTGAGTCCCGGCCCGCAGCCTAATCGCCGGGTGACATAGCCGAAGCTGTTCAGTACGGCGTGCTGCACAATACTGAAATGCGTGCAATGGAACTTCCCTCCCTTGAGTGCGGCGTCGAGAATAGCAAACGTGTCGCCCCGGGTCTGCGTGGGATTTTCGTTTTCTATTGCAATATTCGACCTGATCCAGTGACGCAGCAGGAGGATGCGTTTCCATTCGTCGCTTTCGCCGGCCACGACTGCATCGAGGCCGTACCGGCTTCGCAATTGACCGATGCGCGGGCTGGAGTAATCCTCAAACGCCCGGAAAAGCTCATTGCCGCAATACCGGGGATTCTCGACGGGCAGCACGACAAACCGGCCGCTCTCGACTGCGGATACCCCCGGCATCGCCGCCAGAGACAGGGCCAGCAAAACGCCTGCCGTAATAACTCGTAGCCGCCGGGGCCGTACATAGTTGGTCTTCGTAATAGAATTCATAATCTGTCCTTGCTAAGAAAGCCCCAGTCTTCTTTTTATTATTTATACAGCCTGATGCCCATCATTAAAACTCAAAACATAATAGACTTCCGTAATTCTAAGTTAAAACAGCAGCCTTTTCAACTCACGAAAAAGGAGAAGGCAACGTAGACATAAATTGCGACAACCTCCAGAAGCTACGAAGACAGGCTGAACATCACCCACGGGGCATTCCCGAGAATTGGGCATTGATGGATGGCTTTAAATAGTTTTCTCGAGCCCTTTTTGGGCCTTGTTTATTATATGGATTTTGCCGCTGTAGAGCCTGGCAATCAACGCCGGCATTAAATTATTGCGGACTCGCAAATAAAAAACCGAGCAGGTTTAATTTTACCCGCTCGGATTAAGTGCTGCGAAAAATATCGCGTGTGAGAACTTTTAGTAGCGATTTACATTACGCTGGGCTTTGCGCATACGCCGGCGATTTTTCTCCGAAGGTTTTTCATAATAAGCGTTTCTCTTCATGTCCCTTATTAGACCTTCTTTTTCGCACATTTTCTTAAAGCGCCGTATCATTTGCTGTACTGATTCGCCTGCCCGCGATTTAACTTTCAACATAAAAAAAATACCCTTACTATCCTTCTGATATAAGAAGTTATCACAAATCAACAATACATTTAGTTCGTCAAAAACCGTACAAGTCATTACTCTAAAGCAGATTTTCCGCTTTATCAAGACAAAAATATATTTCGCTACCGGTTTTTGCTAAAAAACTTCATTTTTGTCCGATAAATACCATCCTTTAGCCCAAAAAACCTGCATATTTACCTATTTTGATGATTTCTTGAGCAATAAGAGCAAATATGATAAAATAAAAATGTATTTTTGGAGGTACATTTTAATTGGAAAAGTTTCGTCAGACACTGAGAGTCAAAAAAGAGCGGGCCATTCTGGTCGCCGCCGTGCTCCACGGCAAAAATCCCGGGGACGATTTAGCTGAACTTACAGCCTTAGCGGAAAGTGCCGGAGCGGTCGTCGTCGACAGGTTTCAGCAGAAAATTCGCAAAATAAATCCTTCCACATACATAGGTAAGGGCAAAGTCGAACAGCTTGCCGGCCGAGTCAAGCAATTCGACGCCGACGTCATCATATTCGATAATAACCTCTCGCCGGGCCAGATCCGTGAGCTTGAGGAAGTCGTCGAAGTCAAAGTACTCGACCGCAGCGAGCTGATTCTGGATATTTTCGCCACCAGGGCAAAAACCAGGCAGGCCAAACTACAGGTCGAACTGGCCCAGTTGGAATACACATACCCGCGACTAACCCGGATGTGGTCGCACCTGGACAGCGTCGCAGGAGCCGGCGGCGCAACTGCTGCCGGAGCGGTCGGCGGTATAGGCACCAGAGGCACCGGCGAGCAGCAGCTCGAAATCGACCGCCGGCTCGTCAGCAAACGCATCACAGAGCTGAAACGAGAGCTTGAAAATATCGATAAGCGCAGAATTCGCGAGATCGATGGGCGAAAAGGCCTGTTCAAAATCTGCCTTGTCGGCTATACAAACGCCGGCAAAAGCACGCTGCTGAACATGCTCACTGACGCAGACGTTTTTGTCGAGGACAGGCTCTTTGCTACGCTGGATACGCGAACAAGAAGATGGATGCCGTCCAAGGGCGTGGAAGTCCTCTTAAGCGACACCGTCGGTTTCGTCAAAAATCTGCCGCACCAATTGGTCGCCTCGTTCAAGGCAACGCTCGAAGAGGCCGTAAACGCCGATCTGCTCATGCACATCGTGGATGTATCCAATGCCGAGGCTCTCAAGCAAATCGAATCCGTCAAACACGTCTTAGCCGAAATCGGCTGCAGCAAGAAACCAATCCTGCAGGTCCTCAACAAGGTCGACGTCGTCAGAAATATCAGCGACCTGGAGATTCTGCAAACGCTATATCGAGATGCGGTCAGCATATCAGCCAAAACCGGCTATGGCATCGACAGCCTCTGCGAAGCGGTCTCGGCGAAATATAAGGGCACCGAACTTCTGGTGCGCGTCACCTGCGGTCATTCGAACGGCAAAGTCCAGAGTTTTCTCCGCGCCCACGGCCGGATTACAAAAGAGCAATACACTGACAGCTCCGTCCTGATCGAAGCACAATTAGGCCGAAACCAACTGCCCGAACTGGAACGACTCCGGCCGGATACGATTGAAATCGTGGAAGCGTGAATGTATTTATACGTTAATGCGAGAAAGAGGTGAATTATGAACAAATCTCCGATACTCGCTACTTGATTTTCGATTTCAGATGCTCGATGATGGTTCGTATCTCGTATCAGCAAGATGGGCGAGATGTGAGCCCTTCCTGCTTCCCCAAGGTATGTCGAAAAAGTGCTATGAGGCTGGATTTCAACAAATTGGCGAATTATTAGAGGTATTGAAATCGAACCGCATATTATGCTATCATAGAGGCCTTAGCGTGCCGGAGTACTATCTATGGACTCACATGGGAAATATGAAATGAGGGAATTTGGATATTCAGAAACCTTTATTCGGGAAGGAAATCGAGGGATTTTGATCTTTGGTCTTTTTCTGGTGCCTTTTCTTGCGATATTTGCCTTGTATGTTTCTAATTTCAGAATAGAAAAAGCTTTGATTCCTTTGGGCTTCACTCTTTTGATATTTGGAATCATCATAGCAATAGAAATACCTTTAATTAACAGAAGACTACGCAAACTTAGGATACTCATAGATGAGGATAAACTTGTCAAGCAGTGTGGCAAAAAACAGCAAATTTTCTTGTGGAAGGATATTGCCAGAATAAAGACCGTCGAGAATAAGAACGGAATTGTAGCTCAAATCAAGATATACCCTAAAAAGCCGAAGATCGCGATGTACCTTCATGGATTCAGGGAAATGGAAAACTTAGCTAATCTGATAAGAGAAAGAACATCAGATATCGTTATGCACCAGGAAAAACGCTGGAAATTGGACTGGCATAATCCCTTTGTCGGCTTGCTTTTGGGGGGAGTACCTACGGTGGTTATAATGTTCATTATTGCCTCGATGGGTAGTAAAGCTATGGACATATTCGCTATTGTTTTTGGCTTATTAGTCGGCTTATTGATATTAATGTTCCGGCCGCTAACAAAACTTAATGCATGCAATAAATGGGTAGAATCGGTCTTTGGAATTGTCCTTCTTGCCTTAGGCATCTATGTATTGATTTATTTTCTCTTCGTTGGAAAGTTTCCCTAAAGATTGGAAACTGTCCGAACTGGAACGGCTCGGCGCCGATATGATTGAAATCGTCGAAGCGTGAATGTATTTATGCATTAATGTGCGAAAGAGGTGAGTTATGGAAAAACGAATCGAATCCAAGGGTAGCAGCCGGTTTGCGATTGTCAAGAAGGTCCTTGTTTACGGGACATTATCCTGTCTGGCCTTTCTTCTTGTCGCATTTGTGATGCTCTGGTGGTCTCTCAGTTCGAGCATCAAAGAGATTAGTGCCGAAGCTACACAACAATACCCGGGCGACAGAGTAGAGGCATTGATTGCATACGTAAAGAGTGAAAACCATAGCCTCAGAAAAAGAAATCTCGCCGTCTGGGCGCTCGGCCAAATCGGCGATGAACGCGCTTTACCCATCCTGACCGAATCTTATACCGGCGGGCCCTGTGACCACGACAATTTGTTGTGCCAGGGAGAACTCCAAAAAGCTATAAAGAAATGCAAAGGCAGCCTCAACGCAACCGCCTGGCTGCCAAGATAGTTTCGTATCTCGTACTGCGTGCCGTGGGCACTCATTTTCTTGAACCGCCGATTAACGCAGATAGACGCAGATTTTTTGTTCACCACGAAGGCACGAAGAACCACGAAGAAAGATAATATTTAAATCTTTTAAAACTTCGTGTACCTTCGTGAGCTTCGTGGTAAAAGAACTTGTTTTTTCCTTTTGCCTTTTTACTTTTTACTTGATTGCATGCAATCTCCGTCTATAATCAAACATGGCGGACATGATAGCTCTGAAGCGGCAACGTTGTAGTTTGTGCATTCTTGATTTATGCCGAGAGGCTTGGGATGTTAGACGGAAACCATATGTGCATAGTTAGCCATCCATAATTAATCAGAGAGCAAGATGTCTCCATCCATAAGGAGTTCTATTTAGGGAATGAAGCAAAATATTACAATATTACAGGCTTTTACAGAACAATATTACCATACTGTTCCAGGAGAATTAAAAAAAATAACACTTACTCCCGAAAGAGAAGCAATTTTTAAACATATAGCACAGATTGGTTATACTAAATTTCCAGAATTTATTTTAGATATATTAACTCATGTTGATGGGCATAAATCTATAGATATTACTGATGGTCCCGGTGATGAGAAACAGGATATCTTGACCGTTACTCCCTCCGGAGAACGCCAACTGACTCAATGCAAGCATACAATTAATTATAAAAACAAACATACAGGAGATGAATTAGATCTTCTTTTTGGGGCCTGTTATAGAAAAAACTGTAAAAAGGGAATATTAGTAACTAATTCAGATCTAACCCCCCAAGCAAAACGGTATATTACAGACAAAGAGTATGCAAGAGGATGGCAAGGGGATCATGCAAGTCTTCCAGAAATTGATTATTGGAATAGTAATAGGATTTGGGAACGTATTGCTACTAATGATGCAATATTAAATAAATGGTTCAGTGGAATGGGGCAAACACACGGGTTGAGACAATTCAGTTTCCACCTCATTGTGCAAAACCTTCCCTCTGGTGATGTTCAACGAATAAAATGTGAAGAGATTTTTGAGTCTCTAAAAAATAAAGTTCCAATTACTCAAATTGATAAAAGCAATTCTTATGAGATCATCCTGAATGAAGAACTTTCGTTCAATATTAGTGACTCTTTTCACAGCGATTTAGATACCGGTCTAAATTATATTCCCGTAGGAAAAGAACAGGGCTTAGTAAATATTCCACTGTGGGCTATAGCAATTCAGGTGAAAGTTGTAAATACTGTTGGGCAATATAACCCCTCAACTTATAGAGATATGGTTGTGAAGTTCCTTGGGGATAATGTGCTACCTATCTTGACAAAAAATGACTGGAGCCATTTGATTGCAACAACACCGAAGGCATTTATCTTTTTACAGGATATCGTCGCACCTAAAATAGTTCCGGTTTCTGAAGCTGAATCCTACTTACGTGTAGAAGATTTTCCAGTAACTCTTGAAAGAGAATGGGTGTTTCTTAAAGAAAACGATGGTTATAATAGATTATCAGATGGTGAGAATACTGATCTTGAGTGGTTGCATGTTGATTCTGAGATTAAAGTGGCCTTGTTACTTGAACAACGTATTCACCCTATACGAGCATATGAATACCGTATGTGCCAAAACCAACTCATAAAAAAGATTAGCAGCTACAACTTTCGTGCTGTTTCCAATGCTAATCAAGAAGTCGTTGACCGTATACGTAGAACAGTTGATCCTAAATGGATTGTGCTTCTTTCGAGTGACAAGGATCTATTTTGGGCATTTCCACCAACAGAAAAACATGATAAGATTCTTACGTGTGATAAACTTCTACAACGACAAGGGATCGCAGTTAAAATTGTTGCTGATGAGGATAGAGAAGCACTTTTGGAAATGATCGATATTGATACCCCGCATTCAAGTTGTGGTCTTAGCAGTGATGAGAACGATTTAACTATTCCTATACGGTTAAATAAACGAATCTATTGGTTATCAAAGAAAGTGAAAACAGATAATAGTCCACAATCGACAGAAACGTGGATTGAGCTTTTGACATTTAAAGCTAGTTATGAAAATCAGCACGGATTTGATTTTATGCAGGGGAAAAAGAAAAGCACTATAGCTTCTGAGGAAATTCAGGGGCTTCTTTTTGAACTAACAAGCATTAGAGGCAGGAGGATGTTAGATATTGCCATCTCAAATGAAATAGTATTTGTTAATTTGAGGATTAGAGAGATGACTATGAAATCGAGTGCATCTTTAATCTCAGCATACATAGAAGAAATGAGTGATATTATTAAAGGAATATTAGACATACTTACCTTACAAAGAACAAATAAAGATAATGGCTAACAATGCAAATTAACTTGGATGCAAATTCCGCTTCGCTCTATTTGCACCGGTTATTTGCAGCGTTGGGCAGAAGGAGAAGACCATGACGAGAGACGAGTTTCATAGCTTTCTTGAGTACGTGTACAACGAGTACCTGCGCAAAAGAGTCCACCGCATCGGACGCCACTTCGACCATCCCGAGATGTCCCACCACTGGGAGTATGAATGGCAGGGCCTGAAACGTGCTCTGCACGTAATTGACTACGCTCAATTGTATTGCGACGACACGGACGACATTTACCGCACTTTCCGGCTTGATCGGCTGAGGCGAGCCGTGGACGAGATACGGAACGGCGTTCGCTGGAACAACCGACTCGCACGGGAGATCGGCTTGCTGGATGCACTCGACCAGTACTATGAACAACTTGTCTCTGGACTCGATGCCGAAGACTTTCCGGCAGAGGAATACGAATTGATGAGTGAGATCGGCTTTCACAACCCAAAGGTTGACCTGCAAGGGATAATTTGTCTGCTCAAGATGCGCCAACGCGAGAAGGAGTCATGGCAGAAGGAGAAGATGTGCGTCAGTGGGGAGCTTGAACGCGCGGCTGAGATCCTCTCGTCTGCGAAGGACGATTTCAAAGAGCAGGATAGTAATTCCAGTGAGAAGTCAGAGCCTCCGAAGAAATCTCGACGGTGGTTCAAGGGATTAGGGAAGATCGGTCAGGGCGCCGCAATGTCTATTGCTGACATCTGTCTCGCCGCAGGATTCCTCAAGTTCCCAGTGTCGCCGGAGACGCAGACATGGGGCGTGCTCGTTTCGGCAACGGCGGGAACGGGTCTGGTTCTGGATGGCGTAGGGGAACTGCGAGGCGAATAGAAAGGCAGGAAGGCATAGGGGCCAGCCCTTAAAATATAAATAATGATTGACTGCCTTTCTGTTTGCTGAGAAATCGGGGGACACCTTACTTATTTCTCCCTCTCATTGTAGGGATTAAAGTTGTCCGAGAAAAAACCAGGACAGCGGAGCTGTTGAAAACAGTGAGATTGCTTCGTCGCTGCGCTTCTCGCAACGACACAAGGTGTGCGTTTTTCGATGAGTTGTGCTTGCTAATGAATTCGTATATCGTATCGCGTGAAGGGCAAGGAACAGGTAACAGGTAAAAAGTAAAAAGGCAAAAGTTAAAAGGCAAAAGGCAAAAGCCTTGCTATTTACTATTTTCGATTTACTATTGTAACTGAATATTTCAAATTCCTTCATAGATATAGGGCTTTCTTTGTGTTTAATTGCGTATAGGCTGGTGGTTTTTTAAGAAATTCGTTGAAATTACGGCGTAGTTTTGTTATTATCGGATTTGACTTCTATTGGCGTGCATCACGAAAAGTATCAAAGCGTGCAGAAATGCCGTTTATGAAGTCAAATGGGAAAGCTGGAAAGGAGTGAAATATGCGATGAACAGGCGAGATGGTTTCACCCTGATTGAGTTGCTGGTTGTCATTGCGATAATTGCTTTGCTTCTGGCCATTCTGCTGCCCGCTCTCGGCAGAGTGCGGGCACAAACAAAGAGGGTTGTCTGCTCGTCTCAACTCAGACAGCAGACGCTGGGCATGGTATGCTACACGGAAAACTATGACGGCAAAGTTATGGGAGTTGGAGGCCCCGGCATGCCCTATTGGTTCCACTTGATTGCTCCCTATATCGGGGACGAGCGATACGAGAAAGATCCCCAGGCCGCCTTCGAAGGTGTCATGCAAGTGATCATTTGCCCGTCCGTGACAGAGCGGGCTGACGGCGAAACTTTGCAGCGGGGCACGGCTATTCGGTCCTGGGCATTCTGGTGGGGAGAAGTTGGTAAAAGTTATGCTGAGGGAAGCTATACGATCAACTCGTGGCTTCAGCCGACCGGATATTATCAAGTTGATACGAGCGATCCAATTCACGGCTATTTCTACCGGAATTATTCTGAGGCTCGACCTGATG
>Ga0114918_10003408_pt1 | contig 14027 bp, 16 predicted proteins | sample LantaG_FD_87015 | JGI IMG/M metagenome (GOLD analysis project Ga0114918, IMG submission 87015) | Deep subsurface microbial communities from Baltic Sea to uncover new lineages of life (NeLLi) - Landsort_02402 metaG | ecosystem: Environmental > Aquatic > Marine > Oceanic > Sediment | place...
GATAGGTTGCATCAATCCTTAGGGGAATACGATACGCCTCTCGAGGCTTATCGTCAGATGCAAATGGCTGTGGCATGTTAAAGGACATACACCTTAAAAAAGACTCAGATTTGGTCTTGACAATTAGACCACTTCAGATTGGATGGGGGCAGAAAATGGGAGGCCGAGAAAATCCTGACAAGCAGAGCTAAAATGTATCTTATTGATGGAATACGAATATGGTTTCCGGATAATATCTACAAAAAAGGGGATAAGTGGTCTTTTATTGTACAGGATTGCTGGTTTCTTCTGGATAAAGATGGAAAAAGGATGACAGATCAATATAGTGAGTTTTCAAAAAAGAATGTTTTCTGGATGGATTGGGGGAATCCTGACTGGCAAGAATATTGAACGGATGATGTTATTGGAGATTTAAAAATGGGGTATTGGGATGGCGTTATGGCGGATTGTGGTTTTGTAAATATTAACAATTATTGGGCTCCTAATGGAGTATTACAATATAAGACTAACGAAGAATTTAATGTTGCGGTTGAAAGTTTTTATGCCTACGCGTATAAAAAGATTAATCCCATTGGAAAAATGCTTCTGCCTAATTCATGCGAAGCTATAAACAACTGGGACCAAAGATTGGAGCACACAAGTGGGGGTGTTAGATGAAAGTTTTAGTAGTTACTAATATGTATCCGACTTCTGAATATTCCTTTTATGGTATATTCGTAAAGGAACAAGTTGAATCTCTAAGAAAAGAAGGAATTCTTGTCGATGTATTTTTTATTAATGGTAAAGAAAACAGATTAAACTATTTTACTAGCATCATAGGTCTGTCAAAAAAAATAAAGTTAAATCATTATGACATAATTCATGCCCACTATACCTATTGCATATTTCTAGTATCGATTGTGAAATCGATATTGGGTGTTAAAACTCCGTTAATACTAACCTTTCATGAAGCTGAGGTTCACAAGTCAAAAAACTTAAAACCTTTTGATGCTGATATTATCAAGAGGCTCGTATATTCAAAAAAGATTAAAAAGATAGCCCTAAACAGTGTGGATTTGGTTATTAGCGTAGAGAAAGGATTAACGCAAATTTTAAATTTTGAGGGAAGAACTGTTGTTTTACCTTGTGGCGTTGATCTTAATTTATTTCAACCTATGGAGAAAATGTGGTGCAGGAAAAAGTTATGTTTTCCGATAGATAAAAAAATAATATTTTTCCCTGCATCTCTGAAGAGAGAAACTCATAAGGGTTTTGATATATTGGAGGAGGCATTAAAGTTTATCTCCAGAAAGAACATAAGGTTAATAACAGGTGGAAATATTTCTCACAAGGATATGCCTTATTATATGTGTGCTGCAGATGTAGTTGTTCAAACTTCAAATTTTGAGGCTTCTCCTATGATTATAAAAGAGGCTATGGCTTGTAATATTCCCATAGTTTCTACAGATGTGGGTGATACAAAGGAAACAATTGGAGATACCAAGGGTTGCTATATATGCGAGAGAAATCCTCGAGATATTGCTGAGAAGATAAAGGTAACTTTAGAATTTAATGGGAGAACCAAAGGCAGGAACCGAATTCTTGCCCTGGACTTAGGGTTACACCAAGTTTCAACAAGAATCATCGAGATTTATGAAAATATGATAAAACTACACGAAGGAGAGAAGAGTGGTTGAAAAAAGTATGCATAGTTAGGCATGGTTACTATCCCTCGGACCCACGGGTGCAAAAAGAAGCAGAGGCCTTAATAGATAGAGGATATAAAGTTAACGTAATATGTTTAAGGAATAAAGGCGAGCAAAGTTGGGATAATGCATGTGGGGTCAATATTTTTTCTTTTAAGTTGTTCGGATAAATTCATGTATAAAGGAACAACTACATCATGCATCTTATGGCGAAAGAAACTAATTTTAATTACTCTTCCTCTGGTTATAACCGTTGCTTGATTATCCAAGAATTTTTCATATATCTTCATTATGTTACTCAAAAAATATGTAGGAAATTAAATGTGTGGCATAGCGGGAATTTTTAATTATCATACGAATCGACCTGTTGATTCGGGGCTTCTTACGCGGATGTATCAGTCCATTATACATCGTGGTCCCGACGAAGAAGGCTTTTACATTGATCAACAAATGGGTATTGGGCTTGGGCACCGCCGTCTTAGCATCATAGATCTTAAGACCGGCAAACAGCCAATGTCAAATACAACCGAAGACATTTGGATTGTCTTTAATGGGGAAATTTATAATTTTCTCGAATTAAAAAAAGAGTTGCAAAGTAAAGGCTATCATTTTCGGACATCATCAGATACTGAGGTTATTATTTACCTTTATGAGGAGAATGGTGAAAAAGCATTTACACGTTTAAATGGCATATTTGCTTTCGCAATTTATGATAAGCGAAAGAGATGTGTTATTCTAGCTCGGGACCATTTTGGGGTTAAGCCTCTTTATTACACATTTAGCAATGGAAGATTGCTGTTTGGTTCTGAAATGAAAACAATTTTTCAGGATTCATCTGTTAAGAAAGAATTTGATTATGAGGCATTCAATAGTTTTCTTACTTTTCGATATAATCCTTCACCACAAACACTTTTCAAAAATATCAAAAAATTATACCCTGGACATTACTTAAAAACAACGACTGAAGGCAATATTGAGCTGAAATCATATTGGAATTATATACCAAAAACAAACATCGTTATATCGGAAAAAGAAGCTATCGAAGAATATCAGAGGTTACTTAAGAATGCAGTGCACCGTCAAATGATAAGCGATGTACCAGTGGGGTTATTATTAAGTGGAGGAGTTGATTCAGCCATTATTGGCTATTTGATGCAGGAAGAAGCATTGGGGAGGATCAAGACATTTACAATCGGCTTCCCTGGTAAAGGTGATTATAATGAACTTAAGGATTCGCGTAAAACAGCAAACTTGATTGGTTCAGAGCATTATGACCTAACAATTACACAGACTGAATATTTAGATTTTTTTTATCGATCCTTTTATTGTACGGAGGAACCGATTGCTGAGACAACTGTTCCTGCACTGTATTATGTTTCGAAACTCGCTGCACAACACTTGAAAGTGGTGTTAGCCGGTCAAGGAGCTGATGAGTCATTAGCGGGGTATCATCGATATATAGGTACTCATTACATTTGTAAATATGTTAGCGTATTACAAAGATTGCCATTAAAAACTATTGCGTCCCTCTTGCCAAGAAATGAAAGATTGAAACGAGCTGCCTATACAAGTCAATTTTCAACGGAACTCCAAAGATTTCTGGGAGTTTATACGATATTTACCCCCACACAAAAGGAACATTTAGTTAAGGCGCATGTAAAGAAACTTCTCCATAATGCCGATGAAGCACTCGTGGAAAGATTGTATTCGCAAACAGGTGAACTAAAAGATTCTCTATCAAAGATATTATTTATAGATACAAGAATGAGTTTGTCAGATAATCTCTTGTTATTTAATGACAAAATAACAATGGCTAACTCACTTGAGATGCGTGTTCCTTTTTTGGATATTGAATTAGTTCAGTTCCTTGAATCGTTACCATCATCATTTAAACTAAAAGGAGTAAATAGAAAATATATACACAAAAAAGCAGTTGAAAAATGGCTACCCAAAGAAATCATCTATAGAAAAAAGCGCGGGTTTGCGACACCGATGGATGAATGGCTTCAAACAGATTTCGCGAAAGTCGCAAAAAAACTTTTAAATGCAAAAGACTCGGCTTGCAAAAAATATTTTAACCTTGATTTTATTAATACTATGATTGATCAACATCAAAAAAGAAAAGAGAATTTTCAAAGTCATATTTTTATGCTTTTATCATTTGAATTGTGGCATGAAACTTTTTTTGAAGATAAGAGAATTGAAAGGAGAATTTTAGAAGACGAAAGTTAGTCTTTTTGGTCTTGGATATATGGGGCGTACGTCTGCTGCGTATCTTGCAAAAGATGGTCATACAGTTATTGAGGTAGCAGAAAAACGCCGACAAATGGGACAGCAAGGTAGAAAATATATAATAGAAAATTATGATAGTCAAAAGATTACTGGGCGGATAAAGCAAGTTTATGAGAAAGTTTTGAGTAAAAAATGATGAAAAAAATCTGTGTGGTTGCTTATACATATTATCTTTCTGATTCCAGAATCCGCAGGGAAGCCGAAGATTTGGCAGAGAGATGGAGCGGCATTGATTTTATATATCTCTTGTACCGGCAGCTGGATATGGGAGATATTATTAGCAAGGATCCTCTGTTAATGTCTTTCGAACTGCACCTCAAAATTCGAACCACCTGTAGTGCTAGTATTTTCGTGATATAATAGACATCATCAGAAGGAAAAGGAAGCCCTTTCGAGGAGGCAGATGATGTCGGTTAAACAAGGGAAACGGTATACACCGCGTTTCAAGTTTCAGGTGATCATGGAAGTGATTAAAAGTTCTAAGCCGATAGGCCAGATAGCCCGCGCCTATGGCGTGCATCCGATTACCATCCACAAGTGGAAAAAGGACTTTATGGAGAAAGGGCCTGAGATCTTCGGGCAAAAGACAACGATCCATGAGTATGAAAAGAAGGTCCGGGGACTTGAGCAGCTGATCGGTCATAAGGAGGTTGAGATAGCCCTTTTAAAAAATTTTTTAACCGGGGCCTCACCAGAGAGGAGAAGATCGAATTAGTCAGCAAGTTCAAGGATGAATATGGGCTGAACAGAGTTTTGAACATTTTGTGTTTATCGAAAGGCACATGGCATTACGCACAGAGCAAACAAAGGTATGAGGAGAGATACAGTTATTTGAGAGGACCATTGATGGAGATAGCCAAGCAACATCCGGAATACGGCTACAGACGGACAACTTCTGAGCTTGTAGGCCAGGGTTTTGCAGTCAACCATAAGGTGGTGCAACGGCTGCATCGGCACTGGCATTTATCTGTGCTCAGAAAAGTAAGGCCGCCAAAGCCAAACCCTATTGGTGAGCTTTTAAAAGAAGCTGGTTCGAACATAAACTTGGTTGCGCATCTTAAAGAGATCGATGATCTTGAGGTGCTCTACACGGATTTTACGGAGATTGTTTACCGCAGAGGCGTGGCTAAAGCCCATCTGATGCCGATAATCGATCATAGCAGCAAACTGGTTGCCGGACATGCTTTAGGTGAAAGTGCAGATACGGATCTGGCCTTACAAGCCTGGAGGCGAGCAACAGAGACAATGAAAAGACTAGGCCGGAGAATCGAAGATATAATCATTCACCATGATCAAGATGGAGTCTATAAAAGTTACAGATGGCTTCGTGAAGTTGTAGTGAACTGTAAAGCCCGTATTTCTTATTCTGAGGATGGAGCCAAGGGAAATGTTCATATGGAATCTTTTAACGGCAGGTTCAAAGTTGAGAACCGTTTGATTTTCTGGGAACTGGATGATATTACAGAATTGAAAAAGGTTGTAGATAAGAGGATACATTATTATAATTTTGTTTGCAGACATTCGACGCTTGGAAACAAGTCGCCGATAAAATATTTAAAAGAGAAGGGCAAATTATCCCTCTGAAATGTTAGCGAAAATTAGCCTCAAAACTGGTTCGAAAAATGGGGGTCATATCCACCTCAGAATATATAAAAAGATATTAAACTACCTATAATGATTCAAAATCCTAATTCAATGAGAAAATCGACTGCTAGAATGATGCGTGTTGCAATGGTGGTGTTTGCCTACTATCCAGCAGACATTCGAGTACGACGTGAAGCTGAAGCATTAGTTGAAGCAGGAATATCTGTTGATATTTTTTGTTTGAAAGGTAAATCAGAGGCTAGAAAAGAAATAGTAGATGGTGTGCAAGTATATAGGTTTCCTCTTCGTCGCAAACGTTCAAGGAAACTCCGATATATGTGGGAATATTGTTGCTTTATTTCATTATCTTTTTTATTTTTGTCTATATTATTTATTTATAAGCGATATAAAATTATCCATGTTCATAACATGCCTGACTTTCTGGTATTTAGTTCATTCCTACCACGACTTTGTGGCTCTAAACTGATATTAGATCTCCATGATCCAATGCCAGAAGTTTATATGGCAAAATATTCTATTAAATCATCTCATCTAATTATCAGCCTCTTAATTTTTCTCGAAAAATTATCTATATGGTTTTCAGACTTCGTCATTACACCAAACATCGCATTTCGCAATCTTTTTATTTCTAGGGGATGCCCAAAATCTAAGATTCAAATAGTAATGAATTCACCTGACGAGAAAATATTTTCTTGCTCGTGGAGAGAATATGAAAAGAAAAAAATTGATAATGATGAATTTAGAATAATGTACCATGGAACTATAACAGAACGAAATGGATTGGACCTAGCGGTTGAAGCTTTAAATATGCTGCGTAACAAAATTCCTAATATTTCTTTTCATGTATATGGAGAAGGAGATTTCGTGGAATATTTTCTTAAACTTGTAAAAAAGTTAAATCTTGATGATATAGTACATTATCATGGGCAAGTAGCTCCTGAAACAATCGCTAGAGAAATAGAATTGATAGACGTAGGTCTAATACCTAATAAAAAGAACCCATTCACTAATATTAATATGCCCACTCGTATATTTGAATATTTGTGTAAGGGAAAACCAGTGATAGTGCCCAGAACTAAAGGAATATTAGATTATTTTGATGAGGAGTCCCTATGTTTTTTCGAACCAGGTAGTGTGGATAAATTAGCTGAAAAAATTATTGATGTGTATAATAATCCGGCACGATGTCACGATATACTAGCTAGAGGAATTTCTGTTTACAAAAAATATCGATGGGAACTCCAGCGTCAGCATTTGCTCAAACTTGTAACAAGACTGTTGGGATTAGAAACTCGACAAAATAAAAAGGTTTAAAAAGATATCTATTGGTAATCTAACATAAATGTTTTAAAGACACTATATGAAAAACTTAAATATGATATTCAAAATTATATCAGTTGTTCTTTTAGTTTTTTTGTTTTTAATCTATCCATGCTATGCATCTGATTTGATTCTTGTGGATACTTCACCGAACTCATTAGATATTACACGTCAAGTGGATCTTGCGTGTAAGTTTTATGGTTTAACCGTCGAACATCTATTTGTAGGAGAAGACCGGAATAATTATCAAGTTATAGATGCTATAAAGCATAATGAATCAAATGCTGTGATATTAACTTCAAATGCGCTCCTCTACATTAAAGCACGAGATGTATTATCTACATTTAGTGAGCAACAAAAGAAGAAAATAATATTTTTGATTACTGGGATAATTCCTAGCACAGATTCTAAATTTTTAAAAGATTGGTCTGGAGGTGCTGTTGTAGATTGTAAAAGTTCAGCGGATATCCCATCCAAGGGTCTTTGCAAAGTGACAGGTCTCAGAAATATCACATCAGAGCTCTTGGCCAACACATCACATTTACTTGTAAAAAAATCTGTCATCTGCTCCTCGAAAAGACTAAAGCATCTCAACCAATTTTGGAAATAAAAGCTATGAATGAGGGGCTTTTGCCTGTCTTTGTAAAAACAGAAGTTAATGGACACGATTTATTCTTTCAGACAGAAATATGCACATATGATTCACCTAAGGAATCAATCTGGCAATATCAAAGGCACCATTTTTTTGAAATTGCTCCATTGATGATATTCATAAAATATGCTTATGGTGATCGGTGCTGGCATAGTGCTAAAAATTATGCAAATTTAATCATTGATGATCCTTGGTTGATAGAACCCTATGGGCAATTAAACTATAAAGGACTTTATGAAGAAATGCAAAATTCCCATTTCCATACCACAATTGCTTTTATTCCATGGAATTATGATCGAAGTAAGCCAGATGTTGTAAGCCTATTTCATAATCATCCTGAAGGATTATCAATATGCATTCACGGTAATAATCATGATCATTATGAATTTTATAAATATGAAACAGGTCCAGGTGATCCGTGGCCGGCCAAACCTTTGAATACCCAGGAAGCAAACATCAAACAAGCCCTTGCAAGAATGGAAAAATTCAGAAGCATGACCGGGATTTCTTATGATAAAGTGATGGTTTTTCCACATAGTATAGCACCGGCCAAGACTCTGGGATTATTAAAGAAATACAATTTTTTAGCAACAGTTAATGCAGAAAATGTTCCCCTAGGGTCTAATGAACCAAAAGATTCATCATTTTTATTAAGGCCAGTGACGTTAAATTTTGAAAATTTTCCCAGTTTAAAACGGTATTCACCTAATAGAACTCAGGTGGAGATCGCTATAGATGTATTTCTGGATAATCCGATTATATTTTATGTTCATCATAATTTTTTCCAGAATGGCGTCGATTCATTTAATAAAACAGCTAATATGGTAAACAAAATTCAGCCTGATATAATCTGGCAAAGTCTAGGATATATCTCCCAGCATCTTTATCTTGAAAAACTGAGAGATGATGGTAATTATGATGTAAAAACATTTTCAAGCAATTTCATACTTGAGAATATTTATCAAAATGATTTGGTTTATTTTGTCCGAAAAGAAGAAGACTTCTCGATTCCAATCAAACAAGTTACAGTAGATGGACAACCGTTTTCTTATAAAAAATATGGAAACAATCTTATTCTCGAGGTTTTTATTCCAGCAGGAGAGTCTCGCCATATTGTCATTGAATATGAAAACAGTTTGGATATTTCATCTATAGATGTCTCAAAGAATGATCCACGTATTAATCGACTTAGAAAGACTTCAGATTTTCGTGATATTACACTTTCAAAGAATGTATTCGGGCGTGTTTTCACTCGTGTTTACTATGATACTGGGCTTTATAAATTTGGTCTAATACGATTGGCAGTTATTTTGTTAATATTATTTGTCTTAGTTATTATTATATCTTTTGTGAGCTGGCGTATTATACGATCCAGGAAGACTGGAATTAAGATCTGAATAATAAACTCTTTAGACTAAGTTTGACATTTTTTCTTTTTAATAAATAATAGATTTCAGGTTTGGAAAAGGAATTTAAATTATATAGCGGGGGATAAAATGATAAAAATAGGTATCATTGGATACGGATATTGGGGTCCGAACGTTGCAAGAAACTTTAATGCCTGCCAAGGTGCAGAATTAGTTTCAATTTGTGATTTGGATGAAAAGCGCTTGAATCTTGCTAAATCACATTATCCTTTTATTAAGGCTTATTCAGATCCCAAAGATTTGATAACTTCTAAAGATATTGATGCTGTGGCTGTAGTGACTCCGGTTTTCACCCATTATGAACTGACGAAACTTGCCTTAGAGAATGGAAAACATGCTTTTGTAGAAAAACCATTCACTTCTAATGCTGCACAAGCAGAAGAATTGATAGATTTGGCCGCCAGAAAAAACTTAAAAATAATGGTAGACCACACATTTTTATTTACAGGTACTGTTAGAAAGATGCGAAAAGTCATTGATTCAGGAGAATTAGGCTCTTTATTTTTCTATGATTCTGTTAGAGTCAATTTGGGCTTATTTCAACATGATATTAATGTTGTATGGGATTTAGCCCCTCATGATTTTTCTATTATGCTTTATTTGATAGATAAGGAGCCAACTTCTGTTTCTGCGTTTGGTAAAAAGCATTTTGGAAACGGATTAGAAGATATGGCTTATGTTGTGGTTCATTTCCATGATGATGACTTCATTGCCCATTTTCACTGCAACTGGTTAAGTCCTGTTAAAATCAGGAATACTTTAATAAGCGGGGATAAGAAAATGATGGTCTGGGATGATCTTTCATCTGACGAAAAGGTAAAAATTTATGATAGAGGCGTTGAATTTAAAAACACAGTAGGAATTCATAAGCTGTTGGTAAGCTATCGTTCCGGAGATGTGTATATTCCTCATATAAATAATATAGAGGCACTCAAGATGGAAGCAGATTATTTTGTAGAATGCCTGGAGAATAACCATACGCCTTTCAACGACGGTGAGGCAGGATTAAAAGTTGTGAAAATACTGGAAGCGGTTGATAAATCTTTAAAAAATGACGGTAAAAAAATAAGATTATAAGAAGAAATCAATGAAATGCTGTGTTATTGCTCCCGATGTAAAATTGGGAAAGAATACAGTATAAAAAAATAATTCCACTTAGATTTAGATATGATAATTAAATTTTGGCATTGTCCCAAAATGAAGCGATTGCTCTAAGTCCATGCATGAATCATCGTTATTTTGGTAAAATGGAATTGTAAGATAAAATTCATTAAGCTTAAGCGTAAAGGAGCTTGCGATGGAGAATAAAAAAGTAGTTGTTACGGGCGGTGCTGGATTTCTTGGTTCACATGTAGTCCGACTATTACTTCAAAATAATTATTTTGTTGTTGTACTAGATGATTTTTCTAATGGAAAGATGTTGCATTTGGAAGCAGTAGAACATCATCCAAATCTAAACATCATCCGAGGAGATATAAGAAATATTAATAGTGTAAAAACTGCATTTGAAGGATGCGAAGTCATTCTTCATCTTGCTGTCTTAGGTTTGCGTCAATCTATAAAAGAACCACATCTTGTAACTGATGTAATTATTAGAGGTACGATAAATTGCTTAAATGTTGCCCTTGCCAATAAAGTGAAATTATTTCTCAATTGTTCATCATCCGAAGTTTACGGGACAGCAATAAAAATTCCTATGGATGAGGAACATCCTCTGCATCCAGAGACGCCTTACGCTGCAGCTAAAGTAGCTCAAGATATGTATGTATCGAGTTATGGTCAAACTTATGGTTTGCCCTGGACAACAATTCGCCCTTTCAATATGTATGGCCCCAACTCTCACTGGCAGGGTTCTCGTGGCGAATTAATTCCGAAAATGATTGTTCGCGCAATGAATTATCAGCCTTTAATTATTTTCGGTAATGGAAAACAAACTCGTGATTTTGTTTATGTAGAAGATGCTGCTCGAGCAGTGATAGCGGTTGCAAAAAATCCAAATTGCCTCAGCCAATCTATAAATTTTTGTAGCGGAATTGGAACTTCAGTCTTACAGATTGCAGAATTAATTTGTAAATTATTTTCTCTTGACCCAAATGAATTTATTCAATACCAAAGTTCTCGTCCGGGTGATGTAAAATGCCATATTGGAAAAAATTCAAAATTTAAAAAGATACTGGGTTTTGCGCCGAAGATTAGTTTGGAAGAGGGCATTAATCGAACAATTGCTTGGTTTCGATCTCTTCCATATGAACCAAAAAAGTTGTTATTACAAGAAGTTCCAAGAGGATGGGAGTAACTATGTTATCAGGAAAAACATTTTTTGTTACTGGCTCGACGGGAAGGTTAGGAGTTGAAACTGTTCATCGGTTGGAAGAACTCAATGCTACTGTAGTACCTTTAGTTTTAGGAAATTACACTCTTAAACCTAAACGGGTTACCTGGAAAGCTAAATGCTCTCCAATCAAAATAAATAATATTGATGATCTAAACAAGCTGCCTAAACCAGATTATGTTATCAATTTTCATTGGCAGATAGATCGTAAATTGACATATACAAAAAAGTTGACTTACGAAATTGATAACAATATTAATCAAATTGCCTTTATGTGGGATTGGCTACTAGATAAATCGTTTCAACGTTTTATTAATATATCAACAATTAAAATTTTTAGCCATCTTAACCAATTTCCTGTTTTAGCGGATGATGAACCCTGGCCGGTCTCGGCCTATGGGATCGCAAAATTGGCAGCTGAAAAATTTTTTGATGCGTACTTCCAGTATTCTTCTTTCCTAGTAATTCATCTTCGTTTATGTTCAGTGACATCCTTTGGAGAATATCCTTCTCAGTTAATAAGTCAACTTTATGCTAGTGCATTTAAGGATAACCGAATTATCATCAATAAAGGACACATTACTTATATCATCTATATTGACGAAGTTGTTGATCTTATTATCAATGCTGCATTAATTGCCAAGAAAAAACGATATATAATTACGACTTCTGGTTTAACAACGGACAAAATTGCTTCAAAATTCGTAAAGATCTCAGGGCATAAAATAAATGCTGAATATATTGATTTAGACGCAGGGCGACCTGATTTGATATTTATTTCAGATATTGAAAAGTTACAGGCTCGATGGGTCAGATTTACAACATTAGAATCAGCGATGAAAAAGATTATTGAATTAAGCTCACATAGTTAAGATGCTATAACACATGCATATGGGGTTTTAATGAAATACTGTATTATTGCTCCCGATGTAAAATTGGGAAAGAATGTAAAGATATTTTCATTTGTGAACCTCTATGGATGTGAAATCGGAGATAATACCAAACTTGGAACTTTCGTTGAAGTGCAGAAGAAAGCTTTTATCGGTCGCAATTGCAAGATTTCGTCCCATACATTTATTTGCGAAGGAGTCCATATTGAAGACAATGTATTTATCGGGCACAATGTGACATTTATAAATGATTTATATCCGCGTGCTGCAACTTCTGAAGGAAAGCTGCAAACTGATGAAGATTGGGAGGTAGTCCCCACTTTTGTAAAAAAGGGTGCTTCGATCGGTTCGAGCGCCACGATATTGGCGGGAGTGACTATTGGGGAAAAAGCAATCGTTGGTGCTGGGGCTGTTGTTACAAAGGATGTGCCGCCTTATTCGGTTGTGGCTGGAAATCCGGCAAGGATTTTGAGAAAGATTGATGATAGGCGTGTTTAATGTGTGGTGAAATTATGGATGTTCCATTTCTAGACTTAAAAGCTCACTTGCCGCAGATTAGGGCAGAGATTGAAGAGAGATTTTCAAGAATCATAGACAATACTGCCTTTGTATGTGGAAAAGAAGTTAAAGAATTTGAAGAGACTTTCTCTAAGCTGCATAGTGTAAAATATGCTGTTGGATTGAGCTCTGGAACAAATGGAAATCACCTGGCGGGGCTCTGTTGTGGAATCGGGAGGGGAGATGAAGTCATTGTTCCTGTTAATACTTTTATAGCTACTGCAGAGGGAATATCCCAAACAGTAGCCACTCCTGTTTTTGTGGATGTTGAGGAGAGAACATTTAATATTGATGTGAATAAAATCGAGGAGAGAATCACCCCTCATACAAAAGCGATTAATCCAGTTCATCTTTATGGTCAGCCTGCTAATCTAAAGCCGATCAAGGAAACAGCAGAGAAATACAATTTATTTGTCATAGAGGATTCTGCTCAAGCTCATATTGCAGAATATAATCAGAGAAGAGTCGGCGGGATTGGTGATATTGCTTCCTGGTCTTTTTACCCTGGAAAAAATCTTGGAGCATGGGGAGAAGCAGGGGCGGTTACCACTAATAATGAGGAAATGTATATAAAAGCAAAAAAAATGCGTGATCATGGCTCTGAGAGAAAATATTATCATGACTTAATAGGTTTCAATTACAGAATGTCAGAATTTCAAGCTGCAGTGCTCGATGTGAAAATAAAACATATAGAGGAATGGACCAAAATGAGGAGGAGAAACGCTGAAATATATAATGAGCTTCTTGCTGAGATTGATCAGATTAAAACGCCATCAGAATTGGAAGGTGTTAAACATGTTTTTCATTTGTATGTGGTCCGAGCCAAAAATAGGGACAGACTTCAGATATTTTTAAAAGAAAATGGAATAAATACAGGTTTACATTATCCTATTCCTCTTCATCTTACCCAGGCTTATGCTCATCTTGGTCATGAGAAAGGCGATTTTCCGGCAGCAGAGAAATTGGCAGGTGAGATTTTATCCCTCCCGATGTATCCCGAATTGAGTGTAGAACAAATTGAATATGTATGTGAAAAAATAAGGGCTTTTTATAAAGCCTTTTGATTATTAAAAAGGCATTGATTTTTTTATCCCCTATAAAGGTGAGTAAAAAACCACCAAATTCACCCCTAATTTCATCTACAGAGGGCATTATTCTTTTTTTGGATTTATTGTAGATTACAGTGGAAGCATCTAAAAAACGTCGGGATAATACAATGTTGAAAGAAAAAGAGGCAGTATTAAGAAAAGCAATGATAGCTTTTGA
>Ga0114918_10003410_pt1 | contig 14025 bp, 10 predicted proteins | sample LantaG_FD_87015 | JGI IMG/M metagenome (GOLD analysis project Ga0114918, IMG submission 87015) | Deep subsurface microbial communities from Baltic Sea to uncover new lineages of life (NeLLi) - Landsort_02402 metaG | ecosystem: Environmental > Aquatic > Marine > Oceanic > Sediment | place...
CAGTATTATCCTCGGCATCACGATTGTGCCCTTCTGGACGTTCTTCTTGTTGCGGGATATCGAGTTGATTCAGGATTCGTTCCACCGCATGCTGCCGAGCGCGATCCGGGATGATCTGGGCAGCATCCTGCATATGCTGGACCACACGATCGGCGGGTATCTGCGCGGCCAGATCGGCCTGATGCTCATCATCGGCGTGATGCAGACTATCGCGCTCACTCTCCTGGGGCTGGAATACGCGTTGCTGCTGGGTGTTTTTGCCGGCATCCTGGAGGTTGTCCCCAACATCGGCCCGACGATCGCTGCGGTTCCTGCAATCCTGGTGGCGCTGACGCACAGTCCGGGTCTGGCGCTTGCCACGACTGTGGTCTGCATTCTCATCCAGAACATCGAGAACTCGTTTATCGTGCCGCGTGTGCTGGGCCGCAGTGTGGGGCTGCATCCCGTGGTGATGATGGTGATGCTGGTTGTCGGTACAGAGATCGCCGGGCTGCCAGGCCTGGTGCTGGCCCCGATCCTCACTGCGGTGCTGCGCGATGTCTATCGCTATCTGGTGTACCGGTTTGCGGATACGCCGTATCAGCCAGCAGAAGCGCTCGCTCAAGTGCTGTCGGACGAACCCTTCTCCATCGAGATCTAGCCCACAGGTGAGGAAAGACGTGTGCGGATATGGCAGACTCTGGCCATTCACTCTTGTTCGCCCTTGTCAAAAAGGGGGTTCGGTAGTATAATCTGCAACGTTGGACGGGGCGTGGCCCAGCTTGGCTAGGGCGCTACAATGGGGTTGTAGAGGTCGACGGTTCAAATCCGTCCGCCCCGACACGTTTCTATTCTAAAGTAAGTCGTCTCAAGAAGCAAGAAGACCCGCCATTATGGCGGGTCTTTTGTGTCTTTGGGACGGTCAGAGCTTGCCACATCCGGCTCCCGTTCTGTTCCCTGTTCCACGCACCTGGGCACACTGATACGGTGCAAGGCCGCTGGATCCTGGGGATCCTGCCGTGACTGGCCCCATAGAGAATCTCAGTCGTACTCGTACTGCTATGTAGCCCAGTTCCCCTCTACCGACACGCAGGACCGCCTGCTAGACATCACGCGATCCTTGTGATAGTCATCCGCCGTACGCTCGACCGCTGCCTGGCTTTTCTTGCGGCCCGGCCGATAATCACTGGCGGCAGTACATATTGAGACCTAGATCGAGCCAACTCCAGGAGCACAATCCATGACCTCTCATCAATCTCTCACGACAGGCAGTCGCCGGCCCATCACAATGCTTCTGATCGTGCAGCTTCTCAATGGCATGGCGGTTGCCGCGAAGATGAACTTCTTCTTGATCTACGTTACTGATGAGCTGGGGTTTGCCACGGTTGTCGCCGCCGGCTTGGTCTCGCTGGGGCAGGTGGCCGGCATCGTCGCATCTGTGCTGGGCGGTAGTTTGAACGATGCTTTGGGGCGCAAGTGGACCTTGGTGTCTGGCCTGGGCTGTTTTGTCATTGGGGGCCTGGCGTTCTTCGCCCGGAGCCCGTGGATCATTGGCGTGTTGTGGTTCGTGAACGGGACGGCGATGACCTTGGGGTCGTTGGGAGGACAAGGGTATCTCATCGCGGCGACCAGCGGGGCCGGCCTGGGCGTCGTTTCTGCGCTCTATCACTGGGGGTTCACCCTTGGTGGGGCACTCGGCAGCCCCGTTGCAGGATACGTCCTGGATTCTGGCGGCTACAGCAGTTTTGCGCCTCTGGTGGTTGGGCTTGCGGCCCTTACCTTTGGGCTTGCGATTGTGCTGATGCCACGGCTCGACGGCAAGCAGGCCCGGGAGCACGTCGCCTGGACCGAGACACTGGCCGGCTATGCGTCGGTGGTGAGGCAGCCAACCGTGATCCGTTTGGGGTTGTTGCGCTTCTTGCCGACGTGCTACTACGGTATGGCCGTTGTCCTGATTCCTCTGCTCATCCACGCGGAGACGGGCACCAAGTCATCCGTGGCCGCATATGCCACAGCCAACCTCATCCTGGCTACCCTGTCTCAACTGGTGGCCGGACGGACAGCTGACCGAATTGGGGCACGGATCCCGATGTTAGTTGCTCTGGGTGGGGTTGTCGTCGCTGCGCTGGGGCTGACTCTTTTCGCGGGAGAGCTGTGGGGGCTCTACGTCTTCGGGATCCTGGGGGGGGCGGCAGCGTGGTCGCTCTCAACGCTTATGCTTGTGTTGGTTTCGGGAGCTACCCCGCCGGATCAACAGGGCCGCGTTCTCGGCGCGTTGATTCTGTTGTGGAATGTCGCGATGATCATCAGTGCCATGATCGGCGGTGTGTTGGTGGAGGTGCGCGCAGGTTTGCCCTTTGCGATTGCTGTGGTTCTCAACCTGGGAGCGATCGCGATTGCGGTTTCGTTCTTCCGGAGCGAAGGCGCTGCGGTGCCGTGAGCGGTTGTCGTGGGTCGCGCTCTGCAAGTTTCCCTAGAACCGGGGGCGTGTTTCAGAAAGGGCGCAAATACCCAGAAGGGGCCCGGCGACGGACTGTCGGAGTACCCCACGCCCACTCTGGAACACGCCCCGGGCGGCGGGTCTCCTTTGTGGATTGACTTGCGCGATCCGCGTTGGACTGTAGACTTGGTGTGAGAAGCGTGGTTACCCAGTGATCTGATACAGTGTTGACAACGGGGGGGGGCGATGATTGTTGGAGAGTGTCTGCCGGAGAACCGCAAGAGAATAGAGGTGGAGGCAACGAAGGGCAGGATCTTGGATCGGCGTGCATTTCTGAAGCTGGCCGCAGCCGCAACGTTGCCGCTGGCGATGCCTGTAGGGCGTCTGGGCAGCGTTGTGAGAGCTGCGGCGCTGTCGCAGTGCGAAGAAGAAGCAGAGGAGGCTCTGCCGCCCACGCCGCTGGGCCGTATTGCGACGTGGTGGCAGCAGGCGGTGCGGGCTACGCCTACCCTTGATGGGGAGTGGATCGCGACGAAGCGGCGTGATGACGTTATCCCGCTATATGCCGCGGTCAATGGCGAGGCACCGTGGCCTACCAACAGCGTGTGGTACCGGACGGATGAGGGTTACATTCACAGTGGGTACGTCCACCTGGTGCGGGATGAACCCCAGGCAGTGGTGCGAACTGTGGCCGAGCCCGGGTTTTGGGCGCAGGTCGCGCAGCCCTGGGCTGAGGCGCGCTGGTCGGTCGCCAGTCCCTATGTGGCTGCGAAACTCTACTATGAAACTGTTTACCGCGTCGTCGCCATGGTCCTGGATGAGTCCGGCGTGGCCTGGTACCAGTTGAAAGAGGGATACACACCTTGGCGACCCAGTGTCTTTGTGCCGGCAACCTCGCTGCGGCCGTTGCCCCGCCAGGAACTGGCGCCGCTGTCGCCCGGGGTCCCGGATAAGGTGATCGAGATTGATCGTACGGCGCAGACGGTGACCTGTGTGGAAGGCAGCCAGGTTGTGTTCAGTACACCTGCCGCAACGGGCTATTGGCAGACGGCGACGCCCCGCGGGGAATTCACGGTGCTCTACAAACGGCACACCCGGCGTATGAATGTGCAGAATATCTCGGATCCCTACGATCTCCCAGGCGTGGCCTTCCCGGTCTATTTCACCTGGAGTGGCGTTGCCATCCACGGGACCTATTGGCATAATGACTACGGACGTGTGCACAGCCACGGTTGTGTGAATGTATCCGCGGATGCTGCGAGGTGGATCTTGCGTTGGGTTGATCCTGTGATCTCCTACGAGGCTTATGAACAGAAGGCAGACGCCGAGGCCAAGGGCACGCGGGTCGTTGTCTTCTGAGGGTCACGATTCTACCCAGGAGGGGAGTGTTGTGAGCCGGCTCTGTCTCTAGGCTGTGCTCAGGTGCTCGTCCCAAAGGTTCGGCGCTGTCGTCGGCCTGATGCTGGGTGCGCCACAGAATGGGGGGCACGCTATTGAGCCTGGAGACGCTGCTCGATCAGCGGGTCGTATGTCACCCATCCTGAAACGCACGACGAAGGTGCTGGCCGTGCGGGCGAAGATGCGTCGCCTGGGGAACCACTGCTGATGTGATGGAGGTCGGTAGTACAGAGCCCCCAGCGACGACGATCGGTGCGTGGGGGGCTCTCTGTTAGGATGTGAGTAGTTTCGTGGCCAAGTCTAGGGACTTGCGGTCAAAGGCAAGCGGATCGTGACCGTCGTTCCGGTCGGCTCTTCTTGGGAACTGACCAGGTCGATGTCCCCGCCCATGCAGGACACCAAGGCCTGAGCAATGACCAACCCGAGTCCGGTGCCTTGTTGTTCCATCTGCCGCCGGTTAATCTGACTGAATGTCTCGAAGAGCTTATCGACCTTGGCGGCGGGAATGCCGACACCCCAATCCTGCACCGAGATGGCGACGCACCTGTCCTGGACCTCGCCGCTGATCCGGATGCGCTTCTCCTCAGCGTGCGTGAATTTGACCGCGTTGTCCACCAGTCGCGCGAGTGCGTCGCTGAGGAAGTACTCGTGGACGAGCACCGGGGGGAGCGAATCGGGCACGCCGATCTCCATTTTGACGCCCTGGCGGGCGGCTTTGCCGGCTTCAACGAGCGCAAGTCTCCTGACCATGCCGGCGAGATTGGTTTGGACACTGCCGAGGAGATCGAACTCCCTTTGCAGCTCGCCGGTGTCGAGCTTGACGACCATCAGCAGATCCTCGACGAGCTGTATGAGGCGGTCGGCGCCTGTCTTGATGCCGGACAGGAACAGCTGGAAGTCGCCTGGCGGGAGATCGCCGGCCTCCTCCAAGGCGAGTTCTGTGTACCCGTAGACGCTTGTGAGCGGGGTGCGGAGTTCGTGGCTCAGAAGCGTGATGATCTGCTGCTTGAGCTCCTCGAACTCGGTTTCCGATGCCTCACGGATGGCCCGGGCGCGCCCGATTCTCGAGTTGACCACAACCACGAGTTCCTTTGGGTCAAAAGGCTTGACAATGTAATCCTCGGCTCCCATGGCCTTGCCCTTGAGCCGATCCTCCTGCTCTGCCCGTGCGGTGAGGAACACAAAGGGGATCGGCACCCAGGCCGGATTGGCGTGGACTTCCTCGAAGAACCTGTAGCCATCCATCCGGGGCATCGAGATGTCGGCGATGATGAGGTCCGGCGTGAAGGTCTGCATCTTTTCCAGCGCGTCAACGCCATCTGTCGCTGTGACCACACCGTAATCTTCAGCTTCCAGGATATCTCGAATAGCGAAGAGCAGTAAGTCGTGATCCTCGACGGCGAGAACTCTCTTCTTTGTCATAGTTTCCTCTTTGGCTACCTGGGCCCAAGTCACCTTTGCTGATCGGGAACGACACGTCCTAGTATGCCCTGGTCTGCAGTGGGCGCAAGCGGGAGCCTGATGGTGAATCGGGAGCCCTTGCCTTCCTCGCTCTCGACCTCGATGCTGCCGCCGTGCACGGTGACGACCCCTTCCACGATTGGCAGTCCTAGGCCACTGCCGGGGATCTGCATCGTGCGCGCTTCCTCGCCGCGGAAAAAGCGCTCGAAGAGCTGCTCGCGTTCTCCCTCCCTGATGCCGATACCGGTGTCGGTCACCGCCAGCTGAGCGTAGGCAGTCCCATCGCAATCTTGGATGGCCGTCGTTACTTCGATGCCGCCGGTGTGCGTGTAGAGGAGGGCGTTCTCCATCAGGTTGTTGACGGCCCTTATCATCCACGTCGGGTCGGCTTGGACGATAACGGGGTGTCCGGGGCTTTGATAGCGCAATTCGAGCCCGCGGGTCTCTGCTTCTGCTGCGTGGCTGGTCACCGCGGTGGAGGCCAGGAGGTCAAGATCCATCGTCTGTGGTTTCAGCTCAAGGTGGCCGGCTTCGATCCGGGCTAAGTGCAGAATGCCCTCGACGAGCCGAGTCAGTCGGTGAAGTTCCTCGTCAAGGGAGGCGAAGTAGGATGCTTTGCGGTCTTCAGGGCTCTTCCGAAGGAGCGATGTGTAGAGCAACATCGCAGTGATCGGCGTTCTCAACTCGTGGGATACATCAGAGATGAACTGCGACTTCATCCGGTCGAGCGCCCTGAGATGCGTGACGTCGTGCACGGCAACGACTGCGTTGCCGGTGGGATTATCCTCAAAGACCGGCGAAGCCCGCAGCTCCAGCTCGATGCCCCCCAGATCTACAAACTCCTCGGGGCTTTCTGATGCCCGCTGCGCTGTGGATCTGACTGCCTGGCGCAGGAGCGCTGCATCGGCCGGTTGCAGCGCCTGCTCGAGCCATCTGGCTGCCACAGGGTTCATCTGGATAATGGTTCCGCCGCTATCTGTGACGATGATGCCGTCAGAGGTGCTTCGGAGGACGGCTTCAGACCACGCTGTGCGTGCCTCCAGGGCCTGTGTACGGTCCTTCACGCGACGCTCCAGCTCCTCAGCGTACCTCTGGGTCCTGCGGTATAGCTGCGCGTTGCGCAAAGCAATGGCAGCGTGGTCCGCAAACACCTTGAGTCGCTTGGCATCGTCGGATGTGAAGCGATTCGGGCGTGAGCTGTTGATGTTGATGAATCCTTCGGTGCGGCCGGCGATGCGGATGGGGACGCCGAGATAGGCACGGTGATCTACGCGTTGCGGCTTGCGAACCCATGCCTCATAGGCTTCGGTGTCGCCAATGACGACAGGTTCGCCGGTCTGCATCATTCGTCTGAAGGTGAAATAGGACTCTACGTGAGTGATGGTTTCTCGGACCTTCTGTTCCGAAATGTTTTGCTCCCGATACCCACGCCACCGAACGATACGCCCGACACCCTCCTCAAGAAGCATGATGTTGTAGGTAGCACCGGGAACCACGCGCGTCACTTGCTCCAAGATCTGGTCCAAGACTTCCTCGAAATTGAGGGAGCTGTTGATCACTGCCGCTGCCGCAGCCAGAGCTGCAGCGAACTGCAGTTCCGGCTCTGCGTTTGGGTCAGCTTCTGGCAAGTCCTGTGGCTGCATCGCGTCACCCCGAGGTAGGCTTGCGGCTACCTCAACTGGTTGATGAGTCTCTGTGCTTCTTCAGGCCTCATCGGCTCTCGACTGGATATGGCGGTCTCGAATTTCTTGGCCAGCCGGCGGTCGTTGATAACGATGGAGCCGACGATCACGTTGTCACGCAGCACCACCTTTTTATAGGTCCCGGCCTGATTGTCAAGTTTTCGGATCTGTGTAGCGTCTTCGTCCTCCGGGTTGACGATGCCGACTGAACTGACATCAATGCCGACGATTTTGAGGGTGGTGGAGGGGACCACGACATCGTACAGCTTCTCTTCGCCGGCCATATTGGCCGCGGCAATGCGTGCCTGCGCCTGCGCGATCGGGGCGATGGCCCAGGTGTATCCCTTGAAGATGCTGATGTCGCCGGCCGCGTGGATGTCGGGATCACTGGTGGTCATTCTCTCGTCGACGATGACACCGCGATCCACGGTGAGGCCGGCTTCTGCGGCAAGCTTCGCATTGGCGCGGACACCTGCGGCAACGACAACGGTCTGAGCCGGTACGATCCGGCCGCCCTGGAGCTGCACGCCGGTGATCTGGCCGTTGCCCAGGATCTTTTCGCATCGAGCTCCGACAATGACGTTGATGTCGAGGGATTCGACGAAGTCCTGCAGCAGGCGTGATCCTGCCTCGTCGAGCTGTCTGGGCATCAATCTGGGGAAGAACTCCAGGACCGAGATGTTGGCGCAGTAGCTCTTCAGACCACGTGCAGCCTCGAGTCCCAGAAGTCCGCCGCCGATCACGGCGATCTCCCTGCACGTGATGGCGGCCTTCTCCATCTCGAGCGTGTCCTCTAACGTTCGCCAGGTCAGAACACGATCCTGGTCGGCGCCCTCCATCGGAGGGACAAATGGGAGGCAGCCCATGGCGAGGAGCAGCTTGTCGTAGGCGACGCTCTCGCCGTCCACGGTAATGGTCTTCTGTGCCGGGCTTATGGCAGTGACCGGCTTGCCCAGGCGCAGGTCGATGCCGCGATCGTGGTACCAGGAAAGCGGCCGTCGCAACAACCGACTCATAGTAAGATTGCCGGCCAGGAACTCAGTAAGGTGGGGGCGATAATAGTAGGGATACTCCTCATCCGAGTAGATGATGACCTCGCCGAGGTTGCGGCCGGCCAGGTCCATGGCTGCGGTGATCCCTGCAACGCCGGCTCCTACAATGACAAAGCGCATTGTTACGCTCCTTTCATAGTACGGTGAAGTGCTATAGTACAGCAAATGGGCGATAAGCAAAGGCGCCGCAAACCTTGACGAATAGAACATTGGTTCGTATAATGGTATTAAGAATACCTATGGAATCAATCGACAAACTCAACCTGCTGGGAGAGGCCGCGCAGTATGAGCTTGCGGAAGATGTGGGGCTGATGGGGCGACGATCCACGGCTCCCAAGACACCGCGCGAGCTGGCGAAGTGCATTTCGCACGCGACACTGCCTGGTGGCCGGCGGATTCCGATGCTCAAGACGCTTGTCTCTTCGGTCTGTGAGAACGATTGCCGGTACTGTGCTTTTCGTGCCGGCCGTGAAACGCGGCGGGCCACCTTCACCCCCGATGAACTCGCCTCGGTGAGCGATCAACTGTGGCGGCATGGATTGGTTGAGGGCGTCTTCCTGAGCTCCGGGATAGTAGGCGGGGGACCCAAGACCCAGGACCGTATCATTGCCACGGCTGAGCTGCTGCGGCGCAAGTATCATTTTCCAGGATATTTGCACGTCAAGATCATGCCGGGAGCTGAGTTTGACCAGGTTGCCGAGACGATGCGGTGGGCTGACCGCGTATCGGTCAATCTCGAAGCGCCGAATGCCAAGCGCCTCGCCGAATTGGCGCCCCGGAAGCAGTTCGCGGACCAATTGCTTGAGCGGCTGCGCTGGGCGAACCGGCTGCGGTACGTGGCTCCCGGCAAGCGCCGTAGTCTGACAACACAGTTCGTTGTCGGCCCTGCAGGGGAGTCCGATCTGGAACTGTTGATGACATCATCTTACCTCTACTCGGAATTGGGGCTCGCTCGTGCCTACTTCAGCGGGTTCAGTCCGGTTCCGAATACGCCGCTTGAGGAGCAACCCGCGGCTAATCTACGTCGTGAGCAGCGTCTCTACCAGGCCTCCTTTTTGCTCCGCGACTACGGATTTGACGTCGAAGAACTTCCGTTCGGCGCCGACGGCGACCTCCCTCTGGGTATCGACCCCAAGCTGGCCTGGGCGCAGAGGAATCTGAAGGAGACCCCAGTTGAGGTGAACACTGCTGATCGACGGCTCTTACTGCGGATCCCGGGCATCGGACTGAAAGGCGCTGAGCGTATCCTGAAGGCGCGACGGCAAGGCCACCTGTGCGATCTCAGCCACCTTCAGAAGCTGGGCATATCGACAAAACGCGCCGCCCCATATGTGCTGCTCGATGGACACTGCCCAGCACGGCAGTTGTCACTTTGGCCGGTGACTGTTTGACCTGCTGGGTTCGGTCTACCTGCTCCGCACACTGTAACCTGCGCGGAGAGCTGGGGCCAGTCCTTCCCCCAAGGTGACCGTGATGCGTCGAAACCGCCGCCGAGTTGTTCTGGCTTGCGCTTGCCTTCTTTATGACTGCAATAGGTTTATCAGTATTACTGTTGGACTCATAAGGAGTTTGTGACGATGGAGAAGATGGTGATTCGGTTCCCCGGTGGTTCACGTCTGGATGCGCATGTAGGTGATATGGTGATTACAGCCGATCAGGATGGGTCGGCTCCTTCGCCGTTCTCGCTGTTCCTAGCTTCGCTGGGGACGTGCGCTGGGATCTACGTCGTGAGTTTCCTACAGAAGCGCGGATTGCCTACCGAGGATGTCCAGATTCGCGAGGATGTGGTGGTGGATCCGCTGACGCATATGGTCAGCAATATCACCCTCCACATTGATCTACCGGAGGGTTTCCCGAAGAAGTATCGGAACGCCCTGATCAAGGCGGCCGAGCTCTGCGCAGTGAAGAAGCACCTTGAGAGTTCGCCGGCGATGAAAGTGGAGACGCATATCGGCTGAGTAGGATTGCCGAAAACTGCCGAGTCTTGGCGATTGTGAAAGCATAAAGCCGGGGCACTCATCGAGTGCCCCGGCTTTGTGCTTTCGTGCGCTTGGCTGGGCTGGAGGTTTGACTTCAGCCGGCTCCTAGAGCTTGATGTTCGGGAAAGCGCTCATGCCAGCGTAGACACCCTGAGCCCCCAGTTCTTCCTCAATGCGTAGCAGCTGGTTGTACTTGGCCACACGATCTGAGCGGCAGGGCGCACCGGTCTTGATCTGGCCGGTGTTCAGGGCGACGGCCAGGTCGGCAATGGTGGCGTCCTCGGTCTCACCAGAGCGGTGTGAGACGACGGCGGTCCAGCCGTGTGTGTGGGTCATCCGAACGGCTGCGGTCGTCTCGGTGAGGCTGCCGATCTGGTTCAGCTTGATCAGCACGGAGTTGACGGCGTTCTCCTCGATAGCGCGCGTGATGCGCACGGTGTTGGTCACGAGGAGGTCATCGCCAACGATCTGCAGCTTGTCACCCAAGCGCTCGACCATCAGCTTGAAGCCGTCCCAGTCATCCTCATCCAGACCGTCTTCGATGCTGATGATGGGGTATTTTTCCACCCAGTTGGCGTAGAAGTCGACCATCTCGGCACTGGTCAGGACACGGTTTTCCTTGGCCAGGTGGTACTTGCCGTCCTCGTAGATCTCAGAGGCGGCGGGGTCCATTGCGATCCAGATGTCCTCGCCAGGGGTATAGCCGGCCTTCTGAATAGCCTCCAGGATAAGCTCAATGGCCTCCTCGTTGGTCTTCAGGCTGGGGGCGAAGCCGCCTTCATCACCCACGCCCACGCCATAGCCCTTGCTCTTGAGCACGGACTTGAGGGCGTGGTAGGTCTCGGTGCCCCAGCGGAGCGCCTCGGCGAAGGTCGGCGCACCGACGGGCATAGCCATGAACTCCTGGAGATCTGGGCCGTCAACCGCGTGCTTGCCGCCGTTCAGGATGTTCATCATAGGGACGGGAAGCATATGGGCATAGGTGCCGCCGATGTAGCGATAGAGGGGAAGCCCAGTGTAGTTGGCTGCGGCCTTGGCGACGGCCAGGGAAACGCCCAGGATGGCGTTGGCGCCGAGGGTGGCTTTGTTCGGTGTGCCGTCGAGCTCGATCATGAGCTCGTCGATACCTTTTTGATCCGTGACATCCCAGCCGACGAGTTCTTCGGCGATGACGTTGTTAACGTTGTCAACGGCTTTGAGTACACCTTTACCGCCATAGCGACCCTTATCCCCATCGCGCAGTTCCAGCGCTTCGTGGACGCCGGTTGACGCGCCAGAGGGGACAGCCGCACGGCCGAAGCTGCCATCCGCAACCACGACCTCTACTTCGATCGTGGGGTTGCCGCGGGAATCAAGGATCTCGCGGGCAAGAATATCTTCAATATAGGACATATTGACCTCCAGTGAATATGCACTTGTGCTTGATGTATGGGTCATTCGGTGATCAACGACCCTGACTATGATACATCAAAGAGACAGGAGAGCAAGGTGCAGCGGAGGCCGGAGAAGACATCGGAGTCACATTTGGAGACTACGCCTCATTAGCACCACAATCACCGCGCGTGTGCAGTCTCCCAGCGGGAGACGCGCGAGCGGATTGATCCGACCGGTGTTGCACCGTGTCGGTCGTAGAGCGGGGCGGCTCGGGGGGACGCCGGGTGGGGCAGAGAGGATGCACTGGGACAATGTCGGCATCCTGCCGGCTGGGTGAGGGGCTTGGCGGCCGGTGCTGAAACGGATCGGAGACGGTGGACAGCGCGCCATTGAGGCGTAATATGGCGAGTGTTCGTGGCCGGCCTGTGGGAGACCGAGATTGGGCCGTCACGGCGTGTGCCTGTCCCAGGAGGGTTGATGAAGACGTGGAGGACGTTGTCGCGACGCACGGTGTTGGACCAAGGCCGATTCCTGAAAGTCGAGCTGCACGAAGTCGCGCTGCCGGACGGGCAGGTGATTCCGGACTGGCCATGGGTGGTGACCCCGGAGTTCGTGACCGTGATCGCGGTGACGCTGGATGGCCGGTTTCCGTGTTTCCGGCAGAGCAAGTACAGCATCGAAGGCGATTCGTTGGCTCCGGTCGGAGGCTACATTGAGCCGGGCGAATCCCCACTCGTCGCTGCCAAGCGCGAACTACTGGAAGAGACCGGCTGCGTGGCAGGTCGGTGGGAATCTCTGGGTGCGTTCCCCGTTGACGGTAACCGGGGTGTCGGTGTGGCACATCTGTATCTGGCGACGGAGGTCGAGGTCGTGATTGAGGCAGATGCCGACGATCTTGAGGTCCAAGAGCCACTGAGTCTGACGCGCGCTGAGATGGCAGCTGCGTTGGATGCGGGGGAGTTCAGAGTGCTACCCTGGGTGACGGCGGTGGCGCTGGCGCTGCGGCGGAGCGACGCGTAGGTAGCAGAGATGTGGCCGGTGACGTTCTCTGGGAAACGCAACTTTCGTGCTGCGGTTGCGTATCAGTCTTGAGGTCACTGGCGTGAAAGCCGGGCTTTTTGACTTGGGTGGCTTGGGTGACTATACTATAGGGGCGTCCTCAGCACGCCATTGCGGTAGGTCCCAGAGACTGCTCCACGATTATCAGGAGGCTATAGATGAGTAAACGACCTGGTGGTGAACTAGCAACACGACCGTTGCACTTTATCTGGATAACTGATTGCTCGGGGTCGATGAAGAGCGACGGCAAGATCCAAGCCCTGAACGTGGCAATTCACGAGGCGATCCCCCATATGCAGAAGGTCGGTGCGGAAAACCCCAACGCACAGGTTCTGGTGCGGGCGATCAAGTTCTCAAGTGGTGCTCAGTGGCACATATCGCAGCCCACGCCGGTTGAGGACTTCAAGTGGGAGGACCTGCAGGCTGATGGCGTGACGGATATGGGCAAGGCACTGTCGATGGTGGCCGAGCAGCTCAAGATCCCGCCAATGACGGATCGCGCTCTGCCGCCAGTGCTGGTGCTGATTTCCGACGGCCAGCCCACGGACAGCTTTGAGCGGGGACTGAAGGAACTGATGGAACAGCCTTGGGGTAAGAAGGCTGTGCGCATCGCTATCGCGATTGGCTCCGATGCCGACTACGATGTTCTGCAGAAGTTCATCGGCCACGTGGAGATCAAGCCGCTGCAGGCCAACAGTCCGGAGTCGCTGGTCAACTACATCAAGTGGGTCTCGACCGCAGTTCTCAAGTCTGCATCGAGTCCCGCCAGCCAGTCGGCAGCGACTGCTCCTACGACCAATGTGCCTGTGCCGGCAGTCCCGACGGTCATACCCGCGGATGACGATGGCCCTGTGTCGGCCAACGACGTCTGGTAGGCCGGGCTAGGTCCAGGCTATGACACCGGAACCGTTGTGGCACGTCATCGGCCAATCGGTTCGGGGCGCTTCGCACGTTCGTGCCGATCTGCCAAACCAGGATGCGATTACCTGGTGTCCTGCCTCACGGGGAGGGCCACCTTTGATCTTGGTCGTCTCTGATGGTCACGGAAGTGCCAAGAGTTTCCGAAGTGATAGGGGTTCGAAGTTTGCCGTTACCGCGGCTGCTGATTTGATGCAGGAGCTTGTGTCCGGCCAGCCAGACGCACAGAACCTCTCGGTGGTGAAGCGCGTTGCTGAGGAGCGTCTCCCGAATGAGTTGGTGCGCCGCTGGCAGGGCGCCGTCGATCAGGACCTTGCCGAGCACCCCTTCACCGAACCGGAGTTGGCAAAGCTCACCCAGCAGCGCGGCGAGCAGAGCTCCAGGGAAGTCGCCAAGACCCCACGTTTGGCGTATGGTGCTACGGTGCTGGGTGTGTTGGTAACCCAGGACTTTCTGCTCTTCCTCCAACTCGGGGACGGAGATATCCTGGTTGTTGCTGATGACGGTATCGTGACCCGTCCTTTTGCCCGGGACGCCCGCTTGATTGCGAATGAGACGACGTCTCTCTGCATGTCCGAGGCGTGGCGTGAGGTCCGTCTGCGCTTCCAAGCGAACTATGGCGGGCTTCCGGCGTTGATTATGGCTGCCACCGATGGGTATGCCAATTCCTTCGTGAATGACGA
>Ga0114918_10003412_pt1 | contig 14023 bp, 6 predicted proteins | sample LantaG_FD_87015 | JGI IMG/M metagenome (GOLD analysis project Ga0114918, IMG submission 87015) | Deep subsurface microbial communities from Baltic Sea to uncover new lineages of life (NeLLi) - Landsort_02402 metaG | ecosystem: Environmental > Aquatic > Marine > Oceanic > Sediment | place: Baltic...
AGGGGGGGGGGGGGGAGGCGGGCGGGAGGAGGGGGGGGGGTGGCGGTGGGGGGGGGCGGGGGGGGGGGGGGGGGGGGGGGGGGGGGGGGGGGGGGCCGCGCGCGTTTTCTCCAGGCCGGGGCTCCGTTTGTTGGTCTCTTTCTCTGCACGCTCTCTGTTGACGAATATCCGGGTGTGTGCTGGTGTGTCCGCTTCGTTATTGGGCAAGCCTCAGACAGGGCGGCACGCGCACACGCGCACGCACGGGGTTTACACGCACAAGGGGACACAGGACGGAGGTCATTCCAGGCCCCCCGCCTGCCCACCTCCCCGCTCTCCGTGCGCGGACGGTCTCCCTAGAGGAGCCCACTGCAGCGACGGAGGGGGTAAGGGGGGGGTGGGGCTCACACCCCACGCGCGCGCACACCCCATACACGCACACGCCACTGCACGCACATCTCTTTTGGATGTCGTCAGACCCCGCCCTTTTCTTAGGTTTCAGGCCGCCGCGCCTCGCGTGCGCGCTCCGCGCGCGCGCAGCGCGCCCCGAGAGGCACACGCACGCACGCACGCACGCACGCACGCACGCACGCACGCACGCACACACGCTCACACAGACGAGCCTGAACCCCCCCGGTGTGCTCCCAAGGCCCGTTGGCCGCCCAGCGCACGCGCGCCCTGCAGGTCACACGCGGCACGGAGCCGCAGTCTCCTCATCCTGCGGAGCGCGGGCGCCGAAGCGGCATGGGTCAAGGGAAGGGAAGGAAAAAGGAAGAACACAGGCCGGGGGGGTAGAGTTTCACCACACCAACACTCACTCACACCACGCGCGTGCAGACCGCTCCACCCACGCGTGCGCGTGCGCCGTGCGCCCAGGGGTCATTGGACATGCCGCTGGCCCTAAGGCTGGCACGCGCGCACGCGCGAATCGGAGCGGCCCTCCCCATCAGGGCGTTGGGGAGAAAAATCAGGCTCTTTTGTTTTTATGCTTGGTGGGTTGCGGGCGGGGGGGGAGGGCGATCGGCGCCAGGCGCCGACCAATCCCGCCGCCCCCACGCCCGCTCACCACCACTGCGCATCAGACACATCCACACGCCAGCAGGACGCTCATCGGGTTCAGGGGGAGAACTTGTCGGCGTACGCGAAGCCGTTGACGTTGTAGGGGTCGGCCAGGTGGTCGTCCAGGTTGGCGATCGGGCCCTTGCCCGTGACGATGGCCTGGACGAAGAAGCCCAGCATGGAGAACATGGCCAGGCGGCCGTTCTTGATCTCCTTGACCTTCAGCTCGGCGAAGGTGTCCGGGTCGTCGGCCAGGCCGAGCGGGTCGAAGGGGCCGCCCGGGTACAGGGAGTCCAGGCCCTCGACGCCGGGCGCCTCGCCCGCCGCGCGGAAGGCCTCGGCCTGGCCCATCAGGACGACCTGGACGGCGACGGTGGCGATGATGGACTGGGCGTGGACCAGGGCCGGGTTGCCCAGGTAGTCCAGGCCGCCCTCCTGCAGGATGACGGCCTGGCACTTGAACCAGACGGGCTCGGCGAAGGGGACGCCGTTCTTGGCCAGCAGCTCCGGGACGACGCAGCCCAGCGCGCCCAGCATGGCCCAGCGCGCGTGGATGACCTCGATCTCGCGGTAGCGGGCGAAAGTCTCCGGGTCGGCGGACATGCCGGCCGTGTCCCAGCCGTAGTCGCCCGGGAACTCGCCGTTCAGGTAGGAGGGCGGGGCGGTGAAGGGGCCCAGGAAGGTATTGCGGTCGGGGCCGTAGAACTCGGCCGCGTTGGCGCGGACGGACTGAGGGGGGATGGAAGAAGGGAAGATGGAAGAGATGACAGGGGAAGCGGAGGGTGGGTGAGCCATGTGCACACACTCTCTGGGCGCGGGCGGGGCGGATGGAGGCAAGGGGCGGCGGCGGTCCACCTCCCCTCTCTCAAAAGGAGAGGGCGAGAGAGATCCCAGGATGGGGATGAGGATGAGGATGAGAGGGGCGCGAGCCGGGCGCGAGCCGCGGGGCGCGAGCCGCGCTCCTCTCTCTCTTCCTCTCCCTGGGCTCGGTCAAGGCCCATGCCTTGCCTACGCCCACGGCCACACCCCCCCTCCATAGCCTGGGTCGAGACATGGCTGGTCCAGTGGGGGGGTCTACGGGCAGGGAATGGCGGAGGCCGGCCACCGGCGGGCGGGCCACAACAACGTGGAGAGGCGCGAGCACCCGCGGCAGGCCTCACCCTGAATTGGGGCTAAAAGGGGGGGAGCGCCCGTTGGCGGGGCCAGCCAGGCCCAGCCCCGCCTGGTCCCGCCCTGTTCACCCAGCAAGGACAGTGCTTGGCTTTGCCCCAACACATTCGCGCGTGGTGCGGGAGGCGGAGTGCCGAACCGCACGGCCCGCGCGGGGATGGCGCGTTATCCCCTTGCCGGCAGTTGCACCGGGTCTGGCTTTTTTGCTTCCTTTTCGGTCCGTCCCTCCTCCTCGCGCCCGGCCCACGCGCGGGCCTGGACCGCCACGCCCACCCTCCTAGCTGTCGGATCTCACCTTGCGGGCCGAGACCGTGGAGGTCAGGGCGGTGCGGGAGAGGGCGGCGGCCATGATGTTTGAGTTGGTGTTGGGTGTGGGAAGGGGGAGAGAAGAAGTGTGTGAGCGGGGTGGGGCGGGTCGAAAAAAAATCGCTGCCTTCCTCTCACTCCTCGCGGGCGCCCAGCCCCCTCGCACACACTCTGTGCCGGACAGAGCGCGCACAGCTGCCCAACCGTACCCCTGCTGGCCCCGCCACCCACCCCATCCCGGAGCCAGCCCCCCTGCGATCCTTGGACGCCCTCTTCCGGCATCGTTTGCGGCCTTCCACCAGTGGCCCTGTGAGAGAACAGCCAAGAGGTCCGCGGCGTCGCCGCATTCCGCGCCCCTGAGAAGGCGGTGTCTCTCTCTCTCTCTCTCCCGCCCTCGCCACTACCTGGCACTCTTCCACTCATGGACCACTACCACGTCATCGAGCTGGTGGGTGAGGGATCCTTCGGCAAGGTAAAACAAAGAGTGGGAACGCACAAAGGGCGGGGGCACGCGCCCCGGCTCGCGCTCCCTCCGCGCGCCCCATGCTCTTTTTTTTTCTTCCCCTTCCCCGTTCGCGCTCTCCAACCTCATGGGACCCCTGGGCACCGCGTGGCGCCTGCTCTCGCCTTCTCTCACACTCGCTCCTCGCCCCATCCACCTCCCCTCCCCTCCCAGGTCTACAAGGGCCGGCGCAAGCACTCCGGCCAGGTGGTCGCCCTGAAATTCATCACCAAGGCCGGCAAGTCGGCGCGCGATCTGGCGGGCTTGCGCTCGGAGGTCGCCATCCTGCGCTCCCTGCGGCACGAGAACATCGTGGCCCTCCTGGACGCCTTTGAGACGCGGGAAGCGCTGGTACTGGTCACCGAGTTCGCGCATGGCGAGCTGTACGAGGTCTTGGAGGACGACGGCCGCCTGGGCGAGGCGTGCGTGCGGGGCATCGCGGTCCAGCTGGTGCGGGCGCTCCACTACCTGCACGCCCACCGGGTCATCCACCGGGACATGAAGCCCCAGAACGTCCTGGTCGGCGGGGGCGGCACCGTCAAGCTGTGCGACTTTGGCTTTGCGCGGGCCATGAGTGCGGGCACCCTGGTCCTGACGTCCATCAAGGGCACGCCCCTGTACATGGCCCCAGAGCTCGTCCAGGAGCGGCCGTACGACCACACGGCCGACCTGTGGTCGTTGGGGGTCATTCTGTACGAGCTCTACGTCGGCCAGCCCCCCTTCTACACGGCCTCCATCTACGCCCTCGTCCACCACATCGTGCGCGACCCGGTCCGGTTTCCGTCGGGCACCTCCCCCGACTTCCGGTCCTTCCTGAAGGGCCTGCTGCAGAAGGAGCCGTCGGCCCGCCTGGCCTGGCCGGCCCTGCTGGACCACCCCTTCGTGCGGGAGTCGGCGGGGGACAGGCTGGCCCGGGAGGCGGCCCTGGCGGCGGGCGCGGCCCTGGTGGCCCGGTCGCGCGGGTGGCGGGGCGAGGGTGACAGGGGGGGCAAGGCGGCGGGGAAGGGTGGCCGGCATGGCGGCCCTGCCGCCCCGCTCCCGCTCACCGCGTCGTCCTCCGCCGCCAGCCCGCCTGCCGCGCCGGCGCCGGTGCCGGTGCCGCCCGACGCGTCTCCCGGCCGTGGCCCCTCCGCCGACCCGCCCGCCGCCCCGACCCCAGGCCCGCCCGCTGCTGGCGGGGCCACGCCTGCGCCCGACCGCGGGGTGGGCCGCTCCCTGGTCGCCGCCCGCCGGGCCGCCCTCGTGCAGGCCATGGGGCGGGCGACGGGCCCGTCGCCTGTCGGCCCATCATCCCTGGGCGGTGGTCGCCTGGCGGGAGTGGCCGCCGCGGCGGGCGGCCTAGGAGAGAGGGGGGTGGGCGTGGTGGGTGCCACCCCGACCTCCCTCCTGGACCGGGCCCCCTCCATGCGGGCGGGGACGGCCCTGGGGACGGGCGTGGGCGGGCATGGCGCCGGCCCCGGCCCGCTCCAGCCCTCCCCCGTCCTGGGCGGACGGGGTGGCATGGCGGCCGTGCCGACCTCCCTGCTGGCGTCCCCGCCGGGGGGCGGGCCGCGGCGCGGCCGCACCACGCCGCCCCTCCCGGGCTCGCCTCTGGCCGGCCGGCTTGCCGCCGCGACCGCCACGCCCTCCACACCACCGGCATCGGCCACGTCCTCCTCCCTGGTCGCCCGCGCCCTGTCCGCGGCGGAGGCCAGGCTAGGAGCGCCAGGGGGCACCGGGGCTCCTGCGTCCCCGTCCCCCTGGGATGATGGCGCCACCCTCCCGGCCGTCCTGGACGCCCTGCGCCGGCCCGAGGCGGGGTCCGCCTACGCTGCCTGGGCGCTCTCGCCGGAGCTGGCGGCCGCGCTCCGCCTGGCCTGCCGCCTGGTCGCTGCGGCGGGCGGGTCGAACCTGGACCGGGCGACCACTGTGGCCGCCGTGGCGGGCCGGGCGACCGCCTCGGCGGCCGCCGCTTCGCCTTCCGCCGCCGCTCACGCGGCGGCCGCCCTGAGAGCCGCCGAAGCGGGCGCCGCCCAGGCGGCGGCCGCCCAGGCGCGCCGGTTCGTGTGCCTGCCCGCCTCGCCTGCGTTCTATGCCTCGCTCCTGACTGCGCGGGGTGGTGCTGCCGGCACTCCTCCCGCCGCTGCTCCCGCCTGCACTGGCCTGGCCGACGCCTTCCGCCGGGGCCAGGCCGCCCTGGCCGCCTCGGCCGACCTTGACGAGCGGGCCGCAGCGTCGGCCGCCCTGGCGGGCGGCGGCCGGGCCGGGCTGCCCGCCCTGGTCCGCCTGGCCGCGGCCGGCCTGGTGGGCCGTGGCGGCGGTGGCGACAGTCCCGAGTCTTCCGCCCCGCTGGAGGCCCTGCGTGCCCTGTCGGCCGCCGTCTTCCTGCCACCCTCGGCTGCGCCGGACGCGCCGCCCTTCCCCGCGGCGGTGGCGTTAGCAGCACTTGCGGTGAGAGAGGCTCCGCCCGACGCGGGCCACCTGGCAGGGACTCCGGCGGCGGTGGTACCGCCCGCTGACGCCCCGGCGCCCTCGCCGGCCGACACCGCGGCGGCCGCCCTTGTGGCCGTCCAGGCCTCCACAGCCGCCGACGCGGGGTCCGCCCTGGCGCTGGAGCGGGGCGCGATGGCGGCACTGGCCCGCCGGGCGGCCGGCGTTGGCCCATCCCCTGCCTCTCCCCCTCCCCCCGGCTCGCGCGCAGCGGCGCGCCTGCTGCTGTCCCTGGCCCGCGCCTGCCCGGCGGCGGTGGTCGCACTGGCCGCATCGGACGGCCTGGCTGTGATGGTTGAGTGTGCTGAGCAGGAGGCGGCGGGCGGGAGCAGCGGCCTGCCATCCGCCTCCGCCTCGGCCGCGGTCCTGTGCGGGGGCGGGCGGGGCCCTGCCGCCCTGCTGGCCTTGGCGGCCTGTGCCGAGACAGTGGCCGCCTCCCACCGCCCGCCCGTGGCGGCGGTGGCAGCACTGACGGAGGCAGCCCTGATACTTCGACTGGTCACGCTGGCGTCCACCGCGCCCTGCCTGGCGACGGCGTCCGCGGCTGCAGGAGCAGCGGCCGCGGTCGCGGGCCTGGCGAGCCGAGACGCACCTCCGCCGCTCGCCGCCTCGGCCGGCCGCCGGGCCCTGCCCGACCCGGGCGCCGCCCTCTCCGTCGCCACGGCCCTGCTGCGGTCGCTTGGCGACCCGACCTCCCCGCCCGTCGTCGCGGCGGACGCCGCCCTGGCGGCCGCGGACGGGTGGCCACGTGCGCGCGGCGCGGCCGACGGGCCGGCCGCCCTGGCGTGCTGGGCGCTCACGTCCGCCCCCTCCTCCCCGACCGCTCAGGCCGCGGCCGCGGCCGCGCTGGCGGCCCTCCTCGCCCAGGGCGCGTCCTTCCTGTCCCCGGCGGGCGCCACGGCCGCCTGCGCCGCCCTGGCTCGCCTTGCGGCCCCGCCCTCGTTGGGCGGCCTGGGCGCGGCGCCCCTCCTGGGCCTGCCCTCCACGCCCGCATCCCTGGCGGCCCTGGCCGGCGCGCCCCACCTGCGGTCTCTGGCGGCCCGGCACGCCCTCCTGGGCGGCGGCCCCGCCGCGGCGGGCGCGGCCGGCGCGGCCGCGGCGGCCGCCCTGAACGCGCCCTTCACCGGGCCTGGGGCCGGCCCAGGGGCGGGTCTGTCTGGGGAGGCCGCCGCCGCCGCCGCCGCCGCCGCCGCTGACCCGGCCTGTTCCGTGCCGCCGGCCACCGCCGCGGCCGCTGCAGCGTCCGCCGGCCGCCTGCTGTCCGCCCTCCGCTCCTGCGACGCGGCCGCGGCCCTCGCCTCGTCCCTGCCCTGGCTGGGCCCGCCGCCCGCCCCCCGCCTGGCCGACGCCGCTGCCCTGGCCGCCCGCCTGGTGCTGGCCGGGCCTGACGGGGCGGCCGCCTTCGTCCGGGGAGGGGGCGCCACCCCCGCCACGCTCCGCCTGCTCCTCGACCCGGCCAACCCGGTGCCCGTCCTGGTGTCCGGCCTGCTGGCGGCCGCCCAGCTGGCCCGCCTGTCCCCTGCCCACTACCCGGCCCTGGCCGCGACGGTCGCCCCCCCCCCCGGCCCCCTGGCGCCCCTCCTGGCGCACCCCTCCCCGGCCGTGCGCGCCCGGGCCTGCAACCTGGTGGGCAACCTGTGCCGCCACTCGGCCGCCTTTTACCCGGCCCTGATGGACGGCGGCCTGGTGCCCCTGCTGGTCGCCCGGTGCGCCGACCCTGACCCGGCCACCCGCAAGTTTGCCTGCTTCGCCCTGGGCAACGCGGCCTTCCACTCGGACGCGCTCTACCCGGCCCTCCGGGGCGCGCCAGCTGCTTTGGTGGCGCTGCTGGGGAGCCCTGGCCGGCAGGGCGGCGCCGCCGCCGCCGCCCCGCCCCCCGCGGACGCCAAGGCGCGCGCCAACGCGGCGGGCGCCCTGGGCAACCTGGTCCGCAACTCGGCCTCCCTCGTGGGCCCGCTCCTGGAGGCGCGCGCCCCGGCCGCCCTGCTGGCCCTGGCGGCCGACCCGGGCGCGGACGACCCGGCCGACCCGGGCTCGCCCGCCAAGATCGCGCTGTTCAGCCTGGGCAACATGGCGGGCCACCCCGACCTGGCGGCCGCGGCCCTGGGCGCGGGCCTGCTGCCGGCCCTGGCGGCCTTCGGCAGCGGGCGCGACCCCCTGGCGGCCAAATACGCGGCCCGGGTGCGGGCCAAGCTGGCAGCGTCCGCATCGCGCAGCTCCGCCCTGGCGGCCAGCGTGGCGGCGGGCGGGGCCAGCAGCGGCAGCGGCAGCGGTGGGGGTGGGGGTGGGGTGGGGGTGGGGGCGAGCGAGGGGGTGGTGGTGGTGAGGAGGTGAGGGGAGCGTTGTCGCCCACCCACATCTCCTTTTGTTTCGTTCCTTCGTCCGTCGCTTCTCCGCCGCAGCCGGACGCGCACACGAACCAGGCCGCCGCGCCTGAGCGTGTGGCTGCGCCCCCCACGTCACCAGGGCGCCGCGCCTGAGCCGCGGGACGGGGCAGAGAGCGCGGCCGAGAGCAGACGACCGCATCGCTCGTTCTCCCCGCGCTTTCTCTCTCTCTCTGTCACACAACCATGGCCCAGCACCGGTACTCCACGGACGAGATTTACCGGGCGGTCGTCGCGGACGTGGTCGACCGCGTCCGTGGCGAGTTCCTGGCGGACGGCGTGGCGGAGTGAGTTTGTTGACGAGGAGGGGACGAGTGCGGCATTTGCCTGTGCCGTTGCTGCCTCCTGCTTTCCACTTCTCCCTCACACCACACCCCTCCTTTCGCCCCCCCCTACCAGATCCGTCTTGGACGACCTGCGCACCCGGTGGGAGGCCAAGCTGGCCGCGGCCGGCGGCGGCGGCGCGGGGTGAGTGTTTTGTGAGAGCGTCGTTTGCGCGCTGCGCTGCCCGCCCGCCCGAACCACGCCCGCGCTCTCCCAGGCCTGCATACACTCACTCCCTCCATCTCCATTACCCAGCCCGCCGGACCCGGCTGTCCCCTCCGCCGTCGGTGCGCCCGCGGTGACAGCGGCGGTCCTGCATGCGGGCGGCGGCGTCGAGCCCCCCATGCCCGCCTACCTCGCCCCCCTACCCCTACCCCTCAATCCGCTGCCCGAGCCGGCTCGGGACGAGGGCGCGGGTGACGGCACCGGCGATGGCGACGGGCCTCCCACCCGCTCCAAGCGGCCCCGCCGGGCATTGGGTGGCCTGTCCCAGGTGGACGGCCCCGCGGCCGGTGGCGAGGAGGGCCCCGCCGGAGGTGAGGAGGGCAAGGAGGGGGAGGCGCGGGACGACTTTGCGGACGTCCCGACCTCCTCCGACGACGAGGACGGCACCGGCGGCCGCGGCGGGCCCGGCGACGTCTCCACCCGCGACGGCGGTGCCGCGGGCGAGGACGGCGGCGGCGGTGCCTCCGCGGGCGACGTCCTGCTATGCACGTTTGACAAGGTCGTCCGCACGCGCAACCGGTGGCGGTGCGTTCTGCGCCGGGCCGTCCTGCGCCTGGGCGGGGTGGAGCACTTCTTTGACAGCCTGGCCGGCGACATGACGTTTTGAGGAAGCAGTGGATTCCAGTATGAGAGAGAGAGGGCGAGGGAGGGGGCGAGGGAGGGAGTGGTGGACTGCTTTCTGGGCGGCGCGTTTCTGTTCAGTGTGTGTTGCGGCGGGGGTCATCCATCCCACTCACAGACCACGCTCGCTCCCCACGCCCCGCGCCCGAAAACGCGCTCACACTCTCATACTCTCATACCCATCACCCATTCATCCATCATTTCTTGGCCCCCTTCTTACCCCCCGCCGCGGCAGCCGCCGCCGCCACCACGCGCGCCGTGACGGAGCCGGAGGGGACGAGCATGGCGGTCGCCCACTCGGAGGACGCTCCACCGCCGCCGCCCTTCCCGCCTTTCGTGCTCGCCATGGCCGCCAGGACGGACTCCAGGGAGCCCACCTCCACGTGCGGCGGCGGCGGCGGCGGGGGCGCGCCCGCCAGCGGGTCCACCGCCCGCGCCCGGGCGGCCGCGTGGCGGGCCTCCGCGGCCGCCCGCTTGCGCCCGTCCTTGTTAGGCGGCAGCGCCGCCAGCTTGGTCTCCGCGTCCGCCACCTCCGCCGCGGCCGCGGCCTCCGCCGCCCCCTTGGCCGCCGCCGCGCGCGCCGTCTCCGCGCCCGACAGGGCCTCATCCATGTCCGCCGCGTCCAGGAACAGGGGCGTGTAGCGGGCGCGGGAGGAGGAGACCGACAGGCCACCCGCCTGGAACACGGGGACGCCCGCGAAGCCGGGCGGGGCGGGGCGGCCCGCCGCCGCGTACGTGTCCAGCGCGCGCGCGACCTGGGCCGGGTCCGGGACGAACCGGAACATGACGCCCTCGGCACCGGCGGGGCGGGCGTCCGCGGACGCCGCCAGCGTGTACACCCGGTCGAGCGTGGTCTGGCCGACCACGATCTCCTTTGCCACCTTTCGGGGCGCTTTGCGCTTGACCTGGTCGGCCAGGGAGCGGGCGCCCGACTCGGACATGAACAGCAGTCCCAGCTCCCGGCGGGCCGGGGGCGGGGACGCCGGGTCGGCGGCGGGTGGGGGGTCCTGAGAAGGAGAGGAGGGAGATGAGCTCGGATGGATGGATGGATGGGTGGAGAGAGAGAGCGCTGCTCTCTCTGCCCTCTGCTTCTCCTTACCTCTCCCGTCACCAGCACGATATCCGAGTTACGGTTGACGACCGCGTAGACGGGGATGGAGGCCAGGCGGGCCAGAAGGTCGGGCGGGACGGCCGAGGTCGTGGGCGAAGTGGAGGCGGGTGCACCCGCGGCGGGTGGCGTGGCGACGGCCGCGAGGTCGGCCAGGGCCGGCCCGGCGCGGGTGGGCTTCCAGGACCCCATGCTCGCGGCGTGCTGCGTAGCCAGGGTGGCAGACTGGGAGATGTAAGCATGTGCATCGGAGGGCGAGGGTGAGAGGGTCGACGCGGCCGTAGGAGAAGAAGAGCCGTCAATCGATCTGCATGCGCTTTACGGCGTGGACACCCGCTTCTGCTTTCCCCTCCACTCACCGCGACCGTGCGCCCCCTGCCACCGGTCCGGCCACCCATGACCTGGCCCAGCGCGGCATCGGCGGCCGCTCCAAGGGCGTCCCCGACGCAGGCCAGGGCGCGGCCGGCGTGGGCGAGGGCGTCTTCGAGGGGGTTGGGCATTGCTGGTGAAAAAAGGCGGAGTGTATGTGTGGGCGGTCTTGCTCTCTCATTCTTGCTCACTTCTTCATCTCTGTCGCGGGGAGAGAGCCGCGCGGCGGGGCTCCCAGCGCACGTGACGCTCGCACTGACACGATCCAGTCCCTCACCATGGACGCCGACCGCCTGGCAGCCGCCAACGCCGCCCTTCAGGCCCAGCTGAAAACGGAGCGTGCCCGGATTGCTGAGCTTGAGGGTGCGGTTGAAGCCGCCGCGGGCCGGGCCGACGCGGCCGCCTCCACTGTGGCGGCCGTCTGCCGGGCATGGGATCAGACGCAGGCCGACATCATGTACGCGATGGCCCGGCTAAAGGGCCTCGTCGGCGAGGATGCCGCCAAGGCGGCGGCCGGGCTAGAGGCCGCCGGCCCGCCCGAACCGAGCGGCGACCCGCCCTCGGCCGGGGATGAGGCCGCCGCGGACGACGGAACCGCCCTGCCGGACGACCTCCTGCTGAAGCGCCTCATGACGTCCGCGGATGGCGCCACGATCAAGGCCATAACCAAGGCCCGGGCGGGCGAGGCCGGCGACGCTTCCGCGGTGGAGCGTGCAGTCGCGCGGCGAGCGGGCCGCACGCAGGCAGCCCTGGCCGCCCTGGCGGCCGCCCTGGCGGCGCACCCGGCCGGCGTGGCGCCGGATGTGGCGGGCGCGGGCGCCGCGGCCGACGCCGCCCGCGCGCACGCCCGGGCAGCGACCTCCGCCGCGGCGGCCGCCCGGGACCGGGCGGACCGGGCGGGGGCGGCCGCCAAGGATGCTTCCAACGCGCTGGCGGACAAGGAGGACGCCCTGGCGGCCGCCCAGAAGCGTGTGGCGGCCCTGCGGGCGGCGGCGGCGGCGGTGAGCACGGGTGGCGGTGCTATAGGTGCTGGTACTGCCCCGCTCAGCCGGCCCGGGTCGGCCAAGCCGGAGGGCGGCGGCGATGGCGAGGGAGAGGGTGCAGCCTCTGCCGCTGCTGCCGCTGCCGCTGCTGCCGCCGCCGCGGCTACCCAAGCAGCCCTGGAAACGGAAAAGGCCAGGGCCGCTGACTCCGACGCCGCTGCCAAGGAGGCCACAGCCGCCCTGGACCGCCGCACGGCCGAACTGGAGGCCGTGGCCGAGGAGCTGGCGTCCACCAAGGCCGCCCTGCGCAAGGCCCAGGCCCAGGCCCAGGACGCGACTGCGGCGGCGGGTGCGCATGGCGGGGCCAGCGGCCCTGGCGCCGCCGCGCTCGCGGCTGCCGAGGCCAAGGTCACCGCTCTCCAACAAGCCGTCGCCCGGGCCAACGCGGACGCGGAGGCGTCCGCTCAGCGGGCCGCCCGTTTCCGGGCAGGCTCGGAGGCGACTGAGTTTGTTCGGTCCCAGGCCAAGGCGGCGGAGGCGCGGGCGGGCCGGGCAGAGGCCGCCGCCGCCGCCGCCTCCAACGCGGCCCGGGAAGCTGCGGCCGCCCTGGAGCGGGAGCGGGCCCGGGCTGGCAACGCCCAGACGGTGGCCGAGCTGAAGGTCCTGATTTCGGCTCTCCAGAAGGAGGCGGCGACAGCAACCGCAGCCGCCGCGCGCGCGCGCAAGCGCGGGCGGGAAGGGGGAGAGGGTGGGGCTGGCCCCGCTGGCTCCTCCGCCGACGCCGCCGCCGCGGCCGCCAAGGCAGCCCGTCTCCAGGCCCGCCTGGCGTCCCGGGATGGCGAGCTGGCCGCGGTGCGGGCGCACGCCCGGGCCTTAGCGGATGGCGCGGCTGACCTGCGGGTGCTGGTCGACGTCCTCCGCGCGGCGGGTGCGGCGCCGTCCTCCAGCGCCGCCGCCTCCCTCACCCTGGAGGCGGCCGCCGCGTCGCGGGTAGCGGCGCTGGCGGCTGCACCGACCGCGCTGGACGCCCTGGCCGGCCTGCCGGCCCCTTCGTCGGACGCCGCCCTGGCCGCCGCCCAGGCCGCTGCAGACGCGGCCGCCGCGGAAGCCGCCGCTTCCACCGCCCGGGCGTCCGCATTGGCGGACCGGGTGGCCGCCCTTGAGGCGGACGTGGACACGTACATCGCGGAGGTGGAGGCCACGGGCGGCGCGTACGAGGCGATGCAGGCCCAGAACGTGTCGCTCCTGCAAACTCTGACGGAGCGGGATGAGGTGGCGGAAGCCGCCAAGGCCCGGGTGTCGGACGCAGAGGCGCGCGCGTCCGCGGCCGCGGTCGCCGCGGCCGCTGCGGAGCGGTCGGCGGCGGCCGCCACCGCCGAGGCGGAGGCCCTCAAGGGCCGGGCCGCCGACCTGGAGACGCGCCTGGTTCAGGCCCAGGAGGAGGCGGCCCTATTTGCGGCCCGCGCACGCCGTGGCGCGGAAGCCAGTTCGGAAGCCGACCGCCTGCGTTCCGCCGTGGCAGGCGCCGACAAAGCGGGCTCAGCCGACCTGGCGGTCGCCCGGGAGGCGGCCAGCGCGGCCAAGGACGCCCTGGAGGCCGAGAAGCGGCGGCGGGGGCGGGTCCAGGAGGAGGTGGTCGCCCTCAAGAACCGCCTGGACCGCCTGCGGTCGGCCGGCATAGGCGCGCCGCCGTCCGGCGAGAGCGGCGGTGCGCCCGGCGGCCGGGCCGGCTCCGAGCTGGACGCCCTGCGCCACCTGGTCCGGTGCAACGTGTGCCGAGCCGCGAACAAGGACACCGTCATCACGCGGTGCATGCACGTCTTCTGCCGGGGCTGCGTTGAGGAGCGCCTGGACTCGCGCAACCGCAAGTGCCCCCAGTGCGCGACGGTTTTTTCGATCAGCGATGTGCGGCCCATCTACTTTTCGTAGGGGAAGAGGGGCGGTCGAGCGCGGGGCGGTGAAGCGCGCTGCTCGCGCCTTTGGCCACGGCCGGCATGGGGACGCCATGGGAAATGGTTGGAGGAGGGAGTGTGAGTGGGAGTGGGAGTGGGTTGCAGGTGTGCCTGGAAAGAGAGGGAGCGTGCGTGCGCTGCGAGTGGCGGGGCTTGCGGAACAGGGGCAATTTCGGTGGCGGGGTGTTTTGCTGGGGGGTGGAGGCTGCGCTGTGTGTATGAGTCGTGGTTTTGTGTGTGTGTGAGGGGGTGTTCTCAGGGGCGCTCCGTCCACGCCTGGGTGATGGAAAGGGGCGGACCGGCGATGGGTCTGTGCGAGCAGGTCACACCGCGAACAGCGGGAAGCGCCGCGCCCCTCTCCCTTGTCCACCGCCTCACGATGCCGTCCCGCCGCGCCCGGTCGGCCTGCTGGCTGATCATGGTGCGATTACGCTCGAGCAGGACCTGGCCGGCGTGGCAGGCTGGGTTGGAGCCCAGGCAGCAGGCGCCCAACGGAGAACGAGGCTGATGCCCATTTGCATCGGGGGCCCGGCCCCCTCTCCGCCCTCACTCATCTCATGCACACTCACTCC